>JGI24158J21664_10007300_pt1 | contig 14676 bp, 10 predicted proteins | sample Ectturendosymbi3_FD_21664 | JGI IMG/M metagenome (IMG submission 21664) | reverse complement strand
TAAATAAAGAAGATTATAAAAATTGTTTCTTTTCAGGAAGACAACAGCTGAGACCAATGAATGTGATTCGGAGTCATCATCACGAAGTCTTCACAGAGCAAGTCAACAAAATCGCCCTTTCTACTGATGATGACAAACGAATAATCCTTCCAGATCGACAAAATACCTTTGCTCACGGGCATTGGTAGGTTTCGACTTAGACAAAACCTTGACACAGACTGACAATGTAACAGGGGGACAGACAGAGGAGTCCTAGGGAATACAAGGGGCTCTGGGGAACAGGGGCCAAAGGTCTGAAAGAGTGCTTTTGACGTCATCAATTAGGGGCATTTTAATGATACGCTTGACTGTTAAAATGGGCATTTTTTGAGCGGTGAATATAATAAACAAACAAAGAAAAGAGCGGGACCGCTCATTCCCCGGTTCCCTACTGCTCTCGATTGAGGAATCACATAGTGCTGGAGTTCAGTGGGCGACTTATGGTTGTGACCCGTAACGGAGGAAAGTGTAGCCTCAGCCTGCGGTGAGTGGCGCCTGAACCCTGATGGCCACGTGGGGCGGGTGGCACTTTCATGCAGCTGCTTGCTGCAAAGAAGTACGACGATATTAGCGAGCCTTAAACACCATAGGACGTCCATTGCAACCAAAGAATATAACATGTGATTAGGTCTGCCTCTTGAAGCAGGCACCAGCGCTATTCGGTATAATATCGAAGAGCAGAAACTACAAAACGAAGAATTCCAAACAAAAAAAACTCCAAACCTGACAACGCAGCCTGAAAGGTCGGTCAAGGCATGGACGAAGGGGCTGTGAAACATCACCGTCAGCGACCGCAGGGCCCCATAAAAGCAGAAAAGGCACAATTGGGACCACGCACAAAGCTGAGTAGCGTGAGGGTAACGATCAATTATATCCTAATGAACAAATGACCAATTGTATTGTATGGAGTGCCTATGAAAATAACACATGCATACGAAGGCGTGTAATGCCCAATTGAGAAGCCAACGTGGCTGAGAAAGGATCCGTGGGAAACCCCTCCAGTAGTTGACCTGAAGTAAACACGGTACCGAAAACCATTTAACAGGACGAGGGCCATTCAAAGCACACAAATTATGCTCGGAAAAACCTGCTTTGTGGAAATGGCAACAACTGCCCGGCCCCCACGCGGCCGAAGATTAGGGAAATGCGGAGTGAATGTGGAATGAATGTGAAATAAAAGTGATGAAATAGTTTGGTGAAGTGTGAGCTCATTATTAAACGAGTATGTGAATCCAGTATTTTGGAAGTATAAATTTTTGCGCTTGTGTTCTTGCATTTTATTGCACATTTTTGTGTTTGCTTTTGTGCACTTGATAATGACAATGTTCCGGCTCAAGTGAACCGTCTAGCCCAGGGGTTCCCAACCTGGGGTACATGTACCCCTAGGGGTACATTTCCCAATCCGAAGGGGTAGATTTAAGGTTAGCAGTAAAAGAGCAAAAAATATTTACAATAATATTTCCCAAATATTTATACATATATCAGTGAATACTCTTTTCAAAAATCATCATATGCCTATTGTTAAATATATCTATGAATAATCACAATAAAATATGTTTTGTCATAGGAAATTTTAGGTGAGCATGTTGATCTGTCTAAATGCTGAAGGGGTACATGCTTAAGTGTTGAATTGCTGAAGGGGTACATGCTCATCTGTCGGAATGCTGAAGGGGTACATGGTCGGAGAAAGGGTGGGAACCCCTGGCCAGCCCAATGGTGCACAACGTGCGGCCGTACAGCCGCATGCGACCTTCGAAAATTAAATTTGCGGCCGTCCGCATGTAATAAAATACAAGATTTGGCGGCCGTGCTGGCGTACATTGAAGCAAAACAAATGCAAGGCAGGAAAATCAGTCAACACGATGCGTAACAATCTCTATGGTGATGTTACAAAGAGTTATAGAATGAATACGCAAATTGACATATACCGGATAAAAGCTATTGTTTATTTAAACGTATCTCACAAACAACTCGAACTCATTGGCGGCCGTACTTTATATAAATAAAAGTAATGCGGCCGGCAATAGCAAAAAGTTGTACACCCCTGATCTAGCCGAATCAGATTGTTTTAGAACTTAATATGTTACCTTTCAATGCACAGCCCAACACTTCATTGAAGGGAGGAGTGATGTTGGAGCCTTGTAAGCCCCAACATGAAATCGAAAGTGGCAAACGAACTCGAATGGGAAGCAATATCAGAAGTTGGAACCTTGTAAAGTCGGCATTATAAAAATTTTTACTGATTTAAAATCAGAAGCGAAAACTCACGAACGATATGGAAGTTGCGCACGATATACCCGTCGAGTAATATCGAAGTAAAAACTTAGTCTAACAAACCAGGCGCGACCAGGCAACCAAGAAATGGCTCCGAAAGCAAGTACGAAACGGAGTATCGATCAAGGAAATTAATCATGCGTGAAATCACCATGGAAACAGGGAGAGTCGCAGTTCGCAAATTGGTTGCTGACGAAGGCAGAACGCCGCAACGAAAAGATATCCTCAAGCTGTAATGGAAACGAACTATTTATGTTCTAGCAGTGCAGTGCTGAACGTGCAGTACGCGGCAGGCAAAATGCAACGCTGTCAATCAACTTACTCCTTTGATCGACAGACAAAGTGATCGTTGGGAGAAAGAAACGCTCCGGTCTATCGCTGTAAAATATTCGTTCGGATGTCGCCAGTTAAACTGGGCTGATAGAAAAATTTGGCAACTGCTGAGTAACGCGTAAAAATATGACGCAGGCGTCAGGACAACCAGATAGCTGAATCACAAAAAGCAGTGCGTGCCGTACCTAAGCCGTGCGCAGTGAATGATACCACACCTGCAATGACGTAATTGAAAAATATGCACAATGTTTCCAGGAAAACATATGTAGAACGAAGTTAATCGCATTACTGAGCTTTTGCTATCAACAAGCACACAATGTGCGACGTAAGATTCCAAGAGAAGCTCGGAACACGGCAGAGTGCGAAAAAAAGCTATAAAAGTCGAATCCGGAACAAACAGCCAGTGCTGTTTCACAGAAATTCTGTGAAAGAAAAGAAAATTGAAAGCTCAAAGGATGCAATTACGCATTTCTTATCGAGAAGAAAACAGATCTTATTTCGTCGGATTAGTGAACCGCCCTCGTTATTCAAGTGTGGAATGTTTGCATGCAGTTCCTTGCAATCCGCGTCGACAAGAATATGTATGGCCCGCAAATTTGACTAATCGATAACTGTCACTTAGTAAGATCGCTCGAGCCGCATGGCAAGCAGACCTTTTCAATGATCAAGACCATGCAACGTTGCCGCCGCTCGAAGAACTACTTCAGCTCTGCACGAAAACCATTACGTAATTGTTTTGGATCCAGGGAAGAGTTTCGCAAGGTGTTGAGCAGCAACGGCACCGAACACTGATGAACCGATGTTTCGCAACACAAACACCAGATCTTGTTTCATACGCTGTGCCTGTCAATTATCCCTTACGAAAGTGTCGCATAATTTCAGCGTCTTTGTGGTAAGGGAAGGCGGACACATCTTCGATCGATACCCTTTCTTTTATCATGATTGGTCAACCGATAGTTTTACTCGGACCCCGATCGCTCTTTAAATATTGCCCCACCTGACCCTGAGATGCCGACCCAAACTGGGCCTCGGTATCTAGGGAGCAAACTGCGAAGCAACTCACTACTTTGAAAGATCTGACGATGCACAGCTAGGACCTTTCTCAGATGGAAACAGCAGTTTGCTAAATTTATAGTCACTTCCGCTGAATTATGGCCCCAGCGGTGAAGCCTGTGTAGAAAGTATGGGTTATTTAGTCGTTCGTATAAGGCGGGTAATCCTCAATCGTGGCCTTCAAATTTACGATACGCCCGCCAAATTACGACCAACGGCGGTGGCCCCTTTTTAACAAGAACAGAAAACGTTTGCAGTAGTGTTGTGGGGTGCTACGAAAGAATCGTGTGTCATGACCGCTGTCTGTGAACGACTATTTTTCTTGTTAACCCATCTTAAAGCCAAGACGAACATCAGGCAATTGGGATATCGTATTTCGAAATTATAGGTGCAGTTGAACTCTAGTTGGACTAATAAAAGAGATTTAAAATTTGTAACAACTTGACATGCAGAGACACGACCTGTGAGTCACCCGCTAAAGATAGTAAGCTAATTTCTTTCGAAGGGGCGAAACCAGATATGTCCAACCCGCGGCCCTTGGGCAGCATGCGGCCCAGTCGAAGGTTTTGTGCGACCCAATTAAGTTTTCGCTGTAGTAAAAGTGTCCTACATACTGACAACCTGAAATCTTGAACTTGACATTTTTGATGCAGGTGGTCCTCAGTGCCTCTTTATCATTCCTGGACCATTGCAGTTAGGATCAGAACGCTTTCAGTACTTTAGTTTAAGCTAAATTTAGTTTGCTAAGGTTAAAGTAGGCCATCCAATATGCGACCCTCATTAATATGTCATTCAATGTGCGGCCCTGGTTAAGACAATGACATAATTTTTAGCTCAGTAAGCCATTTGAGTTGGACATAGCTGGGCGAAACTACGTCCGCTTACCCTCTGCCTGAGAGTTGTGCTTGAATTTTTGTCAATAAGAATTTCTTGTGGCACAAAATTTGCGNCTTGATTGTGAAATAAAAGCTTNNGAAAACTTCAAAATTTTACGAGATATTTCGACGATCTCACTACGGTTAAGACGTTGTCAATGGATTATGGTGGTTTTTGCCTCCACGTTTGGAAACTGAGCTAGTATGTTTAAAGGCAGGACAAAATGTCCAGCTAAACAGTGACCAAAGCGGGACTTTTCTTAGATATTTTTTTGCCCAATCGGGCTGAGAGGCACAACACTTGCAGCTACAAGGAGTCATTTCCACGGGGTTAATTCCCAACGAGGAACAGATGTTTAGTTCCCACTGCAGAGCAGTAGCTTAGATGAAATAACACCTCTCATTGATATTTGTCATTGAATAAGCTGTATTTCTACTGCAATCCACACTCCACAGCTTGGTCCATAATTGGAATTGAGAATTCTGTGCGAATGCATTATTCACAAATTGCTGTATTAATAATAATAATAGTATTAATATAATCAAACGTCATTACATTGTCACACTACTGCACTCCTATGAATCGCCCTTTATTGGCTTCCCAGAATGGTTGTCACGTTGACAAATACAGTGATTTGACTGTGAGCCAGTCCTGTCGCCACGGGGGGCTTTGGTGGGATTAGCCCCCCAAACAAAGCTCCAATCCCCCCAAACTGAAATAAGAAACAATATAAATTAGTGGAATTTTTGTCAAGCTTGTATGTCAAGCCCCCCTGCACGAACGTTAAGCCCCCCGCACAAACGTAAAACCCCCTATTGACGAATTTCTGGCGACGGTTCTAATGAGCCTTAGGCCAGTGTTGTGTTGGTTGTCGCTTTTTGAGCTAGGATTTGTAGCATTTCAGGGTGTAGCTGAAAAGGATGAAGGCACCCAATAAATTTGCACATTAAGTGAATAATTAGACAGTTTATAAATAAAGACAAATATCTATAACCAATGGATGTTTGTAGTTGTACGTCTGAATTTGTAGTGCGTATGACGTTATCGGGCGTAGCATCAGCACCATCACTTCCTTCTGTGTATACGGCGCCATATTCCGGTAAACACCATCCCGAAAAGCCGTGTGTATCTGCGCCACAATCAGGATGTGGATCCATTCCCATCTCTTTTCAAACCGCTTGGCACACCGGTGGAACGTGGCTGGAATACTTAGTTCAAAAAGTTGTCTATTTCTGTTACACCTAATATGCATTTATTTACCACAACAATAATGATGAAACGTTTACATCTGCTGGATTTTTCAATTACAAGGTTGCATTGGAGGGAAATGAAAGTCTTTTAAAACATTGTACTTCTAATACCCATGTAACAGCTATGGCCTTGTGGACTGAGAAAACGAAACGAGACTCACCGAAAAAAAGCTATTGAGAATATAATGTGCAATGAACAAGTTGAACGGAACATATAATTCCTTACCCAAAAAAGGAGGTGTTGACTAAAACATAAAGCGAATTAGAGAGCGAGGAAAAAGAAAAAAGGCGATAATTGTCTCGAAATTCATATTTGAGACGTAAGTTGGTTCGAGAAAAAGAGAAGAGCAGAATTTTGGCATGTTAAATCTTCCTGTGAGGATGTAAAGTTAACTTGACAAACCACATAACCAAAGGACTTATATATTACACAAAATCAACGCAATTAACAAACACTAACTTCACTCTTTTGCTCACAGTGGCTTTTAACTAACGTTTCGGCAAACCTGCACAGTTGATCAAACGGTCGAAGTGGAATTCATGGACATTAATCGTGGCATGACTGCAAATGTGGGTACCAGTTTTCACAGGAACCTTGCAAAACCAGCAACGGAAGGAAAGCAATTCATACCACCCGCAAAGGCGACATTTGAGTCAATCTTGTTTGGAGAAGCAATGAGATTGAGGAGACTCCACCAACGGAACAAAGATTACCTCATCAGCCTAAACCACCTGTTTTACGATGCATTGTGTCCTAGGGTTGATTGATTTATATCATTTGATTTAAATCATGATTTAAATTAAGCAATAAAAATCAAAAAATCATGTTAATTTAGAGCTTTGTGGAATGTCTACGACGCAATTAGCATTCAAATAGGTTTTCACATTTTCACACAGACTATGAAGAATATCATTTTTGAGTAGGCCTAGAGCCTTAAATCACATCAGAATTGAAACAGGTTTTAAAAGTCAAGCTCAAATTCGTGCTGGAGTTCAAATGTTAATTAAGCTTCTGAAAAGTATAACATCAAAATTAATTCTGACTTAACTACTGTCCTACAATTTAATTGCAATGCATGTAGTAACACCCAATGTTCCAGCAAATCCTAGAGTATGGTTGCACTTAAATCATTGAAAATTAATTTTTGCAAATGATAATCGATCGCAGCATTGTTCTGTTAGTGAGTGACGTCAAATAACTGTGTTAAATATTTCCAGGAATAATAATTGCTTGTTCTAAGTGATAAGTCTCTCCTTTCTCGAGTTACGGTTGTGTGATACGATCAACTGTTGATGTTTCTGTTCTCGACATGTTGTGTCATTGCGACTGGGCAATAATTCTGACGTTTTAAGACCACCACGGTGGTGCAAACAAAACGTTTTTTTTTCATTGAATGACCGTGCAGTGTTGCCAACTGGTATATATATCTACCGAATTTCAAAACTTTGGTATATTTTGAAAGTGCTTGACATATAAATTTTGATTTTGTGTATGTGAAAATTTGGTATATTTTTGTCGGAGGCTTTATTTGAGACTTTACACCAAATTATTAATTCCATGGCAAAGCATGAACAGATAAATCATAGTGGTGTTAAAGGTATATGTTCAAAGTTTAATGATTTTGCTTAACATGGTAGTAAGGGTACACTTTGGGTAAGCGAAAAGCGAGACTGAAAGAGATCTGAGAAGTTCTGAAAAAACTGAATTTAGCTCTAGGTATGTGTTTTTAGTCAGCCAATGCATCTATCCAGTGTTTGGAAAGCTGTGTATGAGTGTGGCAAAGGATTTGTAAAAGAGTAACTACGTTTTAATAGAGTTTGCATGACTTGCAAAGCAAGCTTCCAATGGTACTTGTAGGCTTATCCCTTCTGCAAACTGTGCAAAAAGAAAATTTCAAACTGTAAAGTAGCTATTTACACAGCATAAGAATCATTGGACCACAAACGAAGTGAAAATGCAGTTGTAGGTGTTGGAAGGTTGAATTTTCCCGGGGATAATTAATCTGTCACTGCTGAAGTTAAAAAAGTGGAAATTGAGCTTGCAGCTTTTCTATGATGACATTGCTCAACAGCAACTATTGATCATTTGGGTGAAATCGTAAAAAAGCATGAAAAAACAGCATTAAGCTTTAAGTTGCCTGATACAGATAAATTTGGTATATATTTGTTATATTTTTAGACTAAATTTGGTATATACAGTGTAAGAAGAGTTGGCAACACTGTGACTGTGAAGGGAATGTTATGCGTGTGAGATAAGATTTCAGTCGATCAGCAAACAACGAGCTGAATGTTGTTATTTGCGTCGTATTGATGTGTGCTTGTAACTATAAGGATACCAGCGCCTCACTGTGATTCACCCCATGCCACGCCACTGCAACATATTAATACGCGGTCGTCTCACAATTGGATCGAAGGAAGAGAAATCTCATACGTCGTAACAGTCCGCGCCGCCGTGGACAACCTGATGATCTTTAGTCTTTATAAAATCTTTGTTGGGAGGAGTGGCAACGCCCCAACGATTCAGTCACGAGCCGCCACTCTTGACGGGTGAAAGCATTATTGTGTAAAACAAAAACAATGGAAAATTATGAAAAAAATACTTCTATTGAATTTTCGCAATTATACTACGTATGAAATTGAGCAATAAAAAATCATCAATAAATATTTTTGATAATTGTTTTTATTCGCAGTAAACAATATAACTTTTAAAAACATATTGAAAGGCAATGTGGATAATAAAAGTTTCTCTTAAAATTTTCTGTGCTCAAAATTTTCAGAAACCACTTTTGAAGGTGGATTACTCGTAACATCGCAGAAAATTAAAATGCTTTGCTTTTATTGGAACAGCCCACGCTTTTGCCTGAATGAAACATTCCTTTAGTTCGTATCCGTCGTACTGAATCCGCGTAGCGCAAAGATGCAACAATGTGACCCCAATGCGAGAAGAGCCGAAACTATTGTTGCGTGATGGGAGTGGTGCGTTGCTGCGGCAAAGAACGAAGAACGCCCGTCACGCCAAAGCAATTTCGGTTTCTCTTTTACCAAAATTAGCTCGTTGTGGCCGTTCTGTCTCCGCGTTACGCATGGTGATGAAATTCGATAGTATTTTCAACCCTACAAGAGCTCAGGTACTTATTGCAACCAAACCTTTTCAATGTTATTATTGTTTTCATAAACAAATATTTAAAGTGAAGTTGTTCTCCACAAAATCTGGTACATTTCCATCGTCAGTCCTTGACTTGTTCCTTGTCCATCTCACAACCTTGCATCAATGAACAATGTCAGTGACAAACGACTTGAAGAAATCTCAAAACGTTTTAGATTTCCAACCCAAAGCAAGGTGAAATAGAGGCTCTCACCACTTTGTCCTTTAATAACTCTACAGTAGCACCCTAAGTCAGGCACGTAGCCAGGGGGGTACAATGGGGCAATTGCTCCCCTCAATTCCGAAAGTAACACCAATAATTTTCAGTTTAATCAAGCTTTTGATGTGCAATCAAGGAAATGCGGTAGTGCAAATCAACGAAACTGCTAAAACCTATTCAGCTTCAACTTTCATTGTAACCTGACCAAAGCAGTGCGGTTTACTAATTGTCCATGATTATTCAAACATTGCGTATAGTGTAAATGCTGGAGAATTCCTGCCATGGCTGACCTTTACCTGAGATTTAAGTTCCGTGCGGAAGTAGGTGATAATGAAATGCAAACTTGTATATACGCGCATGGCCGTCGAAAGTTTTTTTCCAGGAAGGGGCCAATAGTGGATTTTCCAGGGGTAGAAAACCTTTTTCACAAAAATTGCTATGAAAATGTCAAATTTCAAAATGCTCCCCTACTGACGCCCATGTATATGCCTACGCGCGAGTAGTCACCAACGAAAGTAAAACAAGGAGTAACGCTTTTCGAAATTGTTTCTGGTGCACAGCTTGCTGTATCCCACCTAATGGCGATGGAAACTTCATTTCAAGACAATCGCAAATATTCCTCTCTGATAACTCTGGCGTGCTACAAATACTATATATCAGGGATGGCCAACTTGTCTTCGACAGGGATCGACTAGAAAATTTGTTAATAACTCGCGATCGATCGGTCGGTATTAGTCAGAAGTACAAAATGTCATAAAATACAACGTTTTTATTTTTGTATAACTTTCTGAAATATTGAATGAAAAATTTTCTTCTAAGGTATCTTGTCAATTCAATGCAAAATCAGGTGCGGTCGATCAACTGAGTCTCGGCGATCGACCGGTCGATCGCCATCGACGTGTTGGCCACACCTGCTATATATTTTGCCCTTGACTGCAGCATCAGTCGTAGCTTCAAATGGACAGTGTAGATGCTTGCTTTTGTACAGTTTTGCAAGTAAATGCGTGAACATGGCGATGATATATAATCAGGCCCGTCACCAGGGGGGAATCGCCCCCCCCTGCAAAACTTTTCGCCCCCCTGGAAAAATCTGTTGGGCATAGTTGAAAACTATTAGACACAGTTTGAAAAATTTGGGCCCTTTTCAGCAAACTTTTCGACACCCCTGGGGTCCCAGGCCGGTTACGGGCCTGTATACATTACACATTTTGTATGCCTTTAAGCTCAATCCTTGGTTAAGAAGCCAATTCAGTTTCAAAGTCTTTTTTATTACGCAGTTAATCCAGACAATGCTTTCTAGCAACATTAGCATTTATTCTAGATATTTAATTGTGATGGTATGTAGTCATTCTGTGACGGTTCAACCACAAATATGTGGGCCTCAGCGGTTTCATCAATGATTTCCCATTACCTTGCTGGCGAGTAAAAAAACAAGTTTGTCAAGTAATCATACTCCGACCTGTGCATAGTCTGAAAGTGAAAGTGTTACAACTTTTATCTGATGTTGCTTGCCACCTGTTCCATAGTAACTTTAAAAGAATTCAGCTGCAGCGCGAAGAGTCAGCAGAAAAATCTAACGAAAATGGAAGGATGCTTTTTATTTTGTTAGTGTTGAGGCCATTGACACTGCCATTTACTTACAGATAACCTGCAATCTGTTTTCTAGACAAAGCGGATGTGACCAAACTGAAACTAAATCAAAATTTTTCCTAGACCATTGGATTTTGCTATTTAAGCTCCAACGGATATAAAGAAATACTTCAACCTCTTAGTTCCCAAACTTTTCTGAGCACGACACAATAAGTTTGGTGAAAGTCTCGTGACCCAAGCCCCAATCAACGTATGATAAAAATGCTTATTGTGCCGATGATTTTAGGTAGCAAGTTGCTAAGTTCGTTTTTAATGTCAGCAATCTACTCTTTTCTCACGTACCTACGCTACAGATAGACAAGCAGTGTAACGTTGAAAATCTACAGCTCTGGTTTGGATCGCCTCTGCGCGACCCATTTTTTGACCCTTCTTTGGATTTTAATCCACACTTTGGGAACCACTGGTCTAGATCAACTCACCAACCGTTGTATTAAGCTGCGGCGACAAGTAGGCCTACATCTTAAGCTTTGACAGAGCCGTGGAAATAATCGATTGTGGCTTCATTTTCGCAAATACACAACCTTTTTCACACTTTTGCGTAGAGTGAGTGGGTCAAACATACGCAGGTTTGTTTTGGGGATATGTATAACGTTCCCCAATTAAAAAAATTGTCATCATAATATTTGTGAATTTTATTGTCAACTCTGAAAAGCTAGACATGTAAACACCTAATCGTTTATGGGAAGCAGGCTTAGTGCAAGTATCGAGTACAAAAATGCCACCGCAGCCGCATTTCATATCGTTTAATGACACAAAATCCAAACATTTTTCAAACCTATTGAAGGACTCTAGCGTTTACATTTACAATGTCAGTTGCATTCGTCAACCAGTCGCTCAAGAATTGGACAAGATCCACGTTCTCGTCTGCATGCGCGCAAGTTTTGTAGACCTGTTTGGGAGTCGGTGTCTTAGAGCAGGGTCTCCAAACTACGGTCCGCGGCCACATCCGGCCCTCGAAACTCTTTCATCCAGCTGCAAAGACATTTTGTGAATAATGCAAAGATGTTTACAAAAAATTTGTGATTTGCTACATTGCAACATATCTAGAAACATAGGTAAGATGTCCGGCCCTCGAACTTTTGTGCAAGAGCTTATGTGAATCTCGGACAAAAAAGTTTGATTGCCACTGTCTTGGAGCAAAGTTGCTAATCGGCTTCGATTGAACGTGTGTTGGTGTACAGTATATCGGAGGCGTGCAAATATAAAAAGCGCAATCACAATGACGACCACGATGACTCCTTGCTCAGGTGCAATATTGGCTGGAAATAGCATACTGCAAATTATGCACTGAAAATATCGAGATTTTCGGAATGCTTTTGCAAGAAAGTTTTACGAGCAAATGGTGGTTTCATTCCAAGTAGAAACTTGTAAATTTACTAAAAACAAACTTTTAAAACTTGTCAACTCAATGAAAGCAGTCTCTCTATTTGCCGGCTCAAATCTGAACAGCATTGTTGTGAAAAAGAAGTTTCAAAATGCCGCATTTTAGAGGCGATGCTTTAAAAACAAGGGACATTATATATTTAAATGTTGACACTTGGTTGTTGTTTGCCTCCCCCTATCGAAATTTATGGCTACGGGCTTGCCCTAAGTTGATTACCTCTTTGGTCCTATCCTTTGATTGTTTTGAGATATGTAGCAAAATCAATAACACACTTGAATGTGAAATCCGAAAAATGTAACAATACTCGGTTCGGTGTAGAAAAAAGGTGAACAAAAGCGCTGTGTTCACCAGACGACCAGGAAACCGTGATCGATTACCGTGAAGCATGTTGACACGTTATCATGTCAACTGCAAAACTGTTCGAAAACAAGTAGCCTACACTGCATTGAGCCTCAGATAGAAATTGCTCAAAATCACGCATAAGGATTGCACAAAACATTAAAGGACATTTGCATCCACCACAGATACACATTATTAACTTTGTTTACTTTCCTTTTTGCGTGTGTGCACGTGTGTATGGAATTATTTTTATTTATTCAAGTGTTACTTTGTACTGCATTTTGAGCGTTGTCTCTTTTATTGTATAAACAGAGTTTCTCTCTCTTCTACACGCTACAGGACTTTAGGAAATAAGCTAATGATGATCACTTCAAGACCCAACCTGTTGTCATTGGCATTTTGGAATAAATAAACGAACAACAAATCTAATGTGGTTTTGCTCATGGCAGTTATTCAAAAGGGAGAATTTTTGATAGATCAGCTCAGTCGTTGCAAGAGCACTGTTTCAACTATGCAACCAGGTGAAGCATTGCGCTGCAAAAATTTCAGTTCAAGAGATTGCCAAAAATAGCTGGTTTCGCTCTTAGTTTCAGTTTCAGCGGATGTGCAAAACAAAAACTATTTTTAAATATGGGGAGATTTGACGTACCTGGCAAAATCTGGCAACGTTTTTCGATCTGGCCACGATAGATAGTAGTGGGAATAAGCAGGATTACACATATCGGATACTTCATTTTTGTCACATGCTATCCCATGGCAACATTCGACTGTCCAATCTCAAGGCATTCCCGTGAAAATGGTGATACGACCTGCTTTTCAACATATGCGTGTGTTTAGACCAAACTCTACAGAAACTTTGCTATTACGCCAAAAAAGGCAATGTGGGTTCCAATCAAAATAGAAAGGCTTGTTTATAATGGTAATGCATGACCTAATAACCTTATTTCCAGGGCCATCGCATTGTTGCGTCGCAACATTGAGCATCTAGATTTATTACTTGCTGTGTTGTGTGCATACAATAATGGCATTCAAGTTCAAAAAACATCCTGCAATGTGACGTGAAATTACCAGCGACGGGACATGGACCAAATTTGAAGTCTACTGTCCACCCATGCGGCAAATCGCATGATACTGTATTTCTAGAGTAAACCCATTTCCATGGACAAGACTTGGACTAAGGTAAAACTCGATCTGACGTATTTTTATTTGATGCAAACTGCACATATTTGAGCTACACTGCAACGTGAGGCTCGGTGGAATGTTCACGTAACCTGCCAAGTAGTTCACCTGTTCTCAATGGCAAAGGCCTCAACTATTTGCTTTTTTTTGTTTCGCTCGGCGCTCCGTATATAATTCTCCATGTTTGTGTTGCTTGTCCCCTCTCTGCTAATTCATTGAGCAGCAATGTAAACGCTTTTGATCTATTTGTACTTCGTTTTTACTTCAACTGTGAAGCCCGAACTTAATTCTGGTTTCTCAATGAAAGCCAACTAATTCTTTTGTGGTATGATTTCATAAAACTTTTCAGGTTGCAGACTTTAAACAGAGGTATGTGAATAGTCAGAAATTGTTATTTCCAGTCGCTTTCGAAATGGTTTTTCTGGAACCTTAATGACTTTGAAAAAAGGTTAAGGTCTAGTCATTCTTTTTAGGAAAATCTTTTACTTGACAGATCGCGTATGAAATTGTGTTACAGGGTGATACGATCCAGCATATTACTGAATCAAGGGGCAAAACGTTTGGAAGATGGAATACACAGCTATGTTTACAATTTTTTTAATTGAAAAATATCACAAAATTTCAACCGGTCAACCATTCAGAGGGACTTTTGTGCTTGTTTTCCACGCACAGTATCAGAGATTCTGGGAACACTGGTTTAAAGAGATACTCTCATGTTATCCTTGGGAATCGATCGAGACCGTTGTTTTGTTTTATGGTCATCATTGAGGAAAACTCCCCTGCCCAGGGCCGTAACAAAAACGGGGCAAGCAAGACACAAATCTCCGGGCGCTGAACTATTCCGGGGGTGCCGAAAAGTCCCAACAGTGTCACAAGTACTCTTTTTAATGCAGTACATTTGCTTCCGAAAGACCTCAGGTTCGCGCATGGGGGT
>JGI24158J21664_10007299_pt1 | contig 14676 bp, 16 predicted proteins | sample Ectturendosymbi3_FD_21664 | JGI IMG/M metagenome (IMG submission 21664) | reverse complement strand
CAGGGGTTCCCAACCGGGGGTACTCGTACCCCCAAGGGGTACGAGATTGAACATCAAGGGGTACGAAGATCCTTGGGTCACAGAGCAGCTTATATATATCTTATAGAACAATATATATCTCAAAATTTTTTTGGGGGTACTAAGAACGCAAAAAAGGTTGGGAACCCCTGCGTTACATGTTCGTAGAAGGTTCTGGCTTTTGCTCTAATCTAAAATTGCGTAGGTTTCCACAACACTATGTGGAACAAAAGCACCACTTGAACTGAATTCCGCGCAAAAAGAGTTGTCGCAATTTCTGAACAGAGCCTGTCGCATCTTCTTTTCAGTTACAAAGAGCAGCGGTCTCAATGACGTTGGAAGCTGTCATCGCGCCATGAGGAAAACGAAGGATAAACAATTAAGTAATCTTTTAACGAATGCCTGGAAGTTTGGTTAATTAATTTGTTTTTTTTGCGCATAACTTTCCAACCGCCAACGCGAGAAGATGGCCAATCACAGGCTCTAAAAATGCGGATTTTCACGTAGTTTAATTTAAAAATAAAAATTAACGACAGTGACCCTTGCGTCTTTTCTCGAGTGTTTGCGCAGCTTGCTTCAGTGCAGACGAAAAAGTTTCAACAAACTTTTTGGCCGCTTCATAATAGCAAAACTTTTCAATCTTGTTCTCAATCATGTCTGGAAACAGATGGAAAATTGCTGAATTGCAATCCTGTGCAGTTGTGCATTTGCTTCTTAAAATAGCATTCGTGCCTTTACGCGCCAACTATATAATCATATAGGAAATAGTCGATTGGTTGTGGCTCTTAATCCAATTCATAAAATCCTGTCGTAATTTTGTGATCGTAGGCAAAAAAATTAACGTTTATGCTCAGTGCTCGCGAGTTTCTGGAAGAAATGGAGACCAAAAACCTTGTTCACCCTGTTCCATAAAGAAAAGTGAAAGTGGAATTAAGAACCGCTCTACTTCAGGTGTAGGAGTTACCTCATGATTGGACCTGCAGTGGACTCCCTGTGAAGCCACTCCGTTTCTGCACAAACAACGTTTTCACTGTTCACGGTTTGAAAAACGTTTCGACCTACTGCCGATGGATCGAAGTTGAGTGTAGGATCTCGCATGCAAATCTCACGCAAATTAGTTGTTTTTAGGCGATACAAAAGGTTGGCCATGGTGACTGCATACATCGCGTACTTTGATATCCAATCGGGAGCCAAACCGAGGATGTCCGATACCCTATTTGCTCTCTGTCCGGCCTTCTGTCCGACGTGTGATTGACCGTCGCAACGAAAGCTTTCATGCAGCTTGTTGCCATTAGTTGCCACCACATTGCAGGATTTGCCTCGAAATGGAGGCGTGGTCAACGAGGATGAGTGAGCAGAGATGGGCTGTCGGAAACTACTCCAACGGTGACACTGCAGAGGGAGCATGAGCAAAGTTTGATTTCATAATTCTTGCAGACAAACTTATCAACACTACACTTAAAAACAAGATGTTTCAGTGATCTTTCCAAAATTAACATATTCCGGCACAAGCAAACCCACTTTGTAAAAGAATGTAAAGAAGACATCGTATCGGTAGCGGATTTGTGAGCAATTAATGATTTTCTGCAGATGTTAACCTCTGGAAGAGAGTTTCAATAAATGAAGAAAAGATCTTAGATAAGCGGAAAACTCAATGTAAAGGAATACGTGTGATTGCAGTCACTTTTCCATCAAAACGTTTTTTCACATATAAACCCGTCCATTTGGAGGCAGGAAGATACAAGTGTACATACACTGTTTCAAAGTGGAACGTGTTGATTTACAAAACAGCAGCATCGTTACAATGGCTAACGCATCGATGTAAGACCACTGAACATGTCAAACATGATTCTCGGCAGTTCATGATAATTGCAGTTTGACAATGTTGCTGTTTGATACGCGCGTGTATGCAAACCTTGTGAAAGAACTGACCTATTCATTGTGATTCAGTCACTCAACACTGTCAAACCTGTGTGGTATTTAGCACGGCAGCATCAGTACCGAGACGACGCACACTGACTTTGCGACGTGTGTCATTGTTACTCTGGTTTCCCAATAAATGCAAAATTGCTGACTTTTCTACCAAGTTTTATGACTTGGAAAGATCGCAGCAGGTTTCGCTGTCGCTCATATTTGGGTGCTTTGAGCAGTTTTCTCTACTTCATCCAGAATAAACACCGTAAAACTATTTTTCACCACTTCACAATGGCAAGTTTTTCAACAGTTTCTCAAAAACGACTGGAAACAGACGACAAATTTGGTCAAATTTAATCTTGTACAGTTGGGCATTTGCTTCTTGATCTGCCTTTTCACGCCAAGTGTGAGTGTGGACCTGGAAGCTAAAGTTCATCGTTACAAAAACGGTGTCGGCAGCCTTCCATTCTAACAACAAGGAAGCTAAACTTGAGAAAAAATTAAACTACAACAAAGAAATCCTGCCTTTGTGCTCCGAGCCCAAATATCTCGAAGTAACTTTGGACAGGACGCTCACGGATCGCTGAGACCTTGAGTCATCTTCGCAAAAAGCTGACATCACGCGTCGCACTCTTGATGTGGCTTGCTGGCTCTGGCTGGGGTACTGGAGCAACAACGTTTTGAATAGCCACCTTAGCCCTGGTCCATTTAACAGCAGAGAAACGCGCTCTTGTCTGGTGCTGCAGTGCTCACACCCACCTTATCGACGCTGCCATCAAGGACGCTCTGCGAATTATGACTGGATGACTGCGTCCGACATAAGTGGACAACCTTCCATCCTCAAGGGGAATCCAACCTGCAGAGTTTGTTTTCAGTGGGAGTCACGCTGTCTCTAGCACGCCGTGCCACGAAGCCTGGACACTTACGCCACTCAGTACACACTTGTCCACCAGGTGCGAATGCACGGCGTCTTAAATCGAGAAACCCACTTGTACCCGCCGCACAACAACTCATCAGTTCATCCGACAACAACAACATACGTGCTGCTGACTATGCGGATCACCAATGGAATGCGAAGTGGGCGGACAATCCTAGAAGGCTCCGCATTTTCAACACCGACACCGTCACTCCCCCCGCGGAATGACCCTCCCATGAACAGCCTGCGTCCGTCTTAACCGCCTCCGCACTTTCCTCTCCTGCATGTATAAATGGGGTATGGCCTCCTCCACAGCTCATCAGTTCATCTACCACAACATACGTGCGGCACTCTGGACGAATTACCGATGGAATGTGCGGATGTTTGAAAACACTGCGAGACTCCGTACTTCCATCCCCGACACCAGCATCCATCCTTTTGGAATGACCCTTCTAGGAAGAGCCTGGGTCTGGCTTAACCGCCTCCGCATCGTTATCGGACATTTCTGCTCCTGCTCGTACAAATGGGGTATGGCCTCCTTTGCGACCTGTGAGTGTGGCGCAGAAGAGCAAACCGTCGACCATGCTGTCCTCCAGTGTCCAATCCATCGACCTCATCATGAATTGCACGGCCTGACGGTTCTTTATGATGAGACAAACGAATGGCTGCTCAACACCTGCACCGAGATCTAGTGCGGCCAGGCAGTGGACAGCAACAACTCGCTCAAACGAAGAAGACGCCAACCGTATATTCAATCAGGAAATAGTCGATTGGTTGCGAAACCGAATGGACGACACAAAAATGCTGCCGTAAATTTTGTATTCATGGACAAACGTTTTAACGTTTATGGTCCGTGCTCAGGTGTTTGTGGCAGAAAAGAGACCGAGAATATGTCAGATGAAGTGATTTCAGATGAAGCGATTGCCGCATTACTACGCTTGCAGTAGACTTAATGCAAGACTACTTTTCCACGCGCAAAACGTATTTACGATCTGTCCAAAACTTTCCCGGGATTACTGATGCATCGTCGCAACGAAAGCTTTCAGGTAACGTCACTCCACAAGTGAAATAGGCGAGGAGTCAATCACAAATTTTAATAGGAAATCGATTTCACATAAAACTACGTATCATCAGTCCTTACATCTTATTCAAATAGATACTTACATGCAGCTTGTTGCCATTAACTTGATACCACATTTCCACATTTGCCTCGAATTAGAGGCGAAGCTTAGGACGATGAGTGAGTAGCGATGGGCTGTCGCAAAGCACTCCAATGGTGACATTCCAGAGAGAGCATGAGCAAAGTTGATTTCATAATTCTTGCAGACAAACTTATCGACAATGCTTGGAATCACGATATATCAGTGATGTTTCCCAAATCAGTGTATCCCAAAACCTACAATTCCACTCTGTAAGAGAAGGTAAAGAAGACTTCGTTCCTTTAACGAGCCGTGAGTTTCAAGCAATTAGTGATTTTCTGGAGAGAATGCGTTTTAAGGAGTTTTAAAAAAAGAAAAAAAGCTTGTTCTTATGCAAGGCAGGCAGCTAAAAGCGATTTTAAAGGCTTTCGGTGAGCCATGGCCCCAAAGATTTTTGGTTGACCCCCCAGTTTTTGTCTCAATTGTCTGTTTAAGTTCATGTGCTGGACATATAAAGTATATCACTTTCAGCCAGCATATTTTAAATGATAATTTAGAAACCCTCTAGCCTGCATTCAGTATTTCCCAAATGCACCATAACTAGAGCAACCAAAAGTCAACAAAGTCAAAATATTTCTGTCTTTTCGAAAGCCTATGAAACGTCTACAAACCGAATTCCACGCTCATACGATGAGGGAATAGCAAGATATTGGGTCAAAAAAAGTCAAAATTTATCATTAGGTCAAAATGTATTGTTGGGTCAAACTTTTCTTACAACACAGTTTTTACTCTTTATCGTTATTTTATTGAAACTACAACAACCGATATTGATACTGTACGCTTTTGTTAATTCAGTTGCAATTCTGTAATAATCATGGATTTGCTGCGATTTCTCACGTAACGATGTTGTTTTGCCTACTACTTGATAGGTGTTTAGGTACGAAACGTGGTTTTAACAGCAGACCCGTAACCAGGGGGAGCACAGGGGGGGCAAAGCCTCCTCTAAAAGATTATTTCTCCTCCCAAGAAAAACGTGTTGGACATAGTTGAAAACTATTGGACATAGTTGGACATAGGCCCATCTTAGAAAACTTTTCGCCCCACTTGGTGCCCCAAGCTGGTTACGGGCCTGCTTTAGGCCTACTTGTTTTGGTAAATGCTCAATTCATTCTGCATATAGTGTTTTAACTTTACGATATTCTCAGGTTTGACTCCACTGTAGTTATTAATGTCTTTATCAACATATCATCCCTAAAGTTAAACTTTTTTTTTTTATTTTGAAGCATAGAGTGCATGACTATGCTTCTGGGCTGACGTGAACAGCTAAAACTGAATTATTTTGCAGTTGCGAGAGCAGAAAATTTATAGGTCAAACAAAGTCAAAATGTTTAAATTATAAAGTGAAAATTTTGAGTTTTTAGGTTAAACAATTGGTTGCCCTAATGATAACTGATAAGCTATATTGTTGTTTTTGACTCTCCGGTAAGTAAACTTGCTTATGACGACCCACACTAGTGGTTGCTCAGATCCTGCGTGAATTTTAGTCAGACCCCGGCCGTGGTGTTAAAAAATTCATTTCGAAACTAAGAAACAGTCGCAGAAGTAGGAAGATTGATCTTTCGCGCATTTCAATGTGAGATGGAACTGGATTACAGTATATTACTGTCAGCAGATTGTTGCTTGTCTCAGTAGCAAACGGTTTCTGAAAGCATTAGGAATTGGTTTTAGATGGTTTATCTGAACTTATCCTGGATGCTGTATTGTGTACAACTTGGAAACATTTTGTGTAAGTGGTTTGTGATCGTAAATACAGTTTTGACTCTATCCACATGACCTGCAACCGCACAGAAAGTTTTGTACGAATTTTCGATAATGATTCAGAAGCAATTTTTCGCGTATTTCAGCTCTTTGCCCGGAGGTCAAACACTTCTATCATGAACACACTTGAAAGAGTTCAAACATTTCTATCATGGAGGTCAAACATTTCTATCATGAACACACTTGAAAGAACAATTTTTTCATTTATAGCTAGTAAAAAGCTGCGTTTGATTGTTGCTGGTGGCTGTAACTCTTGCCGTCATCAGCGCTTCATGCAACAGAAGTTTTTCAAAATTGAAATCAGTGAAAAAAATTCCCAATACCAGACAGACCAGTGAAAGATTGGGAAACGTTGATTTACTTCCAACTGAAAGGTACTAGATGAAAAACAGATTTAGATGTTTATAAATTAGTCAAAGACAATGTTAATTGACTATAACTGCATAATTAAACCTGATTTTACAAGACCAATGAATGTCCTTCAGACGTTCTGAGTATACGAACAGAAACATGTTATTTGCGTGAAACAACTCTTGGATTTTCTAAGGTAACATTAACACAACGATAAACCAATGACTGATTATAAATTGATATTTTCACATCCTTGTGTGCAACAAGAAAATTTATTTCTGAGTATAGGTTTTCTACCTGCTCAATCATTCTTATTACTTCCTCGGTTCGATTACAGACATACAATAGGACTAGACATTGGTTTGTGCAGTTTGTCTTGCCAAAACAAACGCAATGAGTGAACCAACACTCTACTCAGGTCAATTAACTTTAAAGTAAACCGTGAGAGCACATCACTGGGTCGAATACATTGATAAAGTAAAAGTCGCAGTTTTGCGCGACCACAACTAGGCAAATTCACGTTAAACGCTGGAAACAATGAATGCTGATGCTTTGCCCTCAAACGCGTTTATTACATCACAAACGAATGAAAAATGATCAGACAATGTCATTTCTGGTCACAGAGGAAAGTATGAAGCTTGCGGTGAATAAATGTTGTAGGCTACTGCCTTGCTCCTCCATCCAATTTTTTATGCAAACCGCGACGATATCGCGATAACGCAATTTCAGAAACAGGTTGAAAAAAATGACAGAACAGAAAACGGGTCGATGGGAAAGCAATATGTTCTTGTGCTTCCATTTCTATTTTAGGGGGTTCGGACCTTTGTTGGGGATGCTAAACCCCCAGAAGCTCTCCACGGCGACGTGATCGGTGCTATAATCCCTCTCAAGCATCTGGAGCTCCTGGTTCATTCGGTTTTGCTGAACATTTTGCAACAAGTTTCAAGTGGTTATTTATCTTCCAAATTTATCTAGCTTAGTTTTGGGGTGGCCATTTTGGACGCGTCTGGCGGGGGTGCCTCACCACTTAAAACGTCTGGCATTGGCCATTTAGTTTTCCTGGGATTACGTTGGAAACTTTGCAACAGGTTTCAAGTGGTTACCATTCCAGCTGATCTAGCTCAATTTTGGGGGGTCATTTTGGGGTCTAGCGGGGGTGCCCCACCACTAAAAACGTCTGGCATTGGTCATTTGTTATTCGTGGGATTATGCTGGACATCTTGCAACAGGTTACAAATGGTTACCTTTTCAGCTGATCTAGTTCAATTTTGGGGGTGCAGTTAAACTCCCCCATGACCACACCCACCGGCTGTGACACGGCAGACCACCACTTCCTTGTACAGGAAGCAGTGCTAGATGATGTGATGCCAGTAGAAATTGGTTACCTTTCCAGCTAACTTAGACTCTATGGGCTCCCACTCTAATGGTCACAACAGCTGATGATCTTATCTATGGGAGACCAGAGAGCTTTCAAGCATAATTCTCGACAGTTCATGATGATCGTAGTTTTACAATGTTGCTGTTGCGTACACGCTTGTATGCAAAATCTGTGAAGGAACTGACCTATTCATTTCGATCCACATGTCTAATTCCAACTGGAAATTTTCATGGCTGGCTTTCAGGAGTGAGGAAGATGATAATAAAAAAGCCCATGTTTTGTGCGCTGGTGATCCTCTGGAGACTACAGGTTTAGGATAGGTCCGCAACACAGAAATTAATACGTTGAACTTGATTCGATCCCTCATTGCTCTTGTTTGCGAAACCAAACGAATGATGTTCTTCCAATCCTCACCGGGACATGAGTCAGTGGACAAGCTGTACGTGCTTTCTCACTTCAAAGTTGAATGATTTACTTTATAAGGGAATACCTTTGTTGCAATTTTGCTGAATGCACGGTTTGCTTATTTTTGCCAAAATATTTCGCAGTTATTTTCGAGTCATCAACCTATTACGCGCCACACTTAGCTGCTTTTGTATACAGACATGCACCAGCATGTACATGCATCGGCATTTTCAATGAAAGCAAGGTGTAGACAAGCAAAACTGTTGACCTGTTGATTGACTTGGTTTGGCATTTGACATCGTGTTTACAAAATCAAACTTCGTGGTATTGAGCTGTAATGTTTGTATCGTTCGTAAAGTTATGTGTTTGCAGTGTTGTTGTAAATTTGCAAAATCAAAGGATAGAAATCCTCTGAAACTTCTACCCAGCTTGAAGCAGTTTAACAACTACGTCATATCTTGAGTTTAAGTTAAATGGCCGATATGCGAGCCGTTTGGTGGCGTGTTAATGAATTCGCATATGGCTACTGCTCTTTACAAATATTTCGTAGCGATCTTTCTATGCACCAGATTGGATCCACCAGGCTTTCATGCTTATTTTCTGCAAGCGTACATGTGCAAGTGTCCACGAAGTTGAGAGGAAGCAAATTAGTAGAGAACAGAGAGACGAAAATGTAAAGAGTAACAAAAAGTAATTATTCTTTTTATTACAAAATAATATGGGTGCATCAAATGTTTTTCCTACATGATGAACGGCATCATGGAGTGAACGATTCCCATCACTGAAACGCAAAACTAAAGGATAAATCTCACTTTTGAGTGCTCCAGTACAATAGTCTTAGTCAAATTACTGCAATGCAATGTTTCATGTTGTTCAGAGTTCAGACTCAGTTCAAGTTTCGTTGGAATTCAGACGAGAAAGTATTTTCTGAACACAAAATGGATTTTGCCAGCAGGGCAACCTTTCTTCTTCTTTTTAAGTATTTTGAAAGACCTTCATTTAAAACATCGTACTCTGGCAATAAATTTTTTGAATAGGCTTACTGTAAGAAGCAGTTGGTGAAAAAACAATTCCTTGATTAATTGAATGCTCAACCAATCTACGCGTGAATGATTTTTACAACCTAGATTTGAAGTGGTCTTTAAAAGCGTGCTCTGACTAAAACTGTCGTAGGTATCAGAAAGCTTCACAGTGTTCACAGACAGAACAGATGTTCGGAACAACATACAATTTATTGATAGTCGTGACCGAAAATAGTTGAGTCGAAATTCGATATAAGTGTATGTTCCAGTAATCTTATATTAGTCTGACCATGGTCATACATGCAGCAGTTGAAGGTGTTCAGACCATCGTTTACTCATGACATGGCGTTGTGATGCGCCAGAACGATGTACAAGACCACACGTGTTTGAAAGGAAAACAGTCAGGCCCGAACAGTATACCGCGAATAAATTACCAAGTATCTATGCGCGACGTCATCACGCAATCGAACTTTTATTTGCTCAAAACATTCTCTCATATCTCATTTTATAAGTACTGTATAAACAAAAACAAATGAAATAGTAGTTTCAAGCAATGTTAATCCAAAATCCGACTAGGTTCCTTGAAAACAAATGAGACGCATCGCTGATAGTCTGAAGAAGATGTGCTTATAGCCAGTTTACCCCAACACGCGAATAACAACATAATCTTCAGTAGGATGCCGATCGAACGCAGTTGCAACTTATTTCAATCGAAAAATTAAACTGCTGCTTCCTTGCCAACATAAAGGAGCATTGTTCTACTTTGATATTATCACACCCTGACCAGTAACAAAAAGTGGATTGATTGGAGGGAGGCTTTACTATGACTTAAAAATGGTGCAAGGAATACTTCTTGAATGTTGGTATCAACCAATTGCTTTACATGTCGATGAATATGAGTAGAAGACACAAATGTTCCATTTCCGAGAAGGTGAAGCATGTTATTCTTGCAAGTTGAGACACAAGGTACGTTTCGTGAATCAAATAGAATTGCACCGATTGCTACGAAGGCCACGAAAAGCAACACGGAAAGTATTTTTGTCAAACGTTCATTGTTTCGAATATTATAGTGATTGGCAAAATTCTGACTGAAATGCACTGCAGTAAAGAGCCATGTCAATGAAATGACTGCGTGTATTATACCTCTGAAGATACCAGCACTTTCACTTCAAACTTCGTTGTCTAATTGTGTTCTCAACACTGACCCCACGCGGCAAGTCATTTCAAGGAAAATGAGCAATGTCTCTATACGAAAAGAACAATGTCTATTAACTACAAAGGGTGTAACGGGATATGTGTTATATACAAACGACGTTGTGCTGCTAGCTGGCGATAGTTAGCCAAATAAGCAAACGTCAATCTTAGTTTTTCTTCGGGGGACCTTGATCATGCTTACATTCTCCAGGCCTGTATGAGAGGTTTCCTTTGCTGAAAAAAAATAGGTACATTGTATTAGTTTTAGCAAAAAATTTGGATGCAAAAACAAGTTATTTTTTCAAGTGAAGCCGAGCTTGGTTAAGTATATGCGTCATGGATAATATTCTTCGACAGTGACTTATTTTCTTTTGTTTCACTACAGGGCAATGCAGAAACGTAAAAAAGATTACTTTTAAGAGCCAAGCTGGAACTCCGCAATTGGGCTAGTCACGTCATTGCTGGTCACGCCATTGCTGTTCACGTCATTGATAAAATAATTTACATTAAGAACTGCAGGAATGCTTACTACTGAAATTATGTAACTGTCTAAAAAAGGCAAAAACCCCGATTGCAAAGTAACTTACCAGTTAGCTGCCTTGAACGCGCATTCATTGCCGTAGGTAACACCATTTGAACCGCACACTGGCATGCGTTCCTTCGTGCAGATTCTGTCAAAAATGATGTTTTCAGGTTTAGGCAATAACTACTTGTTTTTTGTGTAATGGAACATGACATTTCCGTCTGTATTCTTATCACGCAGCCAACTACAATGTTGTTCAGTTTCATCGGTTTGAACCTTGAGTGTTGTTAGGACTCAGATTTCAAATCCGTAAAACAGTTTGATGCGTGATAAGCATTTGTTTTGAGGATCCGATCTTCAATCATGAAAAAGTAAAAAACGAATACTTACACTGACAGACGTTCTGAAATTTATTTTTCATCGCCATTCACAACAATCCAAGTGAAGGCATCAGTGGAACACAGTATTTAATCTATCCTGTGTCCCTCAGTGCATAGCTAAGTGAGAGATTGAGCGGTTTGGTATTTAAGAAAGTAGCTGTTGAAAATATGTACAACTATGTGTTGCATTACAAACAGAACAAAATTGATGGATGAAACTCCTATTCATTCAGTTGTGACAGAAGACGTTTCGCATGGAAACGTCTCATCAGAAGATCAAAGTAAAAGACTTACGCTGGAGCGTAAATCGGAAAATTTAAATCCACTGCGAACCCATTATTTACGTATCAGAACGATACCCTCTCCGCGTTGTCAGCATTACGTATTGCCGACGATTTATGTTTTGTTACACGCTGACTATACAGATGCGTAATATTCCTTGTTACAACTTTGGGGTTCTGCAGTTAATGAAGGGCCTAACGATAGCGATGCTGTCGCAATGTTATGTCACCAAAATATCCACACGCTAAAATAAAAACGTTTGATGAACGCATTGCTTTTCAGCCTTACAAAAAGCATTCAAGAACGTTTGCTCTGAAAGTTACCTTTTGAATTTATTCCTAATTAACCTCTATTTTACCTAACAGACCTCAATTTTTAAAGATTTTTGAGGGTCAGGTTTGAGGGTATTTCTCAGGTGTAAGTTCACTCACCGAAGAGGGCAACCCGAAGGTCTTGCATCAACAGTAGAGCTGGAACTGATGAAAGCCACAAGCAAGAGCGCGACAACAACTTTCATCATGTTGGCTTTTTTCAGACGTTGTAAATGGGAAATACGTTGCACAAGCCCTATTTGTTCAAAATCGTACTGTCAACAAAGAACAAATACTATTCATCATATTTTATTGGCAAACTGGTAAATCGTTAATCTAACCATGCTAATGGATAACCTACATAGGTTCTTCCAAGCCCTCCAACCGATTTCTTCAAATGATTTGTTACGATGTAGTCACTGTTATCCGTTTTCTCAAATAGAAAACGTTTTATGAGAAAAATGTTTCCGCAGCTTCTTATGCAAAAAAAATCGTGTTTATGAAAATTCATGTTTCCTTTATGGATCCCGGAAAATCTAGGCCTATTGTTTCTTTGAAACGATTTGTGTCCAAACATTTTTGAAACCACAAAAACATATTTACTCACTTAAGCGACAAACGCAGTAACAAACATAAAAGTCTGATGTTTGGTTTGTAAGAAAAAATTAAACGACCAAGGTTTGTCAGAGAGCAACGATTTATGTCGCAGAAAGTGAGAAGTCATTTGCCAATTAGATGATGTCAAGATCCGAGTTTGCCAGATTAAAGCCAAATTAGGTTTTATAGCAATTTCAGCTTACAACTTCAAAAAACGGTCCATTCTAAAACAAAATTGTAGCGGCCTGACTCTGGGTGGCTGTTGTTCAGCTCGGTACGATGTACAACTTTTCTGTAACATAAAGCCAACCCTAAGATGCCAGCACACCTTCACCATTTCTGAGTCCAGCGTTTGTCAGGTCGGAGTTCGTTCAAATGCAACTGTGCGTCAACCTCACGACAGTTTTATTCTAGGTACGGATAGATGATTTAAGCTAGTCAACCTGTTCGGAATTTTAGCACGACGTTATCCGTACCAAGATGACGCATGTTGACTCTGTGACGTATTACCTATATGTTCCTACACTGTTTGTTCTGTCTGGTGTTAGTAACTTGGGAGATCGCAATCGGATTTGCTATGGCTTTTGTTTGCGTTTTGTGTGCAGTTTGCTCCACGTCCAGAATAAAAACTCTGAAAAAGCTTTTTGGCCACACAACAATAGCAAAAACTTTTCAATCTTGTTCTCAAACACGCCTGCAAACAGAAAGGTGACTGGTCACATGTAATCGCCAATATTTTTGCAAAACGTTGTTATGTCATTCGTGGACCGTCATACTTTGTCATACCAACGTCTTCCTCAAGCAGGAAATATTCTATCGTTTGTGGCACAGATTCCAGACAAAGGGTGAGGTGTGATATTTGGATTTAGGCCTTCAACCAAATAATATTAACGATGATACTCAGTGCTTTATCTACCACAAAACTCAAAAAGTGCCATTTATGTTGCCGACATTTGTAAAGACGATGCACCAGAAGTATTTGCCTAAGGACGTGTGCAGTAAATGATCAACTGCACACAAACAATACATTATTTTGAAAGTCATGCACAAAGTAGATTGAATTGGAAGGATTTTGGAGACACACAGCTGTTACGTGCATCATGATTAACCTTTGGAATTATGATGAATTTGCAATGCTCTTTAAAAATTGTCCTTTCAGGCTTTGCTCAATTATATCCACTAAAGTTTCAAAGAAGAGTTTCATCTGATAACCGATCGCTAAAATATCCAGAAAAAAGATTTTTCTCATGAAGCATGACCAGCGAAATACAAATTGGTTTAAGTAAAAATATTTGTGTGACGTTAATGTTTCTGAACAACTGCAAGAGTACTGCACAAAAAGAAATGTGTAGGTGAAGCTGTTAAAGATGGATGATAGATTACCAAGCATAAATACATCATATAAAAGCGAAATAAAGTTGAAAAATGAAGTATAGAAACTGAAAAATGAATCAAAATTCACAGAAACTGATTGCTTTAAGCTTTTCAATATGTGTTTATAACAAATAAAGCATCCAATCACTAGCGTACGGAGGGGGGCACTGTGCCATGCCCCTTCCCTCAGACCCTAAAAATAAAAAATGTATAAACAGTATTCGGCAGTGTATACTGTCAGTATTCGGCAGTGTGCACCAAAATTTTTAATTTTAGGCGAATAACACTACTTTGTTTAAAAATACGCGTCTCAAAGCACAAAATGACTATATTTTCTAAAAATGTTTGGGGGGGCATGGCTTTTTGGCCCCCCTGGCTACGCCTATGCTTTGCCCCCCCTCGGAAATTTTCTGCGTACGCCACTGCATCCAATGCACAACCTGCACCTACAGACCCATTTCCGACGTTAAATTTCAGTTCAGGTTTGACGTCAATGAGTTGTTGTCTTTGGTCGTGTGTGGGAAAGAGTGCAGTGAACCGATGAAGGAAACGACAGTGCGTCGAACCCAACTTTCCCTTTTTTATTTGCAAGCTTTTTTTTGTCCTTACCACGTTTACGTGTGGAAACCGTTTAACCAATGCGTTTCAATGAAGCCCAGCTCGGGTTATGCCAGGACAAATCTCAAAAAACACCCGAAGTCAACAACTAATCCCTTTTCCTGTTCGTGGCGGCGGAGAACGCTAAAATACGTCAGTTGAAAGCACACCGAAGACAAGGCATCAGAACCCATTGGGAGAAACATCTCCACAAGCAACTGGACCTGCCGCGTACAAAAGTAGACGCTTACGTTCCGCTCTGATAGAATCGCAAAACTGACAAACATAATCTGGGCAAAGTCAACAAGTGACTTGTTTGTCGGTCATACTTAAAAGCACTAGTGTTTCTGTATGCTTTCGAGGAATCAGTCGACTGCCATCTGCTTTCGTCTTTTTGCGATGATTCAGACTTGCACATATCTCTATTCAAGTATGTACTTTCCACGATGGGTGTAAG
>JGI24158J21664_10007298_pt1 | contig 14676 bp, 13 predicted proteins | sample Ectturendosymbi3_FD_21664 | JGI IMG/M metagenome (IMG submission 21664) | reverse complement strand
TCCAGAAACTCCCATGTTTGGAAGCCCGTATTCGCGTGGTTCCAACACGTCGCCACCTTGCCTTCACAGCCGGTGGGATTCTGGATCCTCATACGCCTAATTCGCCAAGAGGCAAGCGCATGGTTTGAAGTAGAGTGTCCTTGTCATAGGCATGCCGCCNACCAAGGCTGAGGGTCATGCCAACCCCAAGTAGTTGCTCAGATATACCGCTGTGTCCTCGGACGCGCCACGTCGCATAGCAACTTTTGTTCAAGAATGGGCACCGCGTGAAGGCGTTGCTACGGGCACATTTGCGTGGAGAGGCCATGTGCAAGTGACCTGCTTGCTGGGAGGCCCCGCGGCGATTACTACACCTGAAAAGGAGAGGCTGTAGGAGACGCTTACACTTTTCTCAAGATGAGCAAGCTCATCTGTCTAAGATGAGCAGCTCATCCGACCCCACGTTGCAATTGTTTGTCGATACCTCTTTCACTTAGATGCCAAAATTTAATATAGTGTACTGTTTTTGTTTTTTTCTATGCCTTTCACAAACTATCCATAAGCTTTTCAGCAACATTGAACTGAAAAAGATTGTATTACTGCTGAATTTGATTTTTTGCCGATGGGACAAGTCATGTCTGGCTAAAGTTGCTCTGGGAGATTCGGAAATAAGACAGTTACATTCGCTCCGTGGGTTTTCCTTGATAAAAATGTTAAAACGGGTTTTTCTTATGCGAAGAAACTGCTGAACTGCTTAATTCGTGATTTTGTAACAGCCAACGCATCAAATTTTGCGTAATACTCTTTTTCAGCGTTAAGGCTTTGGTGGAATGCATCTTGCAAACTGTTGTCCCAGAGTAAGGATTTTTACCAACATTACGAAACAAATGGTCATTTTATGGAGACGTCTATTTCCATACTTTGGAGCACGTGGGACAGTTTGGTAAGGTCAATCTGCGTCCGCAATGTTGGCGTTGATATCAATTTGTGAAGCATCGTGTGTGAACATGGAAAAGCTATTTTGTACAAAGTATTTGCATTTGTAAACCAGAGAATTAATGAATCCCATCTAATTTGTTTCATCTCAGGTAGAATATAATTGGTGATTAATAACGGGTTATCCTTTTTCGTTGAGATCTAAGAAACAACAAGTTAGGTTAATTTTATCCTGACTGATTGCGGTTGTCACACGAGCAAAAACCTACTATATATCTGGTACGCGTTAGATTTACAAGACTGCTTAAGCTTGCTAGCAAGGCATCCGTTTCATGCACTAAAGCTTAGTATCAAGGCAAATGTTGAAGATAAACTTGTACTTGACACGGAACGTATCTACGCTTTCATATTGTAAAACATTAGCGCCCGGCCGATTGTGTTTCTCGTCTCCAATGCCATAGGTCATGGATGGGCAAACTGAGGGCCTCAACGGAGCCCTGTGTAGCCCGCGAAAGCCTGTAGCAAATTATAAAGAATAAAGTCTTTGTTTTTATGAACGATGACGTCTATTAGTCGTATTACTGCCTGACCTTGAACAACAGCGGTACCCATGCATCCAACATGTTTTGAATATTGCTTTCTTGGTCGAGATGCTCGCAAACCGGGCATTTTTTGCAGGTTTCAGGATTACCAGAAATCATGCTGCAGGTGTTTCAGTTGATGCTGAGAATCGACGGTTTGATCAACCCTAACGCAAAATTACTGAAGTTATCGTGCAACCACTTGCTGTCAACGTCTGCTTACATAAAGGGCAAGTACGGACCACTTTTGGTCATTATTGAACAATGTGGTTCCACCCTCATTTTACAGCAGGCGCCAAAGTTCATAGATTCTCTGGTGCCTTGCCTTGCTTTGAACCACTTAGCTCCGGTTGTCTCCAGGGTGTACAGAGCAGTGATTCGAAGTCTGTTAAGCAATCACGCGGAGGATGTTTTGTGTGTGTGGAAAGCAAAAATTGCTCCAGACTTGGTGAACGCCATTGTAAGCAGCAACCAGGTAGCAAGAAAAAATATCCTCCAGTACTGGGTGCCTGTCCATCTCGATCTCGACCGCCGCATATTTGCCTTGCTGGTACATTCTATTGCGTCGCACAAAACCATCAAAGGTTGTGAACAGAAGCTGGACAGCGTGCGTTTGCCGTGCATCATTGATATCATGAAATTAGCTCGATGCAAAGGTATTGTTAGATTCGAAGACATGGACAAGTTCTTCCTTCGGCACGGCATCAAGGCAGCAGATAATCACGTCCGAGCAAATGCCTTTTTGTCTATTTGCAAGACGAACAAGTTGTCGACACTGATCACTAATGTGGAATTTTTAATGATAAGAGAAAATCTACCTCTAAATATGAACATTGATTGTGCTTCGTTTCGACAGGATTTAGTGTTTTGCATCAACTTTTTCATCCGAAGAGCTCTTTGCAGCCTTGCGTCGTCAGTAAAAAAGGTATGACAATTCATTTTCAAGTAGCTGAGTACCCATGAAAACCGCGGTTTGTTTGTGACTCAGGCGAAAGGAACGCTTACTGCTTACGGCCAGGAGTGCATTAGCTTTTTGTCGTGGCTTGTTGATGTTTGTGAGGAATCCTGGAACAGGTTCACATCATTTCAACGCAAGCAAACAGCGCTTGATTTGTATGACCGTATTCTTGAAAATCTTTGCAATGCACACAGTGCGTCGAGGACGAAAAACACTCTTTTACTGCAAGATTTAAAGATTGTTTTACAGGTGAACACTGCGTTTTGCATTATGTAAGTTAACGTTCGGTTTGCCACTGTAAACGTGTTAAAAATATGTTATTTTAGGTGTTGGAAGAACACGGCCTTCAGCTCAAAACAAGAAATCATCTGAAGTCCTTAATTGCGTTATTTCACGACGTAATACCCGCCATCCGCGAAACTGCGCGGAATATCATTGTTCGACACTTTCCTATACATTTGGTAAAGTCCTGTCAAGGACAGTTGAAAGAAATCTGTCGCACTTTGCTCGACAGCCCAAAGGCTCAGGACACAGAAGGCGGTTCTCTGATTGCCTGCTTCCTTTTTGATCTATTCCTTGTTGCGGAAAGGGGTGCTTCTGATGACGATGTTATGGAAAACGCTGGTGTCGCGCGGCATGTCAACTGGAAGGTTTGCTGCTCCTTTCTACAATACTTCATTGTGACCAATATTGATCTTCACACAGAGGAATTGATGTCGAATCTTGTTCAATCGTCGTATAAGTACCCTTTATTTGGTTGGCTCTCCGCCTTGTCCAAATGCCTGGACTGGATTGTTTCTACAAACTCTGTTGGAGATATTGATGAAACTACTTATGATAATATGTGTTCGTTTGTGAAATCAGTTGGCGATTTGGTTGTCCAGGTTAACGGCCATTTGCTTCGAAAGGTATTTTCGTGCGTGGATGTTGATGATCAGGGCAACACTGTGTTCGTAACCTCTGCAGATTTCGAAGAAATGTCGTCTAGGATCAGCACTATTGTGCGAGCGGCCAGGCAGAGTAACAGGACGTTAACCGAGTCCCCGAAAACTGAAATTGTAACCTCGGATGACGTAATGTTGACACAAGATCACGAACTAGTCTTGGCATGCTCCTGGTTGAGTTTGAAAAACGGCTGTTGTCTCCTGGAATCTTTGGCAATGTTGATTCTATCAGTCCAGCCACCGAATTCAACGGGAGCCAAATGTGCTGATCTCTTGAACTTCATTTCGTCTGGTCTGATTACTGTACTGTCGTCTTGTCGTCATCGCGGCGTCATCGAAAGTTGCTGCGAGTGCCTGCAAGCAATTTGCAACGCTCTCTTTTCATCCAGAGCGGAGCAAGTAAAGAACATCCCCCAAAACCATTTAGCGTCTTTGCTAGACTTGTTTCGTGAAACCGAAGTGTGCTTGAAAAAAGCCGTTCAAGGCGGAACTGTCACTCGACGGTCTGCTGGTCTGCCACTGATAACAGAGGCCATCTTGAGCTCGAGTGTTCTCGCTGGTTCGTTCCAAGCAGCTCAGCTGATCGAACAAACAGTGCAAGTGATGATGACTTGCGTGGAGCAGTCGCTGGGAAAAAAAGATTTTCTTTTGGAGGACAACTTCGACTTGCCAGCCGTCCATGCCTTGTACATTCTCAAGCATCTTTTCAAGAACGCAACACTTGGGAGTTTGATGATTCCTTACGCTCAAAAACTTTTTCCGCTTGCTGTGTCTTGTCTTCACAGCGAAATGTGGCTGATTCGAAACGCAGCGATGCATTTGCTCGGTGCTTTGTCAAGTCGGATGTTGGGACAGCAGCATATTGAGGAGAAAGGCAGTTCAGGGTTAATGAACTCACTCGATGCTTCTGAATTTCGAGCTCGCTATCCCGCACTTTTTGATGAGATGCTGGAAATTTTGTCCAGCTCTTCCGCCGATCTTGCCCAACAAGCAGTGGGTAGAAATCAAAAGATGAACGACTCGTCTGTGATAAAAAAGAATTTCAGTCCAGAAACGTACCCGGTACTTGCTTTGATATCAAAGCTATCAAGTGAACGTAGCAATAACACTTGTAGTTCTCTGTCAACCAGTCTTCAACGTCTAATCGGCTCCCTCTCCTATTCTGTGCGTCAGTTGGCCGTTAAATCCATACTGGCTCTGCATTCTTACGTTGAAGTTGGTTGTATGGTTCGAGCTTACCTGGAATCCCTGCCTTGCGATAAAAAAGTGGAAGGTATGTAAAATCATTGTATCTCAAACAGCGTTTCATCCTGCTTTGTTTCTCATCGTTCTGTGTAATCCGCAGACACGTCAGGAACTCAATTGTCGCAGAATGCCCTTCATGGATGGCTGGGTTTAATTTTGGCGCATTTGGACCAATCTTACGAAAACAGTCCTGAGGATATTCGGCTGCACAGAGCGCTTACCGAGAGAACGTGGCTAGCTAGTCTGTCGCTGAACAAATGTCCAGCGACCGCTGCAGTTTATGTTGAGATCTTCAAACGACTAGCAAAGTCGCAGCCTTCACCTGAGCAAGTGAAAATCGCCGAAGTCGCGTGCGGCTCCCTTTCTGCGAAACATAATCGCATGAAACGGCATGTATGTGCTTCGAATTTTGATAGCAGTATAGTTTGTGCACGGCACCGAGCAATCAAGCTATTTTTGTATTCGATAAATGTGTTTACAGCGTGGTTGTCGCAAAGTGGTGACTGCTTGATTTTTTTAGGCAGGTTACTTTTCGTTTGCCGGGAACGCCATCAAACTACAACTCAGCTCTGCTTCTACTGATTCGCTTCCCGCAATCTACGATGCCCTGGTTATCGCAACCGACGATCGTGGTCTTGTGGCCAAGTTCACTCTGGAATGGGCTGTGTCGCAGATGGATCGAGCCAATGGCAAGTTGGTACGCTTCTCAAGGTTTTTGTTGCGCGATTTATGGAGCAGAGAAGATACCTTTCTTGACCATCAACAACATAACATTTGTCTTGAGCTGTTTTCGGTCATGTGGCCACACGTTGAGAGGTCTGGCCTGGACACTTCAGAACACGAGCTGTTCAGTGGCAGCGTCAGGGCTCTGTTTCACAAATGCCGCAACTTATCAACAACTTGCCAGTTGATGAAAGCACTGTCCGTGCTGGTCGCTTTCGATATGTGCGATTTCCACCTGGTGCAATCACGTGATGTACGGCAACACATGGAGTTGTGGTTATCTTTGATAGTTAAGCATACGTATCGCACTAAATCATCAGAACCACTAAGACTAGCTTCATCCCGTGGTCTGCAAGTTGCTGGTTCTTCTGTCATGAAGTGGATTTTGCAACAGATTAAGAATAACGGTGATTGGGTGAGTCGCGTTTTCCAAGCGTACTGTGGTGTTTGCTCCTGTGTTTTCAAAACCGTAACGGGATAAGGAAGCTATTAAGGCAATTAATAGAAGAATTACCGTTATTGCTTCAAGAGTTTGTCACGTAACCATATTTCTGCTGAAGCGTAGAACATCAGCAAGACCGTAAGTGTTGTAACTTGCCAGAAAATGTTTTGACTATGTACGAAGATTTCCATGTGTCTTTTAAATAGTGGTCAATACTCTTATCCACCTGTTTGCTCATTCCTGTACGTAGGCGTTTAAGTTTTTTCAAGCGTCCAAGCTCGTTTGTGATTGTAAGCGCCCAAGTTCTAGGATGTAAGCGTTCATCTTTTTTATGAACGAACACATACAGTACATAGCGTCATACACTAACAGTGTCGATTTCCAACAATTTTACTCCGTAGTTTCAAACATAAATAACCCAAAATCAATAGGTGTATGATTTTACATTCAAAATTGTATCAGGACATGTGCAAGTCACGATCGCCTCCAATATGTACGCATTTTGCGTTAAATGCATATTTCTCAGCAACTACGACCTTAAAAACAGCAACAATGTAACTAACATGACCCACGAATCTCAGCCACTCCACTCATTGCAGTTGGAACCCTCAGCTATCCAATGTTCCATTGGCCCTCTACTGCTTCGGCACCTGCAAAAAAACTGAGAATGAGCAAAATGTTGCTGCAATTCGCAAGATCCGCAAACCGATAGCTGTATTTCAATGCTGTTTTATGCAACTGGAGCAAACCGGTTGTGACATGACGCCATCGCGTTTATATACCAACGTTAAGATTCCCCACCAAAGTGACATGCTTACAATCACGATTTTTAAGGCTGCCATATTTTGTGCCAAAGCTGCCTGTTTGGAAATCGTGTTCATCTTCCTGCAGACCGAAGTGTTGTATTGTTATAGCGCTGCCGTGCATTAGTAAATACGTTTTATCACCAAAATTGCTGTGGGCATAAGTTGCGATGCTTCTGCAAGCTGCCAAAAAGCTGTGAAGAAACATCGCTACTGTTTTTGATGGCTTTTAAAAATTTTTATAAGCATTGGGTCTCAACCCTGACTCGCTTTCGCGATGATGGCCAAACGTGCGTGTGGTCGCTGGGAGTAATTTTTCGTAGTGTGCAGGATGAAGTTACCTCCTTGGTAAATTGCAGTGATAATTTCTCCACGAAAGTTTTATTTATTTCCAAAAGGCTTTACACAAGTATGAACGCATGCTTACTACTTGATACAACGCTCACCATTTCGTTGGTGAGATATTGTGTTTATTTAAATATTACTGTCAATACTTCAGTCAAATTTTTGAGTGAACTGTTGTAGCGCGTAGTTCGATGGCACCACTTTTAATGACCATAAACTGAATGTTGTTTTCCAGAATGCAGATTATCTGATGTCGGTAGCGGCCAAAATTTACAGCACAGCGATAATTCATTTGCATGATGAACAACCAGATATACGGTTGCCCACGTGCTCGTTTGCTTCGGACTTCTCTGATGACAATTTCGGCGGTTTAACCGCACATAGCAATGTTGCCGTGCAGGTACGATTTTGATACTTAATTTTAACAAGATGGAAACCAGAGTTTCTGGGTAGTCCCAAAGTATGGAAAAAATTTTGGCATTTTCCAGTCTGGAAAAAGATTTTTTTTGGTCTGTTTGTACGAAAAAATAAAATAAATTTCCAGACTTGATCTTTTGACATATATTTTCATAATATTTTATTTAAAATTGATAAATTTTACTTACGTCGTGTGAAATATCAGCGCCTGTATTTCACCTGCGTAGGTCATATCTGGAAAATGTCTGGAGAAGGTCTTGAAATATTGTGGAAATTTATGATTAAAAATTGCGTAGGAATCCTGTGAAAAGGTTTCAGTTGTTCAATGATAATCACGGAAGTACTTGTTTAGTAAAAATACTTCATCAAAGTTCGCAAAGTCACTCGTTACGACCACTACACCTAAACTTTGTTGATGCTACGAATTGGACGAGAACTTTTACTGTAGTTCAATGTAATGAGGTTATATTTCTGCAATTGCAAGTAATGTAAGATTGCGTGAAATACTGGCTTTCCCCGCATTGTTCTGTATGTATTAGACGCTCTTTCTACCTGGGAAAAATAGCCACTGAACAAAAACAGTTTAGACAAACTTATGTTGAAAGCTGGTGTAACATGATTGCAGTCGCTGTGATGTGCAGCAGTCAACGAAAACTTTGTTTGCAGAGTTTACTGCAAACCACAAAGAAGTTCCCTCCTAATACTGCTGTAGCAGATCAGTTGTTAGCTTTTTACGTCGATGTGCCTCTTCCAACGTCATCAAATGGGTTAGTATTTGAATTGTTAATTTGATTTGAACTTATTTTGTCATTAAACGCCTTTAACTTTTTAGGTGCAATTATTTGTTTGAACAAGAAGCCTTCAACTTGTACGTTGAACCACATCTCCTTGCGTTCACTCTGCAACCTCACCTGCAAGTAAACCGATATTGTGCATTGGTGTTCGGCTGCAGTTGTCCGTGAATATATCGATGTATTCGCAACTTTTGTTCGAAATTCGCCATTAGCATAGTCTTTGAATTTTTGATGAGTTGGCTAGGAAGGTAGGCAGTGGATTATACTACAGTTGTTCCTGCTGTCTTCTGTGTACTTTGGTTTCCGTTGTAACTATGCGACCTTGCGACTCGAGTTACAAACTTTTAATGTGCAAGGTTGACTGTAAATCAATTTTTATGTGGAAATTTGTAATAACAGTAGTATTTGAAAACGAGTCTTAGGTTTTTCACTGTTGATATTTTTGTGGTATCACCTTGCACTCTTTGCTTAACCCTGTAGCGCCCGCCCTGCAAGCCACAATTGTGGCTCGGACATATTTGGCCACAACTCACCAACCAATAGAGCTAGATAGCTATTAGAACCCTCGAAAGATGCGGAAAGTCTTATAGTTTGGGGTCTGAATTTTTTTGGTGTGACGTCACGAGTGGGGTAGGTCAAGGCATTATTGGATGACGTCACTGGGGCCTGAGATAACGTTTCAAGTGGCAATTTACTTGTTTTTTCTTTTGAAATAAACCAGGCGAAAATCGCGTCTTCAGAGCCCTTGATTGGCCATCTAGCGTTGGTGGTTGGCAAGTTACGGCCTAAAAACAATAGTTATTATTTAATTAATCCTCTTGACCCTGGGGGATCGATGAACATGCTTTTGGTGTTTGCTTTTTCTGAAGTTGTTTTTATTGAATTTGCATGGCCAATCATGCAGCAGTATTTAACCCTTGAAAGTGTGTAAAACTGTCAGGTAAACCTGGATTTGAATATCTGAACTACAGAAGCAATCTTGTTCAAAGGTGCTTCGTTTAGAAATTACACTTAAAGTCCTTTTTCCGTTGTTTTTGTTGATGTGCATGGTTGAGGTGTCTAAACTTAGATGCTCATTTTTGCATACTTCTACCTTTCTTGCATAATCCTGGCTGTTGTGCATACCATTTTGATCTCAAGTTTAGGAAGTGCTTCTTTATCTATTTAAAACTCACTGCTGGTCCCTTCCTAGACGTTGATCTGTAACTTGGACGAAGACGTTTATCCCTGGTTCATCAATAAAGTTTTAGAAGCAGTCGACATGGTGAAACTACTCGCCCAACATTTACCGCAATCAGGTGACTACTGCGCGTGAGTGCAGTCGTGCTTGTTCGTAATTGTATTTCTCTACCGTTAATTCGAGGACGACAGGAAAATGAAACAGAAGGTAGAAAGTTTCGTGAGTGACACGATGAACGTGAATATTTCTGTTCAAAGTGAAAGATTGCATAAAAATTTGATCCAGTAGGGATTAGCAGCTTAAAATCAAGTGGCTTTTTCGCGCTCAAATTCGGCTTCTGTACAGTTTATGTGCTGGTATTCCCTTTGCACTGTCACCTCAATCTGGTGGCGGTTTGCCCAACAGTGGTTACATATTGCTGGGCGTCGTGGAGCTCTTGTCGATGGTAATCGTGACGTGATACGAGCATTTGTCTCATGTCTTGACGTAACAGTCGCGCAATCCGCTTATGATGATGTCAACCAGCATCGCTCTCGTAATCCCGCAGTTATAGCGCTATATCCGCTGTGAACGAATTTTTGAACTTTTTCATAATGTTAGAATTACGGCTGAAATTCTAAGTGCAAGCAAGATTTTGGTAGTGTATGCGCTGTGAGACACTAACGCCTGCAGAGTATAAATTAATCGTTGACACAAGAGAAAAGGTTAAAACGCATCAATATGCAGAAAAAGATCATTCTCTGCTTTGCTGCTCAGTTCTCTGCCTCCTTTCCACATTGTGAAACAGGTCTGCGGAGTCGCAAGCAGTCGGAGGTTTTTGGGTGGAGTCAGAGTCGGATTCCTAACAAACACCAGGAGTCGGAGGCCCCGGAAGTCTAATTGAATCATTTTTACATAATACTCCGAAGTTGGGAATTCCTGTTAAAAATGGTACAATTTCTTATGAAACTTTTGTTGAAACATAGAATTGCTGTGTACCACGATTTCCATTTGAGTGTTAGTTGCTACATAATTCTTGACAGTCAAATTTCGTTCACTTTATGTTGAGGAGTCGGAGTCGGAAATTTTGGATAGGTCGGAGGCGGCAATTTACCTCCGACTCCGCAACCCTGTTGTGAAAGTCTTTGTGCAGATGATTTTGTTCGTTGAGGTCGCTCAGGCATAGTCCCGCTTGACTGTGTTGCATCTTCGATCTGCTAAATGTTGGTTTGCATAACTTAGATCTGCGTCTACTCGTTGACATGTTGCTTTGTTGCTGATACTTTGCAGTGGGTCCGATAGTACAACTTTTCGATTTTGTGCAATACACAGGTCGTAAATTCGTCAATCTCACTTAAAAGCTTGCGCTTTTTTGCAAATAGATTATTGAAAGCTACAGCTAATCTTCTCCTTTAGTTCCCAAATCAATTCTAAAAGTTTCGTTTGATGCTTGTGGCCTTTGCTTGTGAAGCTGCACGTATGTTCATTATATCTGTTGTGGAAGCTGTCCATTAACTTTCTATTGACACGCACAATCTTGTTGCATTTGCGAGTACTTTTGCGGGAGCCCTTATCAGAAGTTTTGCGATTTAAAACCTGCACACATGTGTTTTCGTTTTGTATTAGTATTAGATTAGGGGCTCCCAACCTTTTTATGCCCATGTACCCCTTCAGCATTTCGACAGATCAGCGTGTGCCCCTGATATTTCTTATGACAAAAAAGCTGAGTGAAATAACAAAAATCCACCGAATTTTAATAGAACTTTTATACTTTAGAATATATGGAAATAAATAATATATAAATATAGTTTGCCCTTCTGTAGCTAACCTTAAATGTACCCCTTCAGATAGGTAAATGTACCCCTTCAGATAGGTAAATGTACCCCAGTTTGGGAACCCCCGTGTTAGATAGAAGGTAATCAAAGTTGTACTGTGTGTCAACAGTTTGAAAACCAACATTGAACTTCACTTTTCGTGCTGATGCTTCATAAAAGAGAAAATTTTGCCTGTGCAAATAAACAACTTGATTTTTCAGGCACAAAATCAGAGTGTGTTTATGGAATATGCACTCTGTTGTTTGTGCAACTGCTCTGTGCATATAATGTTCCCGTGGAAAAACGCAGTACCATTGTCCGTCTTTTAGATTCTGTTGAAGAGCATTTACAAGCATTGGAAGGTGTAATGGAAGTGAGTGTAGTAGTTTTACTGCAGTCCGAGGTGTTCGTGCGAAAATGACATTATAAGTCGAATTTCGGCTCAGAATGGCAATGGAAATTATGGGAAAATAACGACGCATCGGTGTTCGATTGCAGTCACAAGAATATCTATCGATTGCTTTTGTTCATTCAAATATCAAGAACTAGTGACCGCTTTAACAACACGTTACAGTAGGAGTCGTTTTGCTTTTGCATGACTATAAATTTGATCGGTTGACGATTTCAAACGAGAGGGGTTATTTTGACCTTTGTCTGCACTCTGTTCAGGTCCACCCGGAAGTTGCACAAGAAGTCGATAACGTGAAGTCGTGTCTACGAGAAAAAAGGCGGAAGCAAGCGACACGCCCATGATTTTGGAACAGTCGTTTCAAACCTGTCCAGACGTTGGACGATTTCAATGATACGTTACCAGGGTATTGACAAGGTTGTGCAACAATTACCACTGCCACTTGGTAGCGCTGACCCTCGAATTTGGTTACTCCACGTCGGCAGACACCACTGATCAAGTTGGGGCTTGGATTCAATTATGGGATAAGATTAGACACTAGTTTAGGGGAGTGGAATTATGCTTGAGCGTCACTTACCGCATGCATGACGTGTTGCTGGTCAGTAAATACGTCGCGCCTGTATCGATCGTCCTGTTATCACATTTAGTAAATACTATGAGCGTTAATTTTATCAACCCGACTTGTTTTGGTTCTGTGGTTATCAGTGGCGTAACTACAGGTTTGATCCAGGGGGGGACTTAGCTGAAGGGCCCACTGGCCACCGTAGGGGCCACTAGCCAACACTCAGAAAAAAAGTTAAGAAATGATAGTGAATCTGGATGTCGTGGATGTCTACACTAGCTACAAAAAAAGACGAAAACACCCCGAAAAACGCAAAAAACAACCTACTGAAAACCAAAACAATACCAAATATCAAAATGTCACCTAAAGGTGGGCCAGTTATTGCATTTAACTTGCCAGGGGACCGCTGGCCCCCCGTCAGTTAACTGGTGGTTATCAAAGCCACTGGTGGTTATTAAAGGAAGAAGCCAGCCGCAATTCTACCAGCTTCCACGTGGCTTCGAGGTAATTGCCACAGTATAAATTAAGTTGTGGAGGCAAACCGACACTTTAACCTGGTTGTTGGTATAAGCAGTAATGCGAAACTACATCTTTTTCAGCTCAAGGAGACGCTTGGCGGACAAAGATTAACTGTCAGTCACCCATTAACATAAAAGCCAAAAATAAAATCTTTTTTATTCTCCCTGTCTTATTAGCTCTTGTTAGGTTTTGGAAGATTTCACAGAAAAACAGCGCTGATTGGCAGCACCAAGCAAAAACTAAGTAACGCATACTGATCACAGTAACGTAGCCAGCCCAAAAATTGGGGACTCAACAAAATTTGGGGGGACCAAAATGTTCGATTTTAGGCGAATAAAATTATTTTGTTTTTGATACCGCCTCTCAGAGCACAAAATGACTATGTTCTAAAAATTTGGAGGAGACGTGGTCCCCTAGATCCTCCTGGCTATGCCTGTGACTGATCGTTTCGTTAAACCAGCCATCTTGTGTTAATTTTTGTTGTTTTTCTACATTATGGTGCTTGTCTTTGGTTCGACCGCACAGTGTCACCACTATGGAAATAGCTGCATGACCCGGACTGCGGACGCAACAGGCCGTGCCAGGAGTGATCTCCACCTCAAAATTTTGCTTACCCCATGCGGCTCCTACAGTTGTTCGTATATCGTTCCCTTTGGAAATGCAGTATTTTTGACACGTTTGCACTGCAAGATGCACGCGTGGCGTTTAAAGTGGCAATCGAGAGTGACGCCGCTAATATACAATAAACTTTGCGGAATATTGTGTGAGAATGAATGCAAATCCAGGAAGAGTGATACATTTCCTAACGAAAGGTGAGATTTTCGACGCATGGTTGTTTATGAGGAAACTGCCGCGAATATCTCCCATCCGCCAGTTTTGGAGCTGTCCAAAAAAACATGGTCGCATACGGTTAGTTTCATAGTTCCATGTTTCGATTTTTTGTTTGCAAGTTACGAACACATCTGTCTGGGAAGTATAGCAAGAGTGTCAACGATTTGTTGCGAGTACAGTAAACCTCGGTTAATCCGGATCTTCGCCAAAAGCGGATATGACTGGTGGTACGAATGATTTCTTACGTTTTTCTTTATAAAAATCTTCGGTTTATCCGGATGTTCGCCAATACCGGATAAAATTTGCTCTTCATATCTCGTAATTCGGATTTTCAGTGAAGTAAGTGCACTGCCTGATCTCCAGGAAATATTCGGCAGCTTTCTGACGCAACACATGCGTGCTCACGATCAACAACGAACATTTGAGATAATGATAACAGCGGCCGCAACTGCAGGCAACATTCGACTAATCGTGGAGACGATTATTGCGTCACATACGGGCATAGCGTATCACGCTGAAGACACGCCGCCGCACCAGGGTTTCAGTCTACTCATTAGTGTTGAGCTTGCGTGTGAAGTGTAGAGCATTATCCCTGAGCGTATTGTACTCTGTAAGATGTTTGGATGCATTACCCTCCAAATAGAGTAACCGCTTAAGGACCAGTCGCAAAAATCTCTGCGTCAGTCCAAAATCCCAGATTTTTTCGCAGTCAAGTAATCTAAAATTATGAATTTAAGATTGTTCATAACTGCCTGGATATGACGGTTACAAATCTGATCTGCCATTGTAAATACATCAGTAAATTCGTTTTGCTTCTGCGAAAATCTGCTGTTGTGTCGTAAATGTGTTCAATTTAAACGATCCACACCGATATCTCCGTACCGAAATGATGTATGGCTAGAAACAACATCTTCGGTTAATCCGGATCTTCGCCTAAACCGGATAAAATCGAATCCGGATTAACCGAGGATTACTGTAATATCATTAAGATCCGCAAACCTTATCGAATCATCTCGAACACACGGAACCAACTTGCAAATGTTATTGTCACTGTGATGTTTTTGTGTTTATTGCGTGAACGCTATGCCCAACACCTGCGTAGGAAGTCGTCATTGCCAAAGGCGCAGCCAGGGGGGGGTGCTGAAGGGGCTCAAGCACCCCCCTTAGCGATCAGAATATTGATGTTTATTTCTTAGTTTTTCACCAACATTGTAC
>JGI24158J21664_10007297_pt1 | contig 14677 bp, 16 predicted proteins | sample Ectturendosymbi3_FD_21664 | JGI IMG/M metagenome (IMG submission 21664) | reverse complement strand
GACTTTTTACTGCAATTCATAATAATAGGCCAATAGCGTATGGGGGGCCCCACGTGAAATTTCGGGGGGGGGCCTCACTTACCCTTGCCACGGCACTCAGCGGTTCTAAACCTTTCTCTATCCATGTACCCACTCAGCATTTCGACAGATGAGCATGTATCACTGAAATTTCCTATGGCAAAAAGGCTGAGTAAAATTTAAAAAATCCGATGAATTTTTAATAGAACTTTAAGATCTTTAGAACTATAATTGAAGGTAGACTCCGTTTTCATGTCTTAAAGTTTATTTATTTAGAAATAAGCATATAATGATTTTTGAAAATAATATTCACTGATATATTCATAAATATTTGGAAATAAAATATATGAATATAATTTCCCTTCTATTGCTAACCTAAAATATACCCCTAATGGTACATGTATCCCATTGGAAGCTTGCATTTTTCCAGTGTTTAAATACTCTATCGAACAGCTTGGTAAAACTTTGTTTCAATCTGTTCACTGTCTATCATATCTGCGGGAAAGGATAATTAAAAATGGTGGGAAATTCGCCAAAATTTCAGCTCGAAAATGTTGGTGACATTTTCTTGAAAAATTCACAAAAATCTTTGACGAAAATGACAAATTTTCAGGTCTCGACATTTTTGACAAAAACTCAGTCTCGACAAGATCCCCACAGCGGGTTTTGCGAAACTGCTTCTCTCGTTCTGAACCGTATTTTTGTCAGTGCCATTAAGCAAAGTTCCCATTACGTCTACAAGCTTACGATTTCAGATGTTCCGGTCTCTCAGCAACTTTTGTCGCCGAAGCAATCGTTTTGGTGAGCAAACGCTGCAGGACATCGGCAAGTTTCTCACCGTCAAGTGAAACTCCCTTCGCTCTTTCAACCGGTTGTGGCCGTACTATTTTCGTAGATTCCGCAGAAATTTACACGTCATAGGCGATAAGAGTCACGTTCAGGAAAATTGAGCCGCCACTGTTGCGAGAACTGGGCTGAGCATTCTTGTTCGTTTGCTGCTTCCAATCACTTTCGCACCTCGCCACGCTTTTGAAGACTCCATCACGTGGAACACAATTACTGCGTTCACATGGCACTTAGTCATTGTGACTTTTTCGATTGTGGCCATCCGAACAATGTAGCTAACGACGCTAGTCACAACCTCGCATTCACCTGCACGTCGGCCACAATCCATTGCGGCTTTCGAGTTCTGCACCACCTCGCGAGCGCTGTCGCTCAAATCCACAATCTGGAGATGACTCAGCAAGGAAAAATCCACAAAGCAAAGCCACCACTTAGCCACAGTGAAATGAGCCATGCAGCACAGTAAATGACATTTTGAATGGAAAGTGTCATGCTTTCTATGTTCTGACGTAATTGTGCACAAAGAGCGGATTGGAAGCTTGTAACAGCATTTACGATAAATTCCAAGTTGCGGTAGGACACGGCATTTTTAACCAAGAACTGAACGCTAAAAAAAACAAAGCTTTTAGCTGACAGTTGCAAAATGAAGCTCTGTCGGCGTTTTGAACCCATTCATTAAGTTCCGCAAGTGTGGTTTTTCCGTAAATTTTTAGGAATGAAGACAACTCTTCGAAAGTATTTGACACCACACATGAATAGCATTCACCGTTTTATCAACTTGCTCATTTTGCATTCAGCCCCTTAAATATTGGGTGATTACTACTGTTTGGACATAGTCATCATCACGGGCCTTCCCTGACGATTGGCTGGTGTCATAAGTCCTGATATTATTTAAACAGCAAGTAGCAACGCAATAAGTTCGCTAACGACGGCCTTCGGGGCCAAATCGCACTACACCGTTATTGTCGTCACATCATGATAGTAACTACAGTATACACCGGCTAGCATCTCCACCACGTAGTTCTAGGTAGGTCAACTTGGCAAATAAGTATTTATGACAAGCGGATTTAATCGTCCTACTCTTTATTGAAGTTTGCGATAAAGTTGCCCGGATACTGCATTTCACACTGTGCGAAGCAGCGCGATGCCTCNGGTTGCCGAAAGCGACGCGGGAGTCAAACAAGCATGAGAAGAATTACAGCGCAGTCGCACAAAACAGCTAAATCCGTTTGTTAACTGNCGGCCATTGCCGTCGATCAAAGGAATCAGAATTCTGGGGAGGATTTTGAAGACGCGAACAAAAATTTTTCGCGATAAGCTTCGCTGGTGTAGTCGTCGCCGGTGCCAGACGGACTTAACACTAAGCACGGTGAGATTGCAGTGGGAGCAACCTTTAAGCCAGGGGTCACCAACGTGGTGCCCGCGGGCACCAGGTCGCCCGCAAGGACCAAGTAGGTTGCCCACGGGTCTGTTCTCAAAATAACATCAGCATGATCAATGTCTTCACATTAACGAATATCAATACTAAATAATTGAAGGTAAATTGAGGAAAATTTTTGTTTCAGAAGTGTGTATCAAACTAGTAGCCCTTCGCATCAATCAGTACACAAGTAGCTCGCAGTTTCAAAAAGGTTGGTGACCCCTGCTTTAAGTGTATGGGAACACCACCTAAACGGGCAAGAAAAGACACGTGTCACGTTTCATTCAAATCAGTGAGTGACTCAGTGGCATGCAAGGGTAGATGAACAACGTTAACGAGAAGTGAGCGCTGAGTTCGTTGCAACTCGGGGATTTGCATCATTGACCACCGGTGTAAAAAGAGACGGACTGACTTGAGCAACAAACGATGGGCTGTTGTAATGGTAATCCTGTAAATTATAACACCAGTCTTCCATTTACGCAGCAGTACCACACTTTCAATTTTACTTCAGCACACTGAACGAAGTAGCATTTATGTTCACACTCTGGAGCAGCAAACCCACAATAAACATACGTCAATTTATGACGAAACAATTGAAACGAAGCGTCAGGGATCGAGATTGGCTAAGCTCGCAGTTTCTTTTTACATAGTCACCGTCTAGAACAGTGTTTCTCAGAATGTTTTATTCCATCGCCCCCTTTTTACTCTCGACACGCCGTTTTCGCACCCCAAGCCTGATGAAACAAACACAAAGGTAGTAAATTAAAAAAAATTATTTAAAGGAAATAGTGAGTAGCTGAACCAAGCCTTTAAATAGCTGAACTATGCAATTGCACTACGACGCTAATATTACGTCAGAATCCTTGTGAAAATAATCGACACCGTAGCTGGGCACATAGACGATTAAGAGTACAAAATTTAACGGATAAATTGCTTTAGCAACAACCTTGAACCATTATCATAGTAAATTAAAATGTGCAAGAAACTAACAAGTCGTCATAGTAGGTTCAAGAAGTTAACTCAATGATCGATTAGTGGTTGATCACTTTCGCCTCCTTTGTGTTGTTTTTCCCACCTGTCACCCCCTTGCCCTTCAAAATCGCCCCCAAGGGGGCGATTCCACCCACTTTGAAAACCACTGGTCTACAAATACACTGCTTAGAACTTTTGCCAGGTCGAGATTGAAGTAGACATAAAAGGAAAACAAACGACCAAATCTACAGGTACAGATCCACATCAATTTGCCGCATTTATCAAGTTACTTTCCAGTGGGTTTTGCTTGTCCTTCCATCAGTCGCGGCCACACGCTCGTACATTACCCCGAGCCCATTTACTTCTGCTTAACCATAAATGAGTGACGCATTTCAACAAGCTTCACATGTGCAGCCCGACATTCTTAGAATCGATGCTCACAAATTCTCAACAGAAAGCAACGCATTGGTATTTGCACTTGACAAAAACTCACAGGGCAGAAAATAGACCACCTCAAGCACGTATTTTACTGCACATTCTCTCACATACACATACAATATGCTACAGACAAAGACTTTTGTTTACCGCTGCTACGACGACGAATTCGCATATATCTTCTAAACACATTTTACAGGATACATTTCGATACTCTACCGCCCAACTAAGAGAAAAGCGTTTGCAGGCGGAATACACAAGCGTAAAGTACACAACGTTTGTTATCTACAAGGCTGGTTGTGAAGAAAAACTTTTATTCAGCGGTAAACACAAACACTTCGAAGGCGCGTTAAGTATTTTCGATTTGTACCGAATCCTTGAATTGTGTTGGAAAACATTAGGTTGAAAATGTAAACCAAGGATGCCTTTCCCACGCTTTGTGAAAAGCATCCGATGAACACCTGCTTTTGTGGACAACCTCCCAACCGCGTCAAACTTTGATCGAAGACGCATCCTTCACGGGAACTTGTAGTTTATACTCTCGTCGGAACTATGCAAGGTGGACAAAGTTCGCCTCGGCAGCTGTCCGTTCAACTTACGTAAGAACTACAACGGAAAAGGGAGAGCTCTACTATGTTCGAGAAGAATACAGAAGTTCTCACAGCTCACAAAATGATCTTTCTGTCGGCGCAAAAAAAGTACAAGAAAAATACTGTTTAACTTCCACGCACAAGATGTAGCAGTCGGAGTATTGCATAGCGTTGTGTCCACGACACGTGACTGGCCTACACAAACTCCACGCTTTGCGTGACGTCGCAGCGGCATCACTCGCATTAGTCGTGACGTGGCACAACAACGAAGTTCTCTACGCGGAAGTGCGTTATCAGTACGGATATGCCGGATGTGACAACAGCATGAAGCGAGAGATGCCAACATTCACAAGATTGACATCAGGAAACAACGCATCCATTGTCTTTTGTTACTTTGATGTCGGGCTCTTTGATCGGTTTCACATCGGTTTCTTTTTCCGGTTTTGTCTGATCAGGTTGTTGATGATGGTGAGGCAGGCCAGCGCCGCGAGAGACCGAACATGAAAAGCACAAAATAGCATCGGGTGTCAAAAGATCGGGCAACCGCAGTTCTGCATGTTCACTATTAGCTCTACTCCGGAGAAACGCGTGCAGACCCGTGGCCACGGGAGGCATTCCTGGGCAGTGTTTCCCCGACTTGTTTGTGCTCCCGAAATTTTGTTGTCCAGAAAAATGTACTTGAAACATACAAATAAAAGCAATAATCTTGCCCCCTTAAAATGTATCTCCCCCCAATCCTAAAACCTGGCTACGGGCCTGACCCTGNGTTGATCCTGCTTTATCAAGTTGTAATTGAAAATGAACCGTGAAGAAAGAATGGAAAGTGACAAACGTGATTGTGTACGTCAGNTACATAAACTCACGCAGGCGGCTTAAGTGAGAGAAACTGCTTTTGGGCATGACAAGAACAACACTGACGCAACTGGTGACTGCGCTACGAAACATTGCATTTCTTTTAAAGGATTAGAACTCAACAAGTGTTTGGCAGAGCTGAAAGTGGCAGGTTCTGATTTGCTCACCTGTCATTACGTCCGATTAAAAATGTCACCCTGTCTCAGATTCTTTAACGCAAACAAAAGTTCGCATATACGACGTGAAGGTATCTGCTTCCATTAACGCGCAACAACAAGGTAATGAAGCAACGCAACTTGAGAGGTTTCATAAACATGTGCTTCTAAACTGCAGATGATAGCACTTCTAAAGACACAAAGCAATGGGTCTTCTGAGATTAATTTACAACCAACGCTTAATGACAGCGAATTGTTGTTTTTTATGAGTGGCCAAAGCACAGACTAATTGTAGAACAACTCATAATTTTCCGACAACTTAATTATAACGCTGCGAGGGGAAGATGAAAAGACGTCCTTTGTGTGAACATGTCGGTTCGGATGACACAGTTTCAAAAGCTCCGTCTCTTCACCTGGTGCCGTTTTTACCGCTTTTGTTTTTGCGAATGGACACTGACGTATGACTGGAAAAGCTTCGCAGCGACAAGTACATCCGCGCAACGCTGAAACTCTGACCCACCACACATGATGGGCCACAAGTACAAACAACTTTCAACGGAAATACGGTTTTACCTTTCACTAATGATGCGTTGGCATAATAGCCACAGAAAGTAATATGACTAGACAGAAAATGCTGCAAACTGAAAGAAGTCCAAAGAAATCCTTGGTAGTGAAGATCATAACAACTTGGACAAACTCATTCTGAATGCCAAATCCATAGCGCATTATCTTTTAAAGTAAAAAGGCACGTCAATGCGTAATGCCATTATACTGTACATCACAGTTTTGAGGTAATCTGTGCCACACTTCATTTTCGACCAGAAAGAGCTAAATCGGACATATATCTCCCCGCGCGTGCGTATTTAGCAGTCAAGTATAAATAGCGCTGAAACGTAAGAGCTTCAAAAAAGCTGATTGGCTCGGAAACTCATTTGATTATCTGGTCACGACTGAATGCTGTATTTGCTTAACTGCTACATCAGCACTTCAAATCAGACAAATACGATTCACAAAGTGCCGCAAGATGATACAGTATAGCACTCAAGAGTGACCAGTTAATTCGAATGACGGTTTCTCAAACAATTAACCTTGACTAAGCTCTCATGCTTCAGCGCTAGTTATGCTTCACTGCTAAATAGGCACCATTTGAGAATTATATTTGTCCGATTCAGCAGGTGGTGGGTTATACTTGCCCGATTTAGCAGTTTGTTTGCTTTATCTGCCCGATACAGCCCTCTGTGAGCAGCGTTTCGGATTTAGTAGTTTGTGTGTTAAATGTGTCCGATAAGCCAATGTGCATTTTATTACAAAAGGCACCTGCTTAGATTTCCAATGCACCGTTGGCTACATTTTGTTAAAATCATCTTTGCGAAGCGCAAGTCACATGTAAATGTTGAGGATTCGTAGCTGCAACACTTGCCAAGACAAACAGCGATAATCTCGAATGGTGCATGGTACGCAATATATTGGACTAGGCTATAGCACGTCCAAACCAATGGACTGCGAAGTTCTTTCAGGTTGGCCGCCAAGAATTTCTCAATGCTACAATTTTATGGTATTCAAATAAAATGTTTCTTTTAATTGAGTGGATTTTCTATTGATTAGATCGGTTAATGGGAACCAGAAATCGCCAAATGTTCCGTTAGCAATTATGCATTGTGCCGCGTCAAAAATGAAGGTGCGGTCATGCGAACTGCTGCGGTCTGTACAATTTTGTGATTGATAATAATCGTGAATATAACTAGAAATTCAGTCTTAAAATTGACAGTACATGGCGTGTGAGTTTGTTTTCTACCAAGCATCGACTTGATCTTGTCATATTTAAGAAGCAAGCTCAACTTCCCCATTGTATGTGCTGTTAACATTGTTACTTTCTCGTATCTCAAGTTTTTTTTGCTATTGTTTCACCGCAGTATCTCATAGTGGGCCCCACAAGAAACTGACAGTAAATATGGGTCGCAAGCTGAAAAAGTTGGAAAGCTCTGTATTATACAAAGGAATTTAAAGTGCTTTAAGCAGGATGAGAAAAAGCGCTTTTGAGAATTTTAATGAAGTTGAAATATACTATCGCAGGCAGTGCTGCCGGACCACCACCGGCGATCCACCTGGACCGGGTTGAGAATCACTGGTCTGCACTCTCTGCAACAGTGGTTCTTAACCTGTGGCGAATTACCCACTAGTGGAGAATGACAGCGGCAGCAGATGGGTAAATAATCACCACCTGAAGATTAGGGTGATTCAGCTTATCCAATTTGCCTTAGAACTGATTCATATTTTGGTATTGCAACATGACAAAACAAACATTTCTGTCAATTTTCAACAAAATCTGTCGAAGTATGTTCAAGCATCAAATCGAATATTCTAAGTTTGTCTGGGAAACTCAGTGAGCAGCCAAACGAGTTGTATTCTTACGTTATACATCAGCAGTGTAAGCACATTGCACAACTGGCATTCGAAAAGGCTGAGAGCGTCAGAACTATAATGCCGGTAGTTCAATTCAATTTAAGTAGCTGGAAATGAAGATTCAGTCTCAACCGGAAGTGGGTAATAAGGAACAAAACGGTTAAGAACCACTGCTCTATAGTATGCCACACGTGTGGATTAGCCATCCGCAAGAGTTTGGTGAACCAGAAACCGCCAAATGTTCCGTTAGCAATTATGCGTTTTTGCACAATTGCTTCTCCGATAGCGATCGACCCGTCCGTGAAGTAAACAAGATCGCCGATCAATTTCAAAGGCTATGTGCAAATGACGGGAAGGGCGTGCGTGTCGGTTCACACAGAGCTGACCTCCGCCTTGCGCCGCTCGAATAGATCGCAAGCGAAGCGGGTGCACCGCCACATCCTGAATGACGCTATTGTTCAGATATTTTGCGGAAAAGAACACAACGGAGCGAAAGCGCGCACTCGAGACCCGCAAACGCATATCAGCAGCAGTATGCAGATGTATCGCGCCGTTGCACTGGATCGAACTGCGACTGCGGTCAAGCGGAACAGGTCACAGTGGGCAGAGAACAGCGGCAGCTGGCCTACCTTTTTATCTTGTTCTACGTTCTTGCTGATGTTGAACCCTGCGTAGACGGCTTTGGTCCAAGCGCCGCTGACGGAAGGCACGCTGAAGGGAACAGGCTCGACCAGGCCGTGGGTGGCCTGCAGGTTCATGTTCGGAGCGACAGGCGGGACTCGTTGGTGGAAGCTGCGAGCGGATTAAAGCAATAAGAACAGCATTAAACCAATGACGTCAAAGTTTGTTTACTGGGGGAGGTCGCGAATGGCCTGCAATGCTCATCCCAGCTGGTTGGAATGCACGAAACCTCGCAGCACGTGCAGTGTGTATTGGTCGGCAATCGAACCCATTCCACCAGCATGACAACCACGTGCGCGATTATTGTTGCCAAGCACTTGAAGCGTACATAACACGAGATTTTGATCAAAAATAAACAAAGCACTTTCAATACCCTCCAGTTCGTATTAGAAGATGATTTACAGGATGCTTTTTAGTTCAAATGTAAATGAGCAAGATGACGAATGCACTATAATTACGTTATTGCCAAGATACCCTACTGTAGTCGCTCAAAAAAGATTGAGGGTGTTTCTTGCAGAAATGGAGGATTCGCATCTTTGTGACTTACACAAAAAAGACCTAATTCTAACTGACCCTTGCTTTAAGTATCGAGAAACGAAACGACATCACGTCAACATGTTGGCACGGTCCAAATTTAAGCTAACCTAGTTTAGCAGCCCGAAAATCGAAAGCAGTCAAACCAAGTTTTACCCAAACCACCTCGGAGAAGACGGCCAACTAGACAGTCTGTCAAAGGAAAATCAGTTTACTGTAGCGGAATATATCGTGAGGCAGGCAGCCATTCTTTTAAGCACCGTGGTGAATTTCTAACTTTGTCTATCGCGAGTTGAGCTTTTTCCCTACAAGAGAAAGAAGAAACACTAAAAAATCCACTCACATAAACCCATTTTCCGATTTGCTTTTCTCAAACTTCCTCACGAGGTCCTTGTGAAAGTTTCGATAAAACTCGTGCTCGTGCGGACGGATGGTGGAGCCGGCGCCTTTCGTCGACATGTACTCTTTGCACAGGGCGGTAGTTTTATCGAACACTGAGCAAAGAATGTATGAGGCAAATGATGATGGATGTACAGCGTATATATCGGATACAGCCGGACACCATTAATCATGCAAAGTTCCCATACATTTTCAAAATCCATTTTCCATACTTTCAAGACTAAAATAAAACATTTTAATACCATCACTTATCTTCATTTTTCTAAAATTTTATTCATGGAACACAATGCAGAAAACATTTGCGCAACTGTCATCAGCGGTAAAGAACAAAATTTGAATAAACAAATGGCTAATTTAGAATTTCCATCTTCTTTAATACTTCATGTAAATTTTGGCAAAATCCAATACTTTCTCAAGGTCTTGAAAACCGATTTAACATTTTATTACTTTTTCAATACTTTCAATACCGCGTGGGAATCCTGTTGGCAAGGTCACCTGTCCGAGGCTGACTGAGATTGCAAAGAGCACTAAGATTGAATCACGACTATCTTGCACCAAACAGAGAACCATGTATTTCTGTAGCTGGAGATCTAAGCTGAAAATTGCTAATTCATTCCTTGATGAAAATCAACCAACGCTGGTAAAAATTGTGAAAACCTGAAAAACTTGGCAAAGTGTGTTGGTTGGCATAACGCAACATATAGGCTGAGTCGCGATTCCTACCTTGTGCATTTCAAGCTTCTGAAGTGTCCGATTCAGCAACTACGCGGGCACGTTATTTGCACAGCTTAACCATTCAACCTCGGATGAAAATAAAGTGGCTCAAATATAGCGCAAAAAAACGGGCTACCAATTCCATCTTCGATTTTTCAGCAACATCGATAACATGGGCACGCGAGCGCTGAAGCAAGAATAAGTTGGTGCCATGCGCAGATGAGGAAGACTCACAGTCGGTGCTGTCCTGCAAGCAGCGGATCGAGTCTCCGCACTTTTCTTCGGTGAGCAAGGCTCCTCCATAGTAGCACAGAGCCTGAGAACAAAACGAATGATCGATTAAGAGGCAAGCGAAAACACGATCGAATGGTTGTGTGGTGGCGTTTCATTCAAGTATCGGACAACGCACGGAAGATCTACGGCCAATGCAACATCGGCTTCAAAAACAAAAGTGACATCGGCTTCAAAAACAAAAGTGAACTGTTGCAAGGCGATGATGCATTGAATGCAACGTCGTTTGTACGTGGGCCGCGACTACTGCTGGCAGAACCGCGACTTGAGTAAAGGCATGGAGACCGGCGACGGTTCAAGTACAATATTCCCTCTAAGGTGCGCAACTGCGCAGTGCCATCACACTACTTGCGCACTGAAATCTCATTCTCTCGCGCTTGCAACATTCCAAATTTTAAAGTAATAAATCATCAACATTGTTTGGGGCAGAAGCTGAACGCTTCTGAGCATACGGCATTTAGCCCTTTCAGAAGCTATTTGATTTAAATTTTGTATTTTGCTAACGTAGTCTTAAAATATTCATGCTCACTAAAGCAAAAATTTGTTCAGTGTAAAATTTTCTTGAAGGGAACACTGCTCACGTATGATTTGTAGAAAGCTTGCTTCAGTTGCAGATACTTTCTCCATTTTCCCACGATGCTTTGGTCGAGTGACTTCAGGTAGTCGTCTGCATCGACAAATGAAAATTATCTGATTCGCCAAACTTCCGCTTGACTTGCAACAAGACCATACACTGATGTAGGAGGCGGGGGTGCAACCGCAACCCCCAAAAGTTTTGATTTGGTGAAAATCCTGGCAAAATGTGAGGAAATTTGGGCAAAATATGTGTAAACCCACGCAAAATTCCTGTATGTGCGTTGATTTTACAAAAATGGCATCCAAAATGAAAGTGAAGAGTTTTTTTTTTGGAAGTCATGTTTGAACTTAGTTGTTTTTGGGCAAGGTAGGAGAAATTTGGGCAAAAATGGCGCTTGAAGTGCCTTGACTTGAATAAATGCACCCAGTGAAATGCACTCGTTTTTGTTGGAGGTCAACTTCTCTGGATTTTTTCGGGCAAATTTGTGAAAATTTGGGCAAAAATTCTTCGCATCTCCAAAAATTTGCCTGCTCCTACACCTATGAGACTATACGCCGCCACCAACGTGCTGATGAAATTAAAACACACTTCGGCGCATCGTGCACTCCGAGTAGTTGTGCGAAATCAAGAAAGAAATCTCCCCATAGCGCCACTCACGGTACCGAATAGAAGAAATACCTTCCGCAAGGTGTCGCAACACAAGTATGCGCGCTTACCTGTGAATGGCAACGTTTCAGTGAGATATAAAAGCAACAGCGAAGTTAGTAACGCTGTGGTATTATGAAGAATCGGACTGCGTATGTACTGTAATACAACCTACCGGCTTGCTGGAAGTACTTAGAAGTTTCGTTGGCAAGTCCGGCAACCAGACTGGCCTTGTGCTTTAGTTCCACTGCTCTTGCGATCGTAACTGCAACGGCAAGTCAGATTCATGTCTTTCAAAATTTGTTTAAGCCTCGTAGCTTCATAACTGGAAACGCACAAAGCACCATTTGTCCGTCCAACACCTTGAAGTAACATTTTCAATTAACGTATCACCAGCGATTATGGCAGCAAAAAGTCAGCGACAAATTTCCACCGAGTTGTAAAATATTGCACATGTTGGATCTCAGATAAAAACCGGCGGATGTTCGCTCGACAACAGGCCAGGCTAATAATGAAAGAGTGAGCGACAAGCAATGACCTGCGCAAGTCTCTAATCACTGCGCACTTTTTTAGTAATGCAACAACAAGCATATGGGGCAAACACACAACTCGCAGCTCTCGCATCCAGCTGACGTAATCGCTGTTTCCGGTTAGCGCATTCAGTCCGTTTTCGGTCTCTCTGGCCTGGAACAAAATTGCATCCGAAATGCAGTTTCAGTGGCGATGACTCGCTCAAGGAGCGCCGCTGGACATTGCCGACGCTGGATGCTTGGAATTGCCCATTAATTATGAATGAAAGGAAGGAAGGCCGTGATGATTTTTCGCATGTCAAAACGCGTGATCCTTTTGAGCGCAGTCGGTTCGAATTTTCGCCAGAAGAGTTTCGCCGCTGCAGTATTAAACCGTGGCAGATTTACCAGAAGGATCAGACTTTTACCTTCTTGAGCTTCTGCTTGACAACACATTATGTAGCAATCCAGAACATGACTATCCATATCCGAGCACTTCTCCGGAGGGTTGGAAAGTTTTCCTACGTGGTTGTCCTGAAATAAATAAATAGGTCTTTGAAACATGACTTTTATATCGGCGTCAAATACTTTTGATGGACATGGAGTTGTCAGATGTCCCAATCCAGATCACTCAGGTAAACTTTGGCATTGATATGTTTTTTCATTAAATTAACGTAAAGCGTTACAAAGGAATATTTAAAGTCACATATTCCAGCACAACGAACGTAAATATCGTGAAAATGCGTTCCAAGAGACCTGAGTGTAATATGCCAAAACAAAGTTTTGACGCTTACTTTAAATTCTTTGAAGATTCCGGCAGCTTTTCGCAGGCAGGAATGGATTTCCTTAGCGTCTTCCATTTTTAATCTGCGAAATCACGTTACTGCGTATTTTTTATTTTTTTCGCAACGACGTCACTTGGATATTAAACGCGAAATTGTCCAAATCAGGATCAAAAGTTTTAATTTCAGGAATACACGATGTTTCAGGCAGAAAGCCGATGCTGCGACAACGCACTGAAAAAAACGATGGCCATTAAGGAGATTTTAAAAACTGCGTAAATATGCAAATTAAAACGAGCGAATTATTTAAGAGCACAGAATTTAGTCTTCATTTCAAATACTGGTCTCGGCTGGAAACACTGAATCCATACTCAGGTTGTGCAGATAACTTGGCAGCGTGCTTGGTGTACCACATTGCGATGTTAATGCCCATATTGATGAAATCAAATTCTGCATCATCTTCCACCCTGAAAATATTTAAGACTATATTGTAGTTAATATGAAGGCATGCTGCAGTGAAAAATAAAAACTTTTCATCATCCGGTAGCAGTCAAAGTTTCCAATACAGATTTCCACAAAATTCAGACACACACGAATGGCATTTTTAACGGCAAGGTGCATTTCACTTAGTTATTCGGAAATCATTCGTGAAGAGTGAGCAACAGTGTCTTCATTTGTTTCTGACCATCCACAAACTTTCTTCACGAAAGTTGAATTCGCTGCGATCCCAAATAACAAAGTAAGATAAAAAATACTTCTGTCTTAGTTCAAAAGTGCAGTATCCGCACCTTATCATTTTAAACAGCTAAGACTTGAAAACCAATTAACTGTAGCACAGCAGTAGTGACCATCTTCTCTCAATTGAACATCAAAAAAAGACAGTTAGGTGCACTTCTTTTCTCCAAATGCACATTCGTGTTTAATGCACTGACACATTATCTTGTTCTGATTTCTCTGGGCAAAGTATCACCGTCTTTTATTTTTTTGTCAACAAGGTCTACGTTCGAATACAATGCAGGGAAATTGGACGATTGTTTATAGAATAAACAACGGCGCGCAGATGTACCATCGGAACATGCTTTCAACTAAAACATGGCACGCTCACCAAATTAATATGCCCGTTAAACACGAAAGCTCTTTAACATTATTGGATATATTTAACGCAAACTGTAATCCTTTGCCCAAACAACTCAAAGCTTTCTCCCTCGTTTCGTGCCAACTGCTTCTATTCAAATTCTTATTGCAAACCCTAACCCTACAACGCTATCGCTGGGTTGATCCAGCCCCTCCACGCGTGCACAACGTCCGGTTATGTAAACAAACGCTGCAGCGCTTTCAACGCTTCAGTAGCTGCGGGTATTAGTCAGACAGGCGGTCTGGTGCAATCCAGTTTGTTCTCCTACGCAGTACTTTTCCACTGTCTGGAATAGTTGGTGATTTTGGGTTGATCCCACCCCACGTTACTGTCGACGTCTGGCATGTACCAGGTGATATGCAGGGACCTCATGCTCCAGAAAAACACGACATTGGCCCTTCTGTGTGATGTTTGGAATGCTGAATGCAGCAGGCATTAATTCCTACATCATCAGCCGTGAAAATCGGACCAGGAGAGGCATGGCTATCATCAACAGACGGTGTTTCCTATTGCAGCTGGGGAAGGCCCTCGTAACACCATGGGCACAACAACGGCTGTCATCGGCTTTTCTACCACGCCAACTGAAGACCTTGATCACAGCTGTGCTTGTTTATTTTACTAACTGGTGCTTGTTTATTTTACTAACTGTGTGCATTTGATCTCCAACTGTTGTTTATGTCTTGCTTCTGTTTACTAGCTGATTCATATGAAACAATACACAT
>JGI24158J21664_10007291_pt1 | contig 14684 bp, 11 predicted proteins | sample Ectturendosymbi3_FD_21664 | JGI IMG/M metagenome (IMG submission 21664) | reverse complement strand
GACTTGCTCTTGCAATGAATCGCTGCATATATTGTGACGTAAACGTAAAGTGTTGCACCATCATCTGTCGTGACATCACAGGTGATGAAACTGCGACTGGCTGAGGTTAGTCGGAGACAGCGATGTGGATGTTTGTTATCGGATTAAAATGTGGCATGCAGTGACCCGCCTTCGGCAATCAGTGGCAAGTTACGATGTAACGATCGTAGCACGTTATCTCTGAAATATGAAATTAATAATGAAAATATCACCACAACGCAAAAAAAATATGAAAGAAATATTACCATAACGCAAAAATATGAAAATAATCAAAAAACATTGAAAATATCAAACACACGAAAAAAAAACATAAAAAAATATCAAAAATCAAAAAATGTAGGGTGGGAAGGAAGATTGGGGAAAACCCCTCGCTACCTGATCTGCCTGATCACCTGATACCACTGAAAACCGTATAATACCTACCCTGACCCTTTCCCTTTACTACTCTAAGGGTTTATCAACTTTCAGTTGGTTTATTTAGAATTGGGGAAATACGGTACAGAAGATTTTTTACAAATTGATATTTGTTTCGCAATACTGTATGTCTGCGTTGAAGCTTGCTTTGTGTGGCATGTTTTTTTTCGTAAAATCGGCAATCTCAGTTTTAACTGTGCGTGTTTCTGTCAAAAAGTATTTTTCAAAAGTATTTTTTCAGTAGTGTCGTACTTTTTTCGTTTACCCGACACCGATATTATTGAAAGCGATGCCGGCATATCGTTTCATATCTACTTGGAATCCCGTCTCGTTGCTGGGTTGCGGAATTACGCAAAGGAATATTTGGTTGGAGTTCCTGTGCTTAATACAGAAGCAAACGGTTGTTGCTTGATTGTGCATGATTTTAAGTACGATAAACTTTGCCTGAAGTGAAGTCGCATAAAATAGGGGCACTACATCGACGGGGCTTCTTCAGTAAAGCAGAGTTGCCAGTAGTGTTTCTCTATGCACGCCTACAATTCCCCGGCCAATGTGCTTCTCTTAATGCCATTGTTACTACTTAAGGGGAAGCCGTGTAGTAGCTTGGCATATTGTTTGATTCTAATTGCTAACCCTTTCTGTGTTTTTCTGGGGGTAAGTCCTGTATTACGTTTCGTTGTTTACGCCAGTGATGGTTGTTGTATTTAAATCTTCTCATCCAGAATGCAAGTCAGAGGGCAGAGTAATGTAAACGAGCACAATCCCATCGTGTGTTCAAAAATTGACGTCAGAATGTGGAACAATTATCCTGAGTGTTCTACGACGCCTCAATTCGCTGGAAGTGCGCCAATGGTATGCAGCACGACTGCTTACGATTTTCTTACTTAGCAAATTTCAATATTTTTTTCATGCTTTTTTGTGTGAGGTGTTCAAATATTTTTTTTCTCTTAATGTCGTTGTGAGTGAAGTGAAAACTTATTGATGCAATTGCATAGAAAGTTTGGCTTCAGTGCCTTCTACCGTACTTTGTTTTAATGACCACTAACGTCTAAGCACGGGCATGCGATTATGCGTCAGTTTTAACCAGTTTTTGCGCTTGTCTGCTTATTCTCGGCTGTTCTGTTCAGCCATAAGTTCCCAGCCCCTTTAATAAAAAAGTGGCATTCACATCCCCTCGTTTTAAAAAAAAGTGTAAAAATCACAAAAACAGTCCGATTTTACAGTATCTTCATATTTTAAAATACCACTCATAATAAGTAGACCTGTTGACAACACAACAGAAAACAGTCTCAGTCGTACTGTTTAACTTTTACAACTTACTGCTCATTAGAAACAAACTTAGTGACATTTTTGTTGCTGCTTCTCCGAAACTATCCGCTCGTACCTTGGCACAAAATTACTCAGAACCACGCGCAAATCAGCTTCCGATACTTGTTTTTTAAATGAAGTAGAGCGAAAAATCCAGATTCGCACAAATATGTTGTTGCGTAGGCGCAACAATAAATAGGGTTCTTGTAATAAATTTCTGCCAACTTTGCATGGTTCAACAACAGAAAGTTTGGAGTTCTGTAGCATTAAACAGCATTCTCACCATAATTGCGCCATAAACATTTAAACGTCACAATGCACTTACAATCGCATCACTGGCCGTCTTCAGCGTGGTTACCGCATCGTGAAGCAGAAATAGCAATGCACACATTTAGCAACTTATATTGTTAAATTACTAACATTAGCTGGAATAATTAGACTCAATAATGCTCTTAACGTACAAACTTTCGCCCTCGAAAATCGCATTTCGGACCCCAGGGGTTCGGGAATCCCCGGTTGGGAGCTGCAGTGTTTAGCAGAGCGCACATTTAGGGACTGTATCCCTTTAAAACTTACCTCCGATCGACATGACTCGGCGTGAGTTTAATTTCTGTTGTGTGTTAAATATTGATTCTGCCATAAGAGGGCAAACTTAGCATTGGAAGGGCTGCAGTTCCTATCAATACTTTCAGACAACTGTTAAAAAGCCATAAACTAAGGAGTATTTTCTGTTTCTAGGATACGTTTTGCATGATTGCATTATGCAATCATATTTTGTGTTTGTATTATGATGTTAATTTTGTGCTTGTATGCCTCTTCCGATATTAATTTACCACTTATTCAAGTGGATTATGGTGTCTGCTATTTGTGACGTCACGTATTTGGTACACAGAAAAGTTCCAAACGCGACGTCTATTAAAGATAACACTCTTAAGATAAGTTTTGTCTACCTCTGTTGACACCTCACCGTAAAATTGTTTTGTTTCTATTACCTGTTTAATACACCATGCATGTAAGTCGAAGCTTTTCATCTTCCAATGCTATTTCAACAGCCGCCCACTCTTCCAACATTGAACCAATCGAAGCGATCTTTTTGATTTTCACTGGCTGCGATTGAACAAATTCTTGCTTTGTGAGGCCGAAATGGAAGTTAATAATTTGGTTTATATCCAACGAAAGTTGATTTATATCCAACCAGACTAAATTATAAGTGCTTTACTAAATTGTTAATTTGACTCATTATAGAGCAATAGCTAGTTCGCGCATATAAAGGTGGTACGAATAGAGACAACATTGCTAATTTGTGTACATACGGGAAAGCATAAGCATGGTTGTTGGGCTGGCTGCCGTTTCCTTTGTACAGAACAATCGTACTTCTGTCACTTGGTTATGAAATCGTTTGCTTCTCTTCCAGGAAGGAGAATACTTATTTCCATTTAACTCTATAATCATAAATTGCGTTTTCAGACGTGGAAGTGGGTTGTTGCTGGAATGGCTCTCTACGTCATAGAGAGGATTATACGGTTGATTCGTTACGCTCAGCCTGTTCACATTTTAAAAGTGAGTTTCGTTCTGCAAGCTTTTAACGTTGAGTTTTGCCTGGAGTACCGCTGGTTAGTAGAGAGAAGCGTTCGAAACTTCCGGGAAAGTGAAAGTTATTGCAAATAAAGTATTTTGAAACTTCTTCCACGTTTTTGTCTTTGAACTTAGCTGGTGATCTTAATCGGTAGAGCCGTGCTGACATTTCGCCGCCATCGCCACCTAGATTAGAGGGCATTGAGTAACATGGCCCACCACGTGAGAGGAGAGTGAGCTTGTATCGGAAACACCGGGCCCAAACGCACTGCCCTGGAGCAATGTGATAGCGAGAGGGAAAGGAAATCATCAAAGCACCGGTATAAGATCAAAAAATCTTGTCAAGGCAAACGCGCTAAACGTAAACGTTGAAAATTTAGCAAGATAAAAACAATGCAAACAAGAAAGCGTGCACAAATTGTAAAATTATATAAGGTTACCGGGATCTTAACGACGATAATGAGCCTTATCGTTGCTACACATGCACCAATATGTTCGTATTTTTTAGCCCCGATGTAGCTTCTTAACGAAATTCAATCTCGCGTTTGTGAAAAATCTTAAAAGTCTGAAACTTCAGGTGTTTCTCAGTTCTATGTGTGGTTTAGACAAGGTGTGATGGTCAGTTCAGTTTATTTCTGCATACCGACTAAGCACAAAATACTTCGTCAGGAATACAGGACAGGATGGTCACGGGCGTTTTCAAAAGATCGTGCCCGGATCTGTGGTTGATACCAGCCGTGTCGCCTTTTTCGAGAAAATTTCGAAACCACTTTACCTCTATGCGTCAGACAGTGTTCGAGCTTGCCTGTTATGCCTGTAAAAGTACGGAATTATTGGCAGATTTTCTTCTTCTTGGTGGTTAGTCTTGAGTGAAGCTTTTTCATAGCGCAACGTACTTCTCGCAAATCCGTTATTTTAAATTTCCAATGCAACATGAGAGCCGCTCTTAAAGCCAAACGACTGGTAAAGTTTAGTTAAATAGGTTTTGTGTTCAAGTTTGAGTGATGAAGTTCGTCTCCTACTGTTTCATACTTGCGTGTTGCGACATCCCTTTCAAATTCATTTCAATAGAACATTTGGAAAAGATGCTTAAATCGGTATTAAGTTAGTCAGCATTGCCGTCATTGCTCACGATTGGCAGTAGCCTAATATTTGTTATTGGCGGACAATTCGATCAAACAAGCAGGTAAAGGATAACTTGCTTTGGGGACTGCTCACATGCTTAGTTCTGTTAACTCGTCATCATTGTCACGTTCAAGAATAATTCACCGGTATACAGGTTTTTGGGGCCTTGAAGTTTGTAACGGTTTTCGGGGAGGCTGAGTCTAAAAATCGCATCCGTTTTTGTCCATCGGGTCAGGATTAGCCGGTACAGAGCATATGTTTTGCAGTTTTTCGCAAAACGATGCAAAACCTCACCAAAAGTTTCAAAAGTTAACTCCCACCATTTTTGACTGGAAAACAGGTTTTGTAATCACTGTGGTGCTTTTAAATGCTGAACTGCTTTATCAGTTGTTGTTGAACTGCGTAGGTCCACAAGGAGTGAGTTAGCAGCAGCCTGTTGATAAGTGGTAAGTACATTAAACTCGTATGTTAAAATAGTCTGTGCCGGGTACCATAGTTGATGAGCACGACTGGATGATTTGCGGTGAATTTGAAGACTTCCTCTATTCATATCAAAGTATCAAAGTACTAGGTGCTACTTCCTCCTATTCATATCAAAGTAGGGTTGACGAAACAGTTTTTAAATAGCGAAAGTGACTGCTTTGCATGTATGTGTGAAAAGTTCCCTGCACTGAGCACTGAAAAGTTGAGGGCAAAACTTGTTGATGCCCTTAGATACGACGTTTAATGCAGGACAAATATTTTCCACTCACCATGACAACCTGGAAAAAATGCCTGGTGGTCCTTTACAGCAGTTGTCGAAAACTTCCTCAGAAATTTCAAAGCACTTAAATATCACATCTTTTAAAACAGCCGTTAAATTGTTACAAACAATTAAGGTGCAATATGAGTGTGAAGGTTGATTTTCTTCATAGTCAGTCATGTAAACAATTGTTCTGAAAACTTAGAAGCGTGATGGAAGAGCAAGGAGAGTCCTTCCACCAAGATATAAAAACAATGTGGAAAAGATACCAAGGACACTGGAATACCAACATGATGGCAAACTACTGCTGGTGCTGAAAAAGAGAGGTTGCTGACACTAGCTACTCCCGAAAAACACAGAAAAGGCAATTTCAGGATTAGCAACCATGCATTATTTTCTGTCATGAAAAAAGAGTACACTATCATGTTTGGGCCATTGCTGGCATATTAACACTTTTCTGTCACCACGATCTTTGCATTGCAAGGCCATAACATCTGTGTAGTTTCTCATCTGTGTCTTGTAAGTCACAGTTGCAACTATACAGTATACACTAACTGAAGTTTTGTGTTTGTTTAAACTTTTTGTATGTTTCTACGCTGCACATTGCTCTTCATAAGCTAGTTTACAACTCATGGTTATTACAAAAAGTCACTAGTGTTTAAATAACGTGTTAACAAGTTTCACAAATCACGAAATATGTAAACCTCTTATGTAACAGTATGCTTAGAAAGCAACAATTGCATAAATCTAAAATATCAAAAAGCTCAAAAACTTGACCACATAGGAAAAATCTGACGACAGTTTTGAAATCAGCGCTTTAAAATTATCCCGAAAATGCTCTGAAACCCAATCCCGACGAAATTCATTTAAAAATTGTTGAGCTGTGGGCTGGATAGCAACGACATAGTTTCGCCTTCGAATTTTTTGTGGCGGTTGAAATCGCGCTTAAATCGCAATATCATATCTGTATGAAGTACGGTTTTGGTATGTTGGGAAACGCTTGGTTTTGGCCAACTCTGTGTTTGAAGCATGTATGTTCATATGTTTCATTAAACCTCAATAACGACTGCGGTTTTTGAGGTGCCAAAGCCTTTCGCTACGTTTATTAAATTTAATTTATTTCTGAAACTCCTGTCGCAGTTTCTGCATACGCATAATTTGGTTGCCAAAAATTAAGTGTTTTTGTTTTATTCACGGTGTTCTTCTTCTGAAAGGTTATCAAACATCCGTCACGAGTCATTGAGATCCAGATGAGGAAAAAAGGCTTCTTTGCAGAAGTTGGACAATACGTTTTCGTGCAATGCCCGCAGCTCTCGCAACTCGAGTGGCATCCTTTCACCCTGACATCGGTAAAAGTCATGGCTTGTGTGCTTTGCTACTACTGCCACATAAATCTATCTTCGTGCTCTTGCACGTATTTGTATGTTCCTTGTTACTGCCACGAATTCAAAGGCTACGGCGTTGCGTGTAGGAGTGAAGGCGTTTCACAATACGTTTTTTGCCTGTCTCACACAGCTCGTTTGATTTACTGCAAACCTTTTTACGCAGGCCCCTGAAGAAGACTATTTCAGCATTCACGTCCGTGTGGTCGGCGACTGGACTAAGGGCCTGTCTGCTGTTGTCGGGTCTGACAGCACCAACGCCTCGGAGGTATGGTTGTTACACGCTGCGAGAATTTGTTCAAAACAAAGTGTCTTTCAATGCGTTACTGCTGTGCAAAGATGTCAACGATATTTGCTCCCTAGAAAAGTTGAAAAGCGTACGTCTTTTCAATCGACATTGAAACATAGTTTAAGAGCAGAAGTTTTACTCTTAAGCTATTTTAGTGGCATACCAGCCGCGATCGTGTAGCCGCGTAAAAAGTGCCCTTCCAATCCCTTTCTCGTGGGATCGAAATTTTACGTTTTCACATGTGGATATACGATTGGGTTTGAATTGTGTTTACCAATCATTTCGTGTAGTCCTTGTGATCAAATGAAATATTTTTAGGTGGTATCTTAGTCACTCTTTGCCTGTCACTGACTGCATTGAATGTAGGATTTCTGCTTTTACGTCATCGCTTGACAAAGATTTAGGCCAGGGTTTCTCAAACATTTTTGGCCCAGTAACCCCTAGTACATCCTAAAGGTTACGGACTCCTCAAGAAGAAAAGTTGCAAGAAATATTTGAAATTAGGTCTTAAATCTCCGTAGTAGTAATCGAAATGTCTGCAAAGCCTATTAACCCTTTAAATCACACCCATGGACCCCAGGTTAAGAAACCGTGATCGAGGTTATCAGTTAATTCGGTTTCCTTTGCGGCAGCCATTAATTTTGACACTAGTTATAGGTTTTCACCCAAAGCCTGTAGTTCTGTTCTGCGAGTTGCTTAGGTAGCGTGGCTAGTAAATGAGCGGTATTGATTATGCAAAATAATAACCAAATGTTAGTTAAAACATCTCGATTCAGTCTATTTGAAGTGAGAATCTCGTAATGTGTTGTTTCGAAATTCTCTGGAAAACGTTCTTGCTCCTGTACGAAGATAGTCTCAAATCGTTTCACTGAAAAACTGATGTACTTAGTGGCAGGATAAACTAACAAATTTTTATCGTTAGATTTTAGCATAGCAATTATAAGTACACTCTTTCAAATTGCTACCTTCCAGCATGCGAACAGTAAAACGTATAGAGCGTTTCCTTGTATTTTAGGTGTTGCCGACGTGGAAAATGCCGCGGATAGCCATTGATGGCCCGTTTGGAACTGCGAGTGAAGATGTCTTCACTTACCCTGTGGCAATATGCGTCGGATCAGGAATCGGCGTAACTCCGTTTGCGTCTCTGCTCAAATCGGTCTGGTGGGTGGCTTACTTATGGCTAAATAAATGTTTTATTCGGTATACTGTCAACTCTGTGTTGTCAGTATACTTGCTTATGATGAATTGCTGCGTTGTTGTTTTCGCGCATAGAAAGTAAATATTTTTGGCAATCAGCGGCATACTAATGCCGTTTGAAACAGTTGTCGAAAATTTGCGCAAAAATTATAGTTGCATGTTTAAAAAAATGCGATTTAACTTGCATTGAACATTTAAAGTAATTACAACCTCAAGTATACTTTTCACACGTACAGCAATTAAGGTGGCTAACTGAAGGTGCGTTCAGGTACAAGAACCTTGACCCCGAAAAAGATCTTGCTTTGAAAAAAGTTTACTTCTTCTGGATATGTCCGGATGTTCATGCCTTCGAATGGTTTGGTGACATGCTGTCCCATCTTGAGAATCAGCTGATAGAAACTGGACGCCAAGACCTAATCGAGTACAACATTTACCTTACGAGAGGATGGGACGTCAAGCAGGTTCTGCACTTAGTTTTTTATCGATTGTTCAATCGCTAGAAAACTTCTCCTTCTGGATACCTACCTTTTATATATCCGTATTTGTTTTGTCCGACAAATAGAATATTGTCGTTTCTGAAACGATTTAAGGATTTTGATAAAATGTTGCATTTATCAACATTTTCTTCATCTCGTTTTTCTCTTAAGTTAGTTGGTTGATTAGACCAACCTGTAAATAGCAAGGGCTTAATGATATATGATCCATTGTGCAAAGTTCACAAAAGCATGGTTTATCTGCTTTGCCTTCGTTAGTTTCAGTGATTTTAAAAGTTACTGCGGGGAGTGATCAGCAGGGAGTAGATTCATTGCGAAACGGTGCCGCTTTTCACTTATAATGACAATGTGGAGTTTTAACTAAAACCGGCGAGATGGTCGAGGTGAGACCAAACGATTTTTTAAGCAAAAGCAGACAAGCTCAATGTTCAAGAATAAAGTGCAAGAGCGTAAAAAGATTTTCCAACTCATTTTTGCCGAGACCATTGCCTCAGAGGTTTCAAACGAGAGTCTTGAGCTGATGATGCGACTGCCCAAACCTTAAGAGCGCGGATCGCTATAACAGTCGTCATTTTCAGGTGCGGTTTATGATGATATGATTGTTTGGGCGAGGTCCCCACAAACATAAGATATTTATCAGGTAAGCACCAGTGCGCAGTTCTGTTATCGGTGAATATCATCTGAGTAGGTTTGGTCGTGGTGACCGTTTTAAGACATTTTGAGAGGCCGCAATTATTTTATCTGAATACCGAGATGATCGTAAAGCAAAGTTTTAGTGTATTTTGGTGATGGACGCAAAGCGAGATTCTGCTGTATTTTGAGAGACCGTTTCGGTCTCTGAAAACACCTCAAAAACACTGTATATCGTAAGCACCGTTTTACCCGCCCTCCCCACCTCACCACCCCTCGATATTGAGTGCTGAACATTGTGTTACATAATCGCGATCGCACACCTTTGAAAACAACAGGGAGCGGCATGTGTGGACATATGTGACGTTGTCGCACGATGTGAACAGCAACACTGCAATTGTTGCTTGCGCGTTTCGCGATGTGCGTTTATCCTCAGCAGATCTGCATCAGGATTTGCTCCAGCTTTCAATTATGTCGTTGAGATGTACAATCAGGACTCGCGCTATTTCAGGCGAAAGCGATCGCCGCGCATGAAGAAGATGAGCGTGACGTCATAACCGGATTTGAGCAGAAAACTCACTACGGCCGCCCAAACTGGGACGACATATTCAAGAAAACTGCGGAAACCCATCCTAACACTCACGTTGGCGTTTTCTTTTGCGGCGTTGCAGCTCTATCTACCAAGGTAAAAACCGTCAAAGTTTTCAGGAAACCCGCATCGACTTTTGGCGCGTTTATCACTCTTCCATGAAGTTTACGTGTGGTAGTAGTTTGTATTTTTGTCTGAACGCGTGAAGCTTTGCTCGTGATGTGCTTGTTTACACTCGGTAGTAAAGCTATGATTTAATTCGCAATCGCCTAAGTGCGGTGGATCAGATTTTATTTACCTCAAAAATCACTTTTTTTAAAATCGTTCAGCGATGAACGTGATTAAACGCTGTTGTCTGATTTTCTTCTGATCAGTTTCACTGTTTGAGATTTTGTTCGAAGAAAATCTATTTCTTGGACTGTCATATTTTTGGCAACCGCTTATTGGAATTTGCTTGTCTTATTCATAGTTTACAGCAGTGTTTCCCAACCTTTTTAAGTTTGCGGCACCCTACAGAAAAAAAAAATTTCGGCACCCATTGGCGAACCCATAGCAATCTGCTTTTAAATTTAATGACATTTTGAAAATGTATTTTTAATGATTTCCTCGCGGCACCCCTGAGTATTGTGAATGGCACCCTAGCATGCCGCGGCCCCCCGGTTGGGAACCACTGCTTTACAGCATTTAAAAAAATAATTTCAGTACTTACAAACCGTCGAAGCCTTTCTATTTATGTATGCGGATGCTTCACCTACTGTCGTTTTCGGTAAACGAGTATGTGACCGTGGCCGACAGATGCATTATCGAACGATGTCCCTTGGTGGAGTAAGTGTTACTGAACGTGGAGGACCAGTTTACCTCATTATTAATATTTACCATCATCAGTACCTGGCTAATGCTTGGAGTGGGCGACAAAACTGACCTGAGCCAGAGGTGATGGAATGATTCGATCACAACCGAATGTGTTGAGAAACTAGACCAATCGTTAGGCGATGTAACACCGTCGATTTCCTCATAAAAATTGCCTGTAATATTCGTCTTAAAAGATATTGGTGGTATTTGGTGAAGTGCATCAACCTCCTTGAATATCTTTGTAGTCGATCATAAAACCATGTGTCAAAGGAATAATACAACTTACGTTTTTTATGTCACTTCCGATAGCCACTGCTAATGACTCGTACATCTGGGTATCTGTTGCAGCTGCACAAAATGTCAAACAAGCACTCGGGGAACGGTGTGTACTTCCACTATAACAAAGAAAACTTCTAGACATGTCGAAAATGCTCGTCGCCATCACCTGCAAGCAAACCACCTCGCTTGGTTTAACTTTTGAAGTTTTGATGCCGGCGATGTTTCTAGTCACGGCACGCTTCCTTCGTTGCAGCTCCGGAACTGACTGCACACATGCTGCATCACTGCTTATTATTAATCAAGTACTGAGTTATGCATTGTTCCTAAGAAGCGATGAGTGATCGCTCTGTTCTCGCAGTTGCGTACCATCGGCCTCTGCAAATACTGGGAAGGTATTAGAAACACAGTGTTGATTTGGCCAAGCGTTTTCAAAGTAGATTGTACTGTTTGCAACCGTGATTAGATTTTGCTTGCCTCAGTGTGAAAAGGTTGATATTGCACGTGTGCGTTATATTTGTTCATACCTTAGATCGTGAGCCGAACATGGTGTCTAAATTTTAAGCTCTTTCTGCGATCTGTCGATTTTGGCGACTCTGTGTATGATATTATCAGCTGAGCGTAAGTAAACTTCACGCTAATTAAGAACCTCATTGGATCCGACGTGGTTATTTCATCCAGTTAGTTTTAATTTTTTTGGCCGTTAGAATTTTTTTAACAAACCTTGATGCGAAGACATTTTATGAAATTTTCATCTAAATATGCTGAGTCCGTTGCAGTAAAACTCGGTTAACGAGACGTTTGTCGGTCTAATTAGTAAAAAGCTTTTACGGTGGAGTTCCAAACGCTTAGCAGCAAAGCTTCATATTTTGACAGGTCTGGTAAAACCCTGTTATTCCGTTTNAAATTCAGTCTTGGATGCACGCAATAATCATTTTCACGTGTATGTGAAACTGTGCGGGTTTTANCAGACGCNCATGCNTTTAGTTTTCCTTTTTACGCAACTGTGCACTTACATGTTTATTTTGTCATAAACTACTCTCGATGGCATTTTATAAATGATTATAAAATTGAATTTCTCTCCCATAGTCCCTGGAAAACTACACATTTGTGTTCAGTTGGCATGCAAATTTAACCCCGTGCTGCAGAGGTATATTAAATTCATACTCCCTTTGAAATACATGTCTTTTGCGAAACCTTTCTCTGACTGAAACGAAAGTCTGTTTACAGAGCATAAACGGCATTCGTGATTTGAATCATTACAGGAGAGGTAACTTCCCAGTTATTCGCAGCCACCAAATGACGGAATGTTACAAGTGTCTTGTTGCTCGAACCCTTGCCGCCACGTGTTTGTGTGTTTTGTATGACGTCAATGCACTTACGAAAGATTGATTTTCGTTTTGTGTCTATTGAGTTAGTCCGATTTCTGTCGTGCTGTCGAAGTGTTTTCTTGCCGGAAAAAAAGTTTCTGAACTTCATCTGCTGCCGATGTTCTAATTTCAGAATAATTAGGGGCATGACGCCCTGCGTTTTTTAGCCCGCAAGGCCTAACAAAACGCCGCTTATTTCGAGCCATGCCAATAACTGCAGCGATGCATCGGCATGCTGCGCTCGTGGTCATGAAACTGTGAAAGCAGTGCGAAAGAAATGCTGTTAATTTTCCTGTGACAGAAAGACGAGATGTAGTGAAAATTGGACAAAGATCACAGTTTCCCTTTCACTACTCGTGATTGAGCGCCAGGTGTTTGGGAGATGTCTGCCGCCGGGTATTTCTGAAGTACAAGTAAAATGATGATGCCCATTTATTCGTTTGAACTGGGCGAGGGTCTGCTGACAACATGACGCATGATAATACACCAAAGGTGACAATTCGGACGAGGTTATTGTCTGTCGTTGCGACTGTGCCCAACTTCATCCTGAGCCTATGAGATACGTTGCGATTTAGCTTCAACTCGAGGGATTTCGATCTCAACGTGTAAGAAGAACTTGCAGATTTATATCGTTGTTTTGTGGTATACCTTTTTCGCATTATTTCACAGAATATGTTATTGTATGTAACGTTTTCACTCCCATACGCAGTAGACTTTAGCGTACATGGCAGTAACAAGGAACACAGATACATGAAAGAACACGAAGAAATGTGGCGCTGGCGGTAATAGAAATGGTGCTGGCAGAATGATACTGTTGCAACCTCTCCGGTGGTGTTGCGTTGATTGTGTGATTCACCAAGAATAACACCATCATATGTGTAACGCGAGCAAGCAACAGTAAGAGAGATTGNGAGCATGATCTCTATTGTTGCTTGCTGCCAGGGTGCGAAGCTTTGCGCGCATGCCGCTCGGGATTTCCGATCGCAACAATACCATGTCCATCCACTTACATGTTGCCCTTTTTGCACTGCCGCAACTCAGAAGAACCTTGCTTTGTTTGCTGTGCCCGAGTTGTACTTGCTGGAGCGTCGCGGTTACTGCTGAACAGAAACCTTTTTTCGAATAGCGAAAAATCAGGAGCTCCGCTCTTTGGCACCGCGCAGTTTCTCACGAANTTGTTGACTACCTTATATTGCGCCCTTAGTGGCGATGCGTGGTCTATTATTTTATGGTGACGCTCCAGTATATTTTCATTTTGTTGCATCAATCTATTGCTCTGGGCAAGTTGAGTTGTAAATTCACTGTAAATCGATAACCGGGCAGTTGACTGCGATATACTTGCTGCGAGATTTCCATGCATAGGCCTATCTGGCAGACAAATGTTCTAGTGTTTTGTTATAACGACGTTGTTAAAACTAAGCTTGGTTGTTGTTAGTGGACCTTGCCCTTAATTGAAACATCAGTGTTCCGCTTAACCTAGTCCGTAGCCAGTAGTTGACTTGGTATTGCTTAATGTTGTCTAAAGCGACGTAATGTCTTATTATTATTTATGGTTAAACATTACATTCCACTGCGCAGTTGAGAGGAGCAACTTTGCTCCTCACTGTGCGCTCGTTCAAGGTAAACTCACTGTTTGTTGATAAAGTCTCAGAAATGCTGGTTTTCATTTAGTTTGTGGTTACATGCCGCTGTAAATTCTTAAGCTCTTGCTTTGTACAATAACGGCGAAAATTTTGTGCTGAAACTTTAAACTGGATCGGCGATAACTCAGTAGTTGTCTGTTGCATCTCAATCGAAGGCTGTTGATTGAACTGCCGTGACGCTCATCGGGCAACATCGTTAACCTCAACCACCTGTCAATCAACAAATTTCAGGCTTCGGCCTACCAAGCACTTACCCAGACAGTCCAAACAAACTTGAAACCTCCTTTGTGTTCAGTTCACTTTGGTTCAGAGTGTCCAACTATTCTAGTAATCCATACAAGCAATTTTTATTTAGCTTTTTCGGTGCTGGGTTAATCTTGTGTTTCCCAACCTTTTTAGGCTTGCCGCACCCCACAGAAAAAAATGAAATTTGCGGCACCCAGTGGCGAACCCATAGCAATTTGCTTTAAGATTCAATGGCATTTTGAAAATGTATTTTTAATGATATATTGAAAAATGTCTTTTCTCCCGGCACCCCTGAGTATTGTAAATGGCACCCCGGTTGGGAACCACTGGGTTAATCAATACGTTTGCGTTTATCACTCTTCTTCTGGAGGTCAACCTCGTTTCGCCTTCAAGTAGTTATATGCTGATCGTGTTTCATTTCTTTGAATGCCACGAGAAAAGCCAATATACGTACAAATGACAAACTCAATCAGTATTGTTATATCCCAGGCTTCCAGACAAATAGTTTCACTG
>JGI24158J21664_10007289_pt1 | contig 14685 bp, 4 predicted proteins | sample Ectturendosymbi3_FD_21664 | JGI IMG/M metagenome (IMG submission 21664) | reverse complement strand
TAGAAAAAAGGTGAAGATACAGAAAAAGCAAACAAAATTACATAATGCAAATTACTGAAACTACCAGCATTTTGTTCTTGATTGTGTTCTTGAAGGCAATATTTGAACCACGGGGGGAGATTGGGGCGAAACCTACGAAAGTAACTTTATTCATCATGATTTTGTACAATTTGGAAAACAGCATTCGCGATACAAGGTCATTTTGTCGTCCATTATTTTGTCACAGCAGTGTTGTGAAGTATATTTCATCCCTCTTGCAGTAACGAAGCCGTTATGAGATTCGACTAGCAAATATTACTGAAATCGCCTCCCCCCCTAAACACAATGGCTGGATCCGCCCCCGATTTGAGCCGAACTTAGTGGTGTTTTCTGGCTCTTGGGAATGTTCGTTTCACTCAGGTTGTGAGGCCGCGCTAATGTTTATGGGGAGAATGTTGTCGTGAATTGAGTCTGATCAATAACAACTAATCCCTGTGAGTCGTTCAGTCAAGCAACCGCCGGAAAAGTCCAAGCCGCACTCTGGGGTTGAACTTTAGTCATTACAAAACAAACTTTGCGAAATGTAGTTAGATGCCAATTAACAAAAAATTCGAAGTTGTTAAATTTCAACGTTTCAACAGCAATCTACAAATAAAAATCGAAATGAAGCAATCAGACACGTCGATAAAACGAAGCAAGCCTGTTGCAGGAATAGTAAGCTGAGCACAACTGATAAATGGCCTATTATGAACGTCGTCAAACAACAACCACCTGAAAATTTAGCAAATTAAGGCAGCTAGCCTATGAGAATGGAGTTATGATTCATTCAGGCACATTTCAATTCACTACGCGCTCTATCATTTGTTTTCCTGCTTTCAAACGAAGATTTTCCAAGTATGTGAATGTTCTGCTTTTCTATTGATTGAAGTAAGTTTGACTGAAAATCCGAGGTTTGCTTTACACCAAAATCGAAATCCGAATCCGAGCAGTTCCTGCGCAGAAGACACAAATGGTTGTCTCGACTGTAGTTGCCACTGCTGCTCATCACGTGACCTGGCGAACACGGAATGGAACAGGTATCCAGTCTCCAAAGCACGAAATGAAAGAGACACCGTAGCTCTTATGTGACGAAGCTCAGTAGGTTGGAATGTCACCGGGACCTGCAGAGTTCAATCGTGCAGGTTGGAGGGCGCTAAAGCGCAAACCCGCAACATGGGTTCGTGTGCTTTCAACGAACAAAAAACGACGTCACACTTTAATTCGATTCTTTTGACTGGTTTCTTGAGCAAATATTTTTGCGCAACCTGTTAGAAGATGCTGTTCAACACTTTTTTGACTAACTTGTTTCAAATATAATGAGATAGAAGCCAGCTACTATACCAGGGGTAGGGAACCTATTTACTATCACTGGTCGCCAGGGTCGTCGCCAGCGGGGGGGCAGTGGTGCCCGGCCCCCCCATTTGAAATCTGTGCTCCCCCATTTCACGTTTGGCCCCCCGGTTGCTACATACATCCAATACTGTATTTTTAAAATGTGGCTCCCTTCTGGTGTTTGGCCCCTCCCCCCTGCTGCTAAATCCTGGCGACGGGCCTGCTGGTCGCATGAGTTGTGCATTATCGCTAGCGGACCGCAAAATCAATCAGTTTTATCCTAAAATTCCACCTTCATCTAAATTCTAAATTATGAGGAAGAGTGACTTCTCTTGACGTACTATCTAAGAATCTGCTTGTCATGGAGTTTCGTTGTGACGCGATGTTGTTTTCTAACATGCGTAACGAAAATTCGGATGCGGGCCATGTCAAATGTTCACGCGGGCCGCAGGTTCCCCACCCCTGTACTATACCATTGTTGGGGAAGCTGCGGCTTGCCGACATGTTCTGTGTGGTTCTTCCAGCTGAATTGCAATATCTCAAATTAACAGCGAGTTGTCACCTCATATTAATGTTTGTTTCATTTATCAATGTGTTTACATGAATTTGCAAGGTTAGTTGCCAAGGAGTCTGTAGGTCATTTTATGTGAAACTTGCATTCTTTATCGAATTGTATTTGACACTACAAACTTATTTTTTTGTTCGCGGGCATTTTAGGTTTTCTGCCAATGACTCTTCTGTTGAAGAAGTTTGCCCACCTCTGTACTACTGTAGGTGTCGTATCGCGGATAAAAAGTTGGGAAAATATTTACAAGTTAGCCTGTGCTTTACCGTAGGCAAGATAGTTCACTTTTTTTTATCTGTTCTAAATTTACAAACATGCGTCAAAGCAACTGCCGTAATTCTGTTGCCACATCAACAATTTGGGAAAGTCCGTCATCTTTCAAAATGTGTAGGATGGTGCCTCGCGCAAGCACCGCCAGGGGGCGAAGGAGCAGTTGACTCTACCAGTTCCAAAGTTGCACCAAAAAAGTTCAGGCTAATCAAGGCTTTGATGTGTAGGCCTAAGCCAAAGAAAGACTTCAGTGCAAATCAACGAAACTGCGCACAAAGAACCTGTTGTATCCTTCATCAGTTTTTTTGTCGAAGCTGATCGGAGCGTGGGTTGCTTACCAATAATCCATGATCATTCAAACATTTCGTAAGTTTCGTGGTTGATTCGTTGTACGTTGTGCAGATCCAATACAACGGTTAATCAGCAGTAGAAATTCGCTTTGTTGCAGATGGTTATTTTGCTGTTTTTTTATGAACTCTAAATGCCATCAAAAACCGATTTCGTAAATCATTTGTCGCATTGCATGCGATCCAACTAACTAGTTCCCCAACAAGTGTTTTCCTCTTCAATTGCTAGCAAATTTAGCAGCTTCCACTGCATAAGCAGAATGTATTTTCTAGAAGCTGAAACAAACCCTCACTGCTGTTCAGCCCGCGATGGTGCAACAGCGTACAACAGCAGGACCGTCTAGCTTCGAAAATCTTCTTCTGGGCTATTGCTTCTTGCTCAACTGCATTATTGTAGCAAAATGCATACTGCAGATCGTGCTACTTACAGCATCGAGCCTTTCATGAGCACTTTTTCGGGACAGTTTACAAGCAAATGGTCGTTTTGTTCCAAAGTACAAGCTTGAAGCTGCACTAAAAACAAACTTTTAAAACTTGTCAACTCAATGAAAGACAGACATTTGATTTGTCGACCTAAATCTGAATGTAGTTGTTCATAAAAAATTCCAGACAAATACGTATTTATGGATGATATTTTGAAAACACGGGCAATCAATATCGAATGTTGAGACTCAGTTGTTGTTTGCCCACCTCCCTGTTGAAATTTCTGGTTACGCAGCTGGTCTCACTCCACGTTCTCTCTGACTTTACTACAGGTATATTAGTTAAAAGTACCATTTGATATCCGCAGTCTGTATCGCACCAAAATAGAGCACATTGTACAGTTTAGCTTCGTGTTTAGAGCTCATTTACTGATAATAACAACTTTCGCTTGCAAGATCGTGTTACAAAGCAATGTCTTTTCAACATAACTCTGTACAAATGCCACATTTTGTGCAAGGCAAAAAGTCCCTATGGAGGGGTCCCCACGAAACTCTCGTACTGCTTAAACATGATGGAGAGGAAATATTTGTGATTATTAATTTCCCATCTCAATCAGAATAACCAAACAATATTAACACTTTTTTCTTTAAGTGGCTTGATGAACGTCTCGGAAGTTGTTCACATGAGTTTTGACTAAATTCAGGACAAATGAGGAACTATCGTTTGTGTAACAAAGTCATTGTGATCTCACAAACTGATTGAAACTTGTTATAGGGCTAGGGTTAGTATGCCAGCGTACCGGCTGTGTTTGTTCGGTCTAGGGCATTATGTCAATGGATACCTGTGTAATAAGCACCATAGGTGATCTTTGAAGGATCACCTAGGATTAGGCAAGTAAGCAAGAAATGCCTTCTTGTAAAGGATATTTCCCCTTTAAAGGATCGCTCTTGTTGAAAGTGCTACTTAACGTAAGGTGAACTAGTCAAGCAAACGCAACTTTTTACTGTTCTAAATGTCAGTTGCAAAAGCAAACTTGTTACAGGTAAGCTGAGTGCATGATTTTGATTCATATAAGGTTATTTAGCTTGTTTGAAGAAAGCTCATAAAGGACTTTTTTATTCTAACGCAATAGTGGATCATACTTGTTAATCCGTTAGTGAAATAAAAACTACTATCCTCAATGACCTGGTAAGAGTTTGGCTGCTATTTCAATTACGTATGTAAATCAGGCTGCGTGATTCTGCTTTTTTCCGCATGCTGTTGTAAACCACTCTGGTGCTTCTGCGGTATGAAGATTAATTTTGGAGACCCAAGTTTTAGTATACTGTAAATCACGCCTCTTACATACAAAGGAACCTTGTAGTACTTTTCAAGTTCTTTTGAATCGCAGGCAATTTAAAGTCTTTGAAATTAAGTTTGCGAAAAAGTATGCAATTCCAAGTCAGTTTGTCCAAACAGTTAATCTGCAGATTTGTTCTGCATTAGGCCACTATTTCAAAAGATTTAAGCGAAACTCCTATTCAATTATATCTAGCTTTCGCGAAACTTGTGAGATTGAGAAGGATGGAATTATTAAAACGAATTCGCCGAACAAAATCTGGGCGGTTACAATCACTTATTAATGTGACTTTTTTATAAATCGCAAGCAAACCTAACTTACAGCCAACGAGTTCGGACACGTGTGTTCTAACAACTACATAGATTACAATGCATCAAAAACTTCATGAATAATTTCATTCTGACTTGCTAGTAACTGTCACATGTCGTCACGTATGCTAATGTATTTTGAAAAGGATCTGCCAGTCAATTCCCATGTAACATCCTTCATCGTGCTTACGGAAACAGAGACGTTGCTACGGGTGATCTACCAGAAACTTCCAAAATTTCTGCAAAATTTGAAACTCTAGTCACTAGCTATTAAAAGCGTGCGTAGCTTTATTGTCAAACGAAACTTGATAGATCAAATTGTTATGGCTGTGATTTTTAAGATTTAATAATAGGTTGTCTCTTGCTTTGTTGGCAAAGTTTTCTTCTACCGCATAAACTAGTCTTCTCGCAGGAAAGTCCCTACTAAGCAGGGCTGTGGAGCCAGTACTAAAATTTCAGGCTCCGGCTCCGGTTAGAGAGCAATTTATCCAAAAAACAGAAAAAATCTTGTATTAGTTTTGCTTGACTTTTGTTTTTGTTCCTTGTGTTCCATGCTTCCCACGCACTAAGTTGCAAAGTAGAGTTGATGCTATTCTTTTGGAAAAAATTGTTTCTGTGCAACAAGAAACCTCCTCTTCTCTGTGGAAGTTAACAACCTCAAACATGGCCTCCATAAACGCAGTGCGACCGCGCCAAATGTTTGTTCGATCATTTGTTACCACTTTTTAAGTAATTCAGCTATTTAATTTTGTAGCTCCCCCCTATCTTTGATGACGAACGTGACGATATATGCAAATCCTCGCCGTTGTCGACTCGTTTCTTTGTTCGTTCTTATGAATCATTCCTCCCCTATGAAGAACCCGCCGTGAGTTTCTCACTGAGCACGCAACAAGCAAGTTATTATTCGGGAAGATTTCGAAAGCGATGAAAGCTGGTTTCGCTCGAAAGAATGTAGTAAATGTAAGTGTCAGCATGACTGAGCACGCGCCAAAATTGAAAAACAAAAATTCTTTTGCGGAAATTTCAAACCTAAAACATATTCATCTTGTTTACTGTGCTGTTCCTGCGTAAGAGCAAAGGGTGGCTTCCGCACCGCAAGGTTCACTCATTACGTCGAGCGAAGTTAAGGCCGTTTTAGCCCAGTGGTATGAAAGCTGCATGGGGTTTCAGGTGGGGTCGTACCGAGGTGAGATGGCGCCCAGGGCAAGAAACAAGTTTGGCGCCCCCATGTCCGAACCTTAGGTCTTTCGGGAGCAAATGCACTGTATTGAAGAAAATGCTTGCGGCCCTGTTGGGACTTTTCGGCGCCCCCCAATGACACTTTTGCCACCCCGGATACGCCCCTGGTTTCCTGACTTGTGCAAGTTGACAAACCGACCAAACTATGTGGACAACGCTTCACGTGACGTGGCAAGCTAGGGCAGACTGCGGAAGTCGTTTTGAAACAACCTTCGGACAGCCTTGTGTCGGTGGGAGAGATGGACTCTCATTACGTTAGATATTCATAATTTCTTTTCGAGAAAGTCGTTGTCAAAATAGGTTTCAAAAATACTTAATACTGCTTTTATCATAGGGACTGTTAATGCCTAAATATTGTTTCTTGCGCTTCTAATTACTGCTTTTAATTGTCTAGTTACCAGTGATGGAGTCTCGAGGCTTGGTCACGGTTTTTGCGAGTCTCGATCTCGAACGTTTCAGGTTTTGTCTCGGTCTCGAAGGCTACAGGCAGGGCTGGATTAACTACTGGACAAACCGGGCAAATGCCCGGGGCCTCGCGCTTTTGGCGACCTAACGCTTGAATATCAAAGCACTTCTTTATTGGTTTTTCATGTTTTTAGATATTATAGATCTTTTTGATTACTGCGTTTAACATACAGTTAATTCAGTGTTTATTTAGTCTGTATTTTGTATTGTGTGACGTCTTCACTCGCACACGCAGGGCGCTAGACTTTAAACATGCGTCGCAGGAACACGGAATACACAAATACATGAAGGAAGACGAGGATACATACATGGCGATAGTAGAGAGTATACGCTTGATGGCGCTAATACATTTACTTTGATGAAACACAAGCGTTTGAGGGTAGATGATGAAATGGATGCCGATTTTGTGCATTTGACCTGAGGTAACCTCGCGCGATGAAAACGCTGGAAACACTGCTCGTTTCTGCGACAAGGCAGCGGGCCGGAGGGAAGTTTGTGCTGTACTCTACTGATTCCGCTATAAACCTAAAGTTTTAAGCCTTAAACCTAAACCCTAAACCTAACTCCTAAACATAACCCCTAAACTTAACCGCTAAACCTAAAGCCCAAACGTAAAGCAAAACGGAAAATATGAAGAGAAAAGTGTGGATACTTGTGCAACAACTACAACCAAAACGAAACTCCCACACCTGAGAGCCGAACCGAAAAGCATTGGCATACGAGCCCTGAAACAGGTCTGTTAGGCAACGAGGTCGCTGCCGACTGGCTGATAAACTCAGCGTTTTATCCGAGCCGCTTCATGCAAGGCGGATCGGTAGTTACTACCTTGACGCAGCAACGAGCAGTGTTTCCAGCGTTTCCGTCGCGCGAGGTTACCTCAGGTCAAATGCGCAAAATCGGCATCCATTTCATCATCTACCGCTTTTGAGATACACGCATGAATGACGTCATCATGCTTATTACAATGTAGTACTGCGATGACTTCCAAGTACATCGATTTATAAAATGCTTGAGGGGCTGGGAGGGTGCGAAGGACCAAAGGTCATCGAGGCTGCAGACCTCCCAAGGGCGAAACTGCTTATAGTGCAAAGGGAACAGTGCATAATAGTTAGTAAAAGTCTTTTGCTCTGGGTATAAAATGAAATATGAGTAATGCGGTTATACGGTAAATTGAAGTAAAATGTATAGTTAACTTGAGCATTGTTTCCTTCAATTCTTTGATGCCTTGCCAGAGTTGATTGACTTTTTCTTCTTTTGAACTTGATTTTGCCCGTGTAGCCTCATTCATTATGCTTGATTTCTTTATATCCAATATCAACAGATCAGCAAAATCAGCAGCAAGTTGCAAATTGTTTGATACAGTATTAATTTAGGTTATTACACGTACACTAGTACAGCATTATCCCCCTATTCAAATAGAATACGGATTAAGGAAACTGACAACCTGGGCATTTATCGATTTTGAGTGACTTGAACCAAGCAGCACAACGTTTCATGGCTCAAGAATTAGATCAAAATCAGTGCATCCACGGGCGTTCGCAGAAATTTTTTCAGAGGGGCAACGTCGAAATTTTGCTTATCCTTTTTGGGTAACAGACGATCCAATACAAATGGACGTTCGCAAAACGCTTTACCCTTTCTACCCATTAGTCTGTGCTGGTTGAACCTCAATTCTCAATCGTTTGCCTGAAATGTTTTCTGCACTTCGGCTATCAGAAATGCTTTTTCTTTTTATAAACTGCCTAATGTCCATTTTTTCGAGCACGTTCTACAGCTAAATCATAATTTAAGAATAATCAATGGTCAGAACAACGTGAGTGGTGAAAAAACAAGAAAGTTAGACACTCTCGGTTTTCAGCAATGATAAGCAGACCTATATGTTGACATGACTATCGGACAACTTACTAACGTTAGAACACCACGCAGGCTAAAAAAAACTGAGCAGATGAATTACGAAAACTTGCCTCTGCAAATATAGCTTTGCACTTAGTGCTCACTAAGAAGTCAGAACTTAATCTTAACGATAAAGACGTACCATGAGGCATGGGATTCTTGAAGATACGGACCTGGAGAGAAATCATCAATGAATTCGCGTGCAAAAAATGCGGCGTAATGAAACTTTTCGTAGCTGCCTTTATTTCAAAGGGCATTCACTGGCAAAGTGACAGACACCAGGGACACTTCAATAAGTTCGGTACTAAGTATTATTCGCAATCTAACGCCTTTGCAATTACCGTGTAATGTGCTTACGTAACAATTAATTGCAAAGTGCTTGTAGTGATCGTGGGGGTATCAGTCTTATCAAACAAAGCGCTATTGTCTACTAGATCACGGAACAGTTAATAGGTGTAACTATTTTAAGGCTCCCATCGCAAAACTTCAGTCAACTAGGAAGATTCGAGTTGCAGGTCTGCACAACATACAGCCAGCGGGCCGCATGCGGTGCACGAGAGCTTTCTCAATTGTAGAAAATGCTGCAAAAGCTCGACATCGAATAAGTAATTGTCGTTCCAGGATTTCTTCCATACTACAACGAAATCTCTACATCGAAATGAAATAAACTTTGGCGACCCGCGGCAAAATTATGTTGATAATTTGACCCTTCGAACTTTCTGAGTTGTGCAGGCCTGAAGTTGCTTTCGTGTGATATTTCGTTGAGAACATTTTTTCTAAACGGTGTACGTTTTAATCGGCGATGGAGTGTCAATATATCTTTCCTCAGTACAGATGTCAATGGACGATTTATGCAGTGAAGATGGTCAGACAAAAAAGACTGTTGTGTAGTGTCACGGTAGCAAAAAGATCGCCTTTTGTGATACAACATTCTGTTTGAACAAATTAGCCACATACGAACCGCCGTAGATGGTCACCCTCAATAACCTCTGAAGTGTAGTCTGCCAAACCGCATCAGTTTTGACGTTTTTTACCGGTGCATCTGCAAAGTTGAAACGAGGGCATTTGAAACGCTACCCGGTTGGGCTGAGCGTTTAGGGGACCTCGCATTTATTTAATCCGGCCCTGGCTACAGGTTTCGGTCACAAGCCTATTGCTATTGCCTTGAGACTTTGAATATTGCACTGATATGCCTCAGTAAAACTTCTGTAGTTTACCGTGCTCTTTGTCTGCTGTATTTGCAGATAAGAAACAACCAAAGCAGGTAGGAAAAATGCCAGAAATTCGAAAAAATTCAACTTCGAAGTGGTGATAACAATTTTTGGAAAATTTTCAGAAAAATATCGACATAGCCCACAAATTTTCAAGTCTAGTCTCGGTCTTGGCTTTTTTGATGAAGCCTCGGTCTCGACGTTTTGACCAGGTCTCGGTCACGAGGTTTAGGTCTCGACTACATCTCTGTTAGTTACCTTTAATCATTTTTGAATTATTTCTGGTCAGGTTACCTTTCAAATGCATNATTTTTGTTAACTTACAACTTATTGNTGATGAATAGAAAGCCAGCAGAGAATGCTGTCATCACCTGTTCGCACAAAGCCGATTTCTATTTGAATTACTATCTCCCATTCCAGGTCAGCTTCCCCCCGTTCCCGTTCCCATCGTCGGCTCCGAAACGCGCCCCCCCTCTCACGCAGTCCGTCCTCCACCATCACCCGGAGATAGAAAACGAGTATTACTATTACTACTACAGCTATGACACTCTCACGTCCGATTCTCACCATGGCGGCATCAGTAACGCAATCGAGAGGCACAAGAACTGTCGCCGCAGCCAGGCCCAGAAAGACGCCAACGGGACGCAGGTCAATGTTTTGTATCGCAAGGACGACGACTCCACCTGGCCACGGACCAACGAGGCTCACATTAACGTCNTGTACCCGAAGAGCAACAGCACTCGCTTCGTGCCTGGTGGGTCTCGNTTTCGGGGACTTTGCAAGCCACACAGATCAACGCGGCCACCACAGACCACCATCATGGAGCAGGGTCCGGGTCCTGTGCGCATCCACTGCAACCCGCCGACCTGCACCAACTACAGCGGCCCCGCCACGACGCGGCCCGTTTCGGCGTCGTGCTCGCTCTGTCACCACAATCCGCGATCGCAAAATCCGAAGTTCGCGCGCCGCGCTTGCGAAGACTACGGCTTCAGCTGCCACCGGCGACTGCCAGTTACGCGGGAGAACGTCAAGAGCCCTCGCCACGACAGGAGTGGTGGCAAGCACGGCTCATCGCGACACACGTCCAGCAGGTCTCACAGGAGCGGCAGCGGCAAGACGAAAGAGGAGCCGAGAAGTCGTCACGGCTCCGGCAAGTCGTACGCGAAGCACAGTGCTGGAAAAAGCAAAAGCGTCGAAGCCGCTCAGAACAGGAACTACGCTTACTCGCCGCCGCCGCCCAACAAGTACGGGGAAAAAAGCACAAAATCAGCAAAAACGGCACCGGCGGAATCAGGGCCTCCTCAAAATGCGACCAATAGTCATTATTCAAAGCATCACTATTCAAAGCACGAAGAAAAAGCAGACTCAAAACCGTCCAGTGGGGGCACGCAGATATCTGAAGCTCCCAAAGATAAGCCTCAAACACCGCCTAAAGCTGAGTCAGCCCCCGTCAAAGTTGATCCTCCTCCTGAAGCCACAAGCGGATACGGTGCTTCGACTTCAAAGCCCGAAAACCCCCCACACGTTGATCAAGCCGCCCTAAGATCCTGGCCCGAAATGCAATCTCAAACTGGTTATGGACCGCCTCAACCGTGGCCATCAATGCCAGCTAATTTTGGCTATGCTGTTTCGAAGCCTTGGCCGCAAGCGCCTCTTCCATACGGCTACGGGTCTCCACAGCCTTGGCCACAGATGGCTCCGCAAGTTGGATACGGGGGCTGTAGAGCCTGGCCGCCGCCGCATGCTTCCTTTGCCTATGGATCTTCCAAGCCTTGGCCCCAAGCTGACCCCCACGGGTACTGCCATTCGAAACCGTGGTCGCATTCGCAACCGCGCGTGGTTTTCGCCGACACGGACTCGGTCGCCCCGTCTCAGTTCGGATACGGTGCCGCGCGACACAGATCCGAACCGCAAGTTGGCCACGGAGCTTCAAGGCCGGGCTGGAACCCCCACCACGAAGAGCAAGGCGTTTACGAGTCAAGCAGACCGAGAGCTCAAACGGAACCACACATTGGTTACGGTGCTCATTACACCAAGTCACAAAACGAGGCTCATGCTGGTGGTGGGTACGGTTCTTCGAAAAGCTGGCCTCATGCGAACGAGCATGCGACTTACGAGTCCTCCAAACATCGGCCTCAAGGGGCACACGGCCCTGCAAGATCAAAAACCCCAGTGAAACCGTACGTTGGCATGTCGCCTACACCCCTTGTGCCCCAAATAGATGCATACGATGACACGACCAGGATAGTCGCTCCGACAAAAACGGACACTCACGTCCAAATGTCCATCCGGACCGTTGTGGTACCGAATCAGCCCGAACGACCCAATTCAGGCCCAATTATTGTCGAAGACAATCGCCGTGACTCAGCCGTCCAAGCGGGTGAGCATTACAGCAGGGGCCAGCCCTTGCCATTGCCCGAGCGCGCTGTGTCTCGTCGCAACACTGCCACCCAATCGTATGGGGTAATGCCGGCACGTTCAGCCTACCACAAGGAAGGCGGGACCTATGGGGGCTACACAAGTCATAAAAGCACGAAAGGGGTCAATACTCGAGGGGAGAACTACTACGAGCCGCCCCCAGCCAGTTCAAGCCACCACAACCCGGCAAAATACTACCAATCGAAAACCGACAACAAGCAACCAGAACCGTCACATTACTACCAGGCCAAAACCGACTCGAAGCATCACCAGCCGTCGACTTATTACCACCAAAGAGCTAACACGAAAACACCAGCTACGTCAAATTACTACGGCGCACAGGTTTATGACAAGCCGCCCGAGCACACGAACTACTACAAAACGGACGCAAAGCTTCCCGCCACTTACCACGGCGCAAACACCCCTGCCGCGTACGGCGGTGGTAAGTATGGGGGTGGCAAGTATGGGGGAGAGAAGCATGGGGGCGACAAGTACGGCAGCCACCATCCAAGAAAGAAGCATTCGGTGAGCAGATACGGGTACGGACACACGTCGCGCAAAACAGGAGACTACTACCATCCACGTAGTGTCGATATCAGGACTCACGCAGCGGTGGGCAAAGGCTCGCATCGGAACTACGGGGGCAATGACCCGTACTACGACACGGACGTCGATATTAGCACGCACGCTGCTGTTGGTCAAGGACACCATCCTCAGGGGAGGCGTGGAACTCCCTACTATGAGCCCTCTGTGGATATTAGTACCCATGCCGCGGTTGGCAAAAATTCGCACGGCAGACATAGGGCAGATACACCCTACTACGAACCGGGCGTTGACCTTCGGACCCACGCTGCAGTCGGCCATGGTCATCGCGGTTCGTCCCGTGACCCGAAAACGACGGATTATTCCGACCCCGAGGTGGACATTACCACTCACGCCGCAGTGGGACACAATTCGCGAGGAGGTCACGCCCCAAACTCGAAGAAACATCAACCAAACATCAACGTGCTGACCCACGCCTCAATCAACGGGCACGAGCCGCAGGCCTACGAAACCAGGCCCGGCCCTGCTGGGGGCCAGGCCCGGCCCTGGGGGGCGCCGCATTCGGTTGAAGAGAGCGGCGCCGCCTCGTTTGTGCCCTACGAAGAGCCGTTTGAGGACGACAGCAGTCCGCAGCGCTCCAGCGTGCCGAGCGCCCGCGCTTCCCCAGTTCAAAGGGCGATCGGCTACGAATGCAACCAGAGGCGGAGTCGTCAGTCGTTCGGACGGAAGAGCGGTCACGCGTCGCCGGTTCCGATGATTCTCGGCCGCAAAAACAGCCGACGCGAGAGCAACAGGTCGTCGAGCGTCAAGAGCTCGGGCGTGTACTCGACGCACGATTACGGGAGCCGTCTGGCGTACAGGGGAACGTCCGAGGCGAAAAACGCGCCGCTAACGCCGCTGCCCAACGCGACAGGCTACGAGAACAATAACGAAGAGAGCGCGGCGCCGGAAGCGAGCGTCGAGAGCGAGGCGACCCTGACGTCCGACGACGTCACCGACTTGTACGAGCAGCAGGAGGAGGACAAAATGGTCAGCGCCGCCGAAAACAGGGGCCAGTCCGACGCCGACGTCGTCAAAAGCGACTACAAAAGCAACGCGTCAATGTCGGAAGCGATCAAAGACGCAAGCGACGTCGGCAACATGAAGTCACAATCGGATGTGGCGAGCACCGGCGCCGAGTCGACGCCGCAGCCTTTGCCGCGAGAGAAGCGGAGCAAGAGTTCGACGTCGTCTTCGGCGGGAACGTCGCAGAAGACAGAAAAGTCTCAGCCGTTCGTGGGCGTGTCTCAGTCGAACGTTTACGGCCTGGACGACGTTCCCAACCAAGTCCCGTGGACGAAGACGTCCTTCGTTAACGCGACAGTGGGTGAGCCGCCGCCGTCGATCAAGGAGGAAACAATACCCCCACCCCCCGCCGCAGCAGACGAGAACGAAGCTCCGCCGCCCGCGATGCAAGACGCCCAGGAGGAGGTCGGTAAGTCGCTGTGAGTTTTTACTTTTTGTTAGGTTAGTTGTTGTTTTTTCTCTTTTGTCATTCCCACCCTAACCCGATCAAAATCACTGTGGCAGCTTTTTTCTAAGATTATTGTGATTTACCTTGCTCAGAAAAAACAAGTACAATGATTGTTTCAGCAAAAAACAAGTATAATATTGGGTTTGCGTATCTTGTGCAATGCGGAGGACCAGCCAGTTGAAGTCATTTTCATGCGCTTTGTGTAGACGCTGTTCTTTCTAATGGAAAAAACAGTTATTTTGCATTCGGACATAACTACACATTCTGTTCAATTTTGCAGTGATGGAGTCTCGNGACTTGGTCTCCAGACTCGTCTCAAGACCCATNTTTGCGAATCTCAGTCTCGAAGGTTTCAGGTCTCGTCTCGGTCTCGAAGGCTACAGGTCTCGAGACTTTGAATATTGTAAAAAAATGGTTTATTAAAATTTATATAATTCAGCTAGTTTCTGTTTGTTGTATTTTCAGGTAAGAAACAACTAAAACAGGTCGGAAAAATGCAGGAAATTTGAAAAAAATTCAACTTTAAAAAAATTTCGGCAAAATGCACAAATTTGAAGTCTCGGTCTCGAAGTTTAAACCAGGTCTCGGCCTCGAAGATTACGGTCTCGACTACATCACTGCAATTTTGTTTATGTTCCATTTTTGTACTTTTTTCGGAGTGTCACGATTTGGTGCCAATCTCTGGTTCCCTGCGCCGTGGCCAAAGGTCCCTCTGAGGCTCCAGACCATTTGGGCAGTGAAATCTCATTCTCGCGCACTTGCAACATTTCAAATTTAATATCGCGCAGCTCTTCCAACGGG
>JGI24158J21664_10007288_pt1 | contig 14686 bp, 9 predicted proteins | sample Ectturendosymbi3_FD_21664 | JGI IMG/M metagenome (IMG submission 21664) | reverse complement strand
ATATGCAATGTCAAACGCGAAATCTTTTTAGGGAAGCCCATTCCGCTATATCCAATTGGTGTGTAAGGTTCGCGCTAATTTTAGTCTTTCCCATCAAGCATAGCTATAGTTTTGTGCACCTAACATGTGTAAGGTTGCTGCTACAACAGGAACCAACATGGGCGTTAGGGGGGGGAGGGGCGATGTCAGTCATATTTGGTAGTCAAGTCTCATAATGGCTTCGCTACTGTACAAGAGATGAAGCATACTCCGTTTTCTGTTTTTGGTCATATAGTCTGGTCACTACGGCCATTGGAGACGTAACTGTCCAAATATCGCCCGACATGGTCCAATTATGATCCGTATCTGCAAACATTTTGCAAAAATTCGGCTTTTGTTTCTCCGCGAAAAGCTTTTCGCAAAAATTTTTCCAAATTTAAACTAAAAATAACTTTGCCACAAAACTTCCCCACTGTTTCTGTTTCAGATTATTCTCGGACGACCAGCCCATGTCTTTATAAAAGTCTTTTCAAAAACGCAAAATGTCGGCGAATTGCACAGAAACTGTGTGCACGCTTAAACAAACTAACAATAATAACACAAACGCCTGTTAAGAACAAGGAACAAAAAAGAAGACAGGTTGCCGGAAACAGTATCAAAGGTTACAACCTTGAACGTCAGGAAAACCAAAGCATTAATAAAAAAGCGGGTTCACTACCGCAGGCACTGCACGAAGCGGTGGTTGTGATCCCCAACAACCGAACTGAAGCATCACAACGTGACTTCACGAGCGCAATGTGACATCACAATCACAATGTGCGACCGGTAAACTTCACCACAGCACTTGCGAAGTGCTTCGGTAGCCCAAGCAGCAGCCACTGCCGACTAAGCAGCAAAAACGACTTCTGAGATCGGGACCCGCGGTGACAAAAACTCGCAATCCGTCACGACCAGAATCTCACGCCTAAGTCGTTATTCATATATGCGACTTTCAGTTTAAACAATCTCACGAAACAAAGAACACAGTAGAAAACTGCAAGAAATAACATGTAAAAAAATAAAATCTCAAGAACAAGCAACACTGTTTAAAACACACGCCGAATCAATGTCGATATGATGACAAAAAGTCCAGTGTAGAGAAAACGTGTCCAGCGGGAAACTGCGTGGCACCTCAATAATCATTCTACCTCAGCATTAGCTTGGGTCCGTAAACGAAGACTTGTTTCAATGCTCCACGAAATTTATCGTTCTTGCCGAGCGAAGTCATACAAGCAACAAGAACGATCGCAACAGCGCGCGCTCGTTTCTCACAGGCACTGCCCGTTGTTGGATGGGGAAAAATGGCCTACGAAATCTAGCAATCACAGAACTGGAGCAGTCTCTTCAATATCTCGGTTTCCGAACGTAGAAAGAGTTGTTCAAGCGAAGGTTTGAATTCTGCAGCTTCTGTGCAGACGTCATTGTCAAACACATCGGGAAGCCACGCACTGCACGTGACGTGCTGACACCGACTCGACAAAGATCTTTCGAGACAGCATCTCCTACAAAACACGCCGGCATTGATGCGCGCCAATCGTGAAACAGTCAAAGCAAACCAAGCTTCTCTGCACAGGCGTCGATCCTGTGAAAGGGCTTTTTGGGAGCAATGGCAGCGCAAAGTAAAGTCGGTTAACGTCGTTGCTTTCTTCAAAAAAACAAACACAAAAAGCGCAGAACAGATAGCTTGGTTTAAGTTTCACGAAAACGAGATCGTTTTGCAATTTCAACAATCTGTGTTTCCGCAACGCCTTGGGTAGTTCACATGAGCTCTGGTCATAATTCTAAGCTTAGTTGAGCCAAGAAACATTTAAGTTCAGATTTGTCGAAGTTTAGGCTTTATTTCATCGTTGTCATACTGCTGAATGTTTTTGATCCTAATTGTCCAAAAATGCGTTTGTGCGAATTAGGCGGGATCTTTAGACCAATGTGCGGTCCTGATTTTTACTCCCGAGATTGGTTTTCAAAACATGAAGCCGAACAGGACTAAAAGCTGGCATTACAAATCGGCCTCGACCTTGGCCTGTGTTTCAGACATCACGTCAGTCCCGTCGCCACGGAGGGGCTTTGGTGGGCTTAGCCCCCCCCAAATTGCAACATGAAACACTATAAATCAGTGAAGTTTTGTCAATTTTTAAGAGTGTCAAGCCCCCCCCCCCGCACAAACGCAAAACCCCTCATTGAAAACTTTCTGGCGACGGTTCTGCATCACGTGGACAAGAAATTTAACCCAGTCAACAAAATAACCAAATTAAATACATTTCGGAAGCAAGACACTAACGCTGCGTCATGCGACGTGATTTGGCTCGAAATCTCATTTCTTGGAATAGGTTTCGTCGAAATACATTTGCCGCTGTATGGCCCGGTTTAAACGATTTCGCTCGTGGTTTCCTGGGCTGCTGCAGTAACCGTTAGTGAATTAGTGATAATTCACACATCTGCTTCGGTTGATATCATTCCTGTGCACTCACCGCAGTCAGGGCTTAGGAATCTCGGAACAAGTCGGCAAGAGACGATCGAACAGCCGTCATTTCCTGCTCCAGTCCGCACACGCGTTCCACAATCTCGTTCAAATACTGAAGCTGCAAGAGAACCTGCGCGTCAGCTGGTTCGTGATGGGTCGCGACAACGCGATTGCCATACTTGCTCAGGTTACCAGACAACCGAACATTGGATCGAAGCTCAAGAAAGATCTATACCAGTGGTTCCCAACCGGGGTTCCGCGGCACACTGGGGTGCCATTTACAATACCCAGGGGTGCCGCGAGCTAATGCGTTTTTTAATATACTATTAAAAATACATTTTCAAACTGTCATCAAACCTTGACGCAAATTTGTATGGGTTCGCCACTGGGTGCCGCAAAATATAATTCTCTTCTGCAGGGTGCCGCAAGCCTAGACACAGGTTGGGAACCGCTGATCTATAGACACTCCAGCAATATGACCGTGTGATCCACGCAGTGAAATAGTCGGGAAAACGCCGCACAACAAGATTCCTTTTGTTGGGGAACGTCGTTTGTCAATGTGGCGCCAACATAATAAAAGTTATGCTGCTTTTTCAAGTCGCCTTATCCTAGAAGCTTCCAAACTGTCTTCACTGTCGCGAAAGGGTTTCTTTTCGTAGCATTGCGCTCCACCACCTCAGATTTTAGCTTTACACCACTGGGTATATGGCTGGAGCAAGTCAGTGAGCCAAAAATGAAGCTACGCGTGCAGATTTAGCGATGGCTCACCGCTTACGTTCTGCTACAGCTACGAAAGAAGGTAGTCTGATGAAAGTCTGAGTATATAAGTTACTGATCCCGCAGAAGCGAATAAAAATTGTGGACGAACGTCACAAGATTCGAACATATCCTTGTGAAACGTTTCGTACGCTACGCCGCTATGTACGTGCTTTGCAAGCCTTGCAGTAGGGTAAGCGTTGTTCGGAACCAGTGTTGCCACTCTGTTGTTACGGAAAAGCACTAAATTTCATGATAAAAAAACAGTAGATTCACCAAAAAAACACGAGATTACAAAAGCAAACTTACACACGGTGAAAATGCCCAGAAACTGCGTTGCAATGCTAACCACAGACACTGTGCAACTCATTGTAAACCAGAGACAAAGAAAACGGGAGATAGCAGCAACGCTTGTTGTGTTTGTTTGTACAGGTCACTGAAACTTTTAACAGATGACCAAGTGACTTCGTAGCGGTTTAACTCCAAACATATTATATTGTCTTGCGTAATTTTAGATTTAATTAGGTATATTTTTTAGCAAATTACAATTGCACTAAATCAAAAGTGCAGCTACAATTACACAAAATTGTGCAATTAATTACATTCAGCTCAATCATAAAGAAACACAAGATCTAGTGGAAAAACACTAAGAGTGGCACCACTGTTTGGAACGAATGACATTTTTAATGTCTTTCCTTGAAATATAACGGCCAAGCGAAGCGTGCTTTACATTTCATTTCTTCGCCGCTTCGAGCCTGAGATGAGGTTGCCGCAACAGAGGCCCGGAGCCTGGCATCAAGGTTTGGGGGAATCCATTTTCAGAGGGGCGATATTTTTGTTTTTATTGCGTGTTTAAAACAAATTGTATAAAAATTTTTCTGGGCACAAAAAAGTGATGGAAACCGCCCTCCCCGAATCACTCCTCGTGGCTACGGGACCGCTGCCCCCTCGTCACTCGCACGCGAGTGCTGCACACACAAGCGCTCTGCGATGTTTAACAGTCAGCGAACCTTGACTTCGACTTGTTTGTTAGTGTCTTCGTATTGTGACATCAGACGCTGCTCGATCTGTTCGCACGTCACGTCAACCTGCAGGAAACGCGTAAGGTTCGCAAAGAAGCATTTCCGTATCACGCGTATGTTATTTAAAAAACGCAGACAAAATTCAAATCACGAAAACTTTCAGCACTCTTGAATGTGTTAAAGCACAAAAGAAATTTTAATTGCCTCGCATCTCGAACCTACACCAAACAAGGTGGGGCCTGACCCCCTGGATTTTGAAATTTGATATTTTCCTGTTTACATTTTAGTAGAAAATTGTTCTCTTAGTTTTGAGCTGGTGAAATAAACTTTCACCACTGTTGGCCCCCTCAGGAAAAAAAGGCTTTCGACGCCCACGTCCCCCAATGTTGTTGATACGGCCCCACAGCAAGACAATAAGTCAAACCATATTTTGCAGATTTGAGCGGAATTCTTCAAGCATTCGCTTGTCAGCTTCTCGCTTGCGTTCAAGGTCTTGCATAATTTCGCGAACTTGGTGCATCGCCATGTCTTGGGTTGTTTCTGCAATGACAAGAACGACGCCAGTCAGTTTTCGTATCGCCGTTCTCATATTGAATTTTGGTCTTTATTGTGTTTTTTAAAAATCTTTTTCGTCTCGTCCCTTTCGCAAACGGTGATACCACTAAATATTTGACAGACGCACACTCACGATTTAGCACAGATCTACAGTGGAATCACTTTGAAAGTTTGAGTTTTGCATGTTTTTTTTGAGTCAGGATTTATCGTAACGTAGATCTGAAGGTAGCAATACTCAAGATTTTGAAGCGTCTAAGAACTTAGGAAAAAGCAGACCCAATGACGAACAGGAGGCACTGGAAATTATTATCGCAACAAAAAAGCACTTCATATGGTCATGGGCGTCGGAAGAATTTTCCCAGGTGGGGGTCAGCCCAACAGCAGTAAATTTCATTCTATTAACTCGAAACTAAGAGAAACGCACAGCACTAAAATGATAATAGGAAGATGTCAAATTTCAAAATCCTTCCACAACCCATGCACATGGCAGCAAGTTCATTTCTTCAGCAAAGAAAAAATTGTAGAATGGAAGTTACATAGTACAAATTTAGCAAAATGCCATAGCTTTAGTGTCATGCTGACAACAAAAAATGACCTCAATGAAGCTAATCACATAAATGTTGCAAATTTGCAGGTGCTCTTTGTTTCGAAAATTAGTTGAAATATATGCTAAAATATATATAAAAGAACATTGACGGTAAACTGGCAACAAAAGCAACTAAACTGACAAATTTGATTGTTGAAGGGATTCTTGACAGCACGTACATTTAAAATATGTCTTATGTCAATAGTGTACCAATAATAGTGAAGTAACACATTTTATTGTTAAGTGGAATATACTTTGCATATACTCTCAAAAACAAATTATGAAACAAGTTATACTTTCAGATTTCGGTGCATGGTAATTTCTAAAAAAACTACTTTAAACATCAAAAACGTGTGCATCTGCACAGGGCATATCATCAGATATGCTCATTGCAACTCACACGGCACCCACTTGCTGCATGATTGCCTGCATCACCTCCGCCGAAGCCTTCCACTTGAAGCTTGTCAACTGGGTTTCCACTCTGAAATTGTTAAGATTAAGAGTTTTGTGCATCAGAACGTTAAATTAAAACCAATTAACCAAACATTAAAACCAAACTGTGTCAGTGGAAACAACACAATAGTATTTGGTCTCATCCATGCCCTTATCATTATCAATTTACTGATACAGCAGAATTCGCCTATAATGACTTTAGCTATGACGACAGTTCGCCTATAGCAGGGGTCTCCAAACTACGGCCCGCGGGCCAGATGCGGCCCGCGAAGCCATTTGATTTTGCCAATGATGAAAGAATAATATACAGTACTTACGAAAAATTTGTTGATCTGGTAGAATATATCATATCCCGCAACAAGCACATTGCACAAGACATACATTGCGTAAGACGATGTTCTGTATTACCTCATGTGGCCCTCGGACAAAAGAGTTTGGAGACCCCTGGCCTATAGCGACGCTTTTTCGTCGGTCTCGCCAGAACCATCTGATGCGAGCATTTGAGTTCGGCTACAACGACTTCGGCTACATCGTTACGTCGCCTATAGCGACGCTTTTTGTTGGTCCCCTGCAGAATATAGTTCGTTTGTAACGACATTTGCTAGTTTTCTCTTTTGAAGTGTAAGCTCCTCAATGTGGAGCCACCACACAAATCTTTTATTACTGAATAGGAACGCAGTTATTAACCTAACAGGTTTGACGTGAGAATGGTATCAAGGATTGCGCCTTCAGCAGAACTGAGGCTAATCCTTACATGAGTTTTACTGTACAGTTTTAGGGATTTTTACGACTGCAGTCAGTTTGATCGATAGTCTTGGTGCAGCAGTGCATCACTGTCGAACAAAAGCTCATTACAGAAAAAGCATGACATTGCTATGTCGTTCAGTAGCGAAAATGGCACGAAACGTGGCATAACTTGCAAGAGATTTCGATATACCAGGAACGATGTTGACTACAACTGCAGATAAAAGACAGAATCATTTCAATTTCCCTTTTTTTCTTATCAGAGAATACGCGAAAACACGGTACAGTAAGCGGCAATCCTAACCTAAGAACACTTAATTTAACACTTGCCAGGCTTTGGCACTGAACTAAAAAACATTTAAGGAACGATTTATTTTAGTACGGCTATTACGACAGTTCGCCTATTACAGGGGTCTCAAAACTTTTTTGTCAGTGTGCCACATAAGTTATGCAAAATGGTTTGAGGGCCGGACATCTAACGTAATGTGATTCATTGTTCGGGATAGGTTACCATCTACCAAATCAACCCAGTTCTTTATAAATACATTTTTTCATTACTGACAAAATGTCTTTACAGGCCAGATGAAATGGTTTCGCAGGCATGATTTGGCCTGCGGGATGTAGTTTGGAGACCCCTGGCCTATAACGTTGCTTTTTCTCCAGTCCCATGAAGTGATGCTGTAGGGTAATTCTACTATAAAAGCTTTGATGTATAAAAAAAGAATAGGGTATCACTGCAATGCAGATGTACAGCAAACATATGGCTGAACTACCTGATCACATTAATGTCAGAAACAAAGCTCTTCAGAGAGAGTATGAAGAATGAGATCTAAAAAAATCTTTACCTAGTGGAACCTACTAGCACCCGATCCAGCAAGACTTCATTTGCTGTGTCACAAGGATTTCCTAGAACTGTACAATGCTCAAATTAAATTCATCATGAAGACATATGCTAGCATGTCCAAGATGTGCAGACTAAAGACATTTTTTACACCAATTTTTAGGCTTCAATTAAATCTAGGCCACAGGTCATTTATTGCCAAATGTGAAGAGAGAACTTCGCAAATTTAATTTTAAGTAAAGAACTGACAACTGCTTTTTGAAAATTGCGAAACATCACATTCAACTGACTTGAGCATTTGAAAATTAAAACAAAGTGAAAAATTTTACCATGTCAAATATTTATGCTATGCATTCTTGTTTTCAGCACAGGTCACTGCAAAATATTGCAACTTTGTAAAACTAGTAAAAACGGCAAACCAGAAAAGAAAGTTTTCAAGGTAATAAATAGTTGAATATTAGTAATGTTTAATTTTAAACATTATTGCAAATGTATGGATCCATAGTTATAGGCAAGGCGTACTAGCTTTAACTTCAACATTTTTTTACCTTAAAATATGTTGACATTATGGTTTAATAGGTTTTGCTTAGTAACTTTGACTAAATGTGACTTTTCTTCACATCTGAACTACATTTTACAACCTTTAGCTTAATTTGTCCTAATCCAGTCTTATTTTTCAGCTGTTGTCCTTTGCTGACAACTTTTGTCCGGCTATTTTAACTACACTCCAACTGAAACGTTGAAACAACTTAATGCTGGAGACTAACTCAAATTACATTAAATTGCAGCACTTATTGTTCAGATTTTCCGTTCACTGCTGCATAAAAACACTTTGATATTCTTAAAATGATAGCTGAACAAAAGTCTGAAGCATGCCAAAGGTTAAAAGAACACCACAAGTTAAACAAATGATTACATACTGGGCAGGGCACAAGCTCACAACATTCACTTTACCTGTGTGCACTTCTCCTAGTCAAGGCATTTGATAACTGCTAAAATTCGTTAGTACAATATTTATTTCATCCATCACAAAATCACTTGAATGCAATGATCAAATTTTTTCAAAGAACTTCCCACAAAACAAGGCTAACACTCTTTACCAATTTATTTGTGTTGTTCAGTTATGGCACACATAAATTATGTTTGCTATAAATGGTAGCTCAACCTCAATCTGCTTGCAAATACACATTTTTCTTCTTGTTTTAGTGAAAACTCTATCCAAAATGTAACGATCAAATGTAAAACTGTTAGTTATTTCTTACAAGACAAGGTGATTTTTCAAAAAGAGGAACTCATTACTCATAGCTTTTGCATAAGAATATTAACACTGCTTTGCCATTATTTAATGTAGCAACAATACAACAAATACATATTTCTATACCATTTCTTTACTATTAGATGATGTAGATGAATCCATACTGAATTGTGAAGTCATATGACAGAACACCGAGAATATGCTAACCAAACACCGAGAATATGCTAACCAAACACCGAGAATATGCTATCGTGTGCAATGCAAAACTTCTGGAAGTTGAAAAACAATGAAAATTATTTATTTACAATGAAGTAAATGGCTTGAAAATAATAAACAAGTGGCTTTGTCCTTGACTACATCCCATGAAAGAGCACAAATTTGTTTATCTCAGAAAAAATTTATTTCACTGCATGAAGCTGCAAATGTATTTTTTTAATAAACAATTTCGCAATGCTCACACTTCAGAATAGACAAAACAACGTATAAAGAAAACGTCCACCATGATTAGATAACAAACATAAAGTCATATACATTGCAAAAATAGGAAACAGAACGTAAATCAGTTACACAAACAAATGAAGATGGAGGGCCAGCAGTATATGAAGAATAGCAAAATACACATATGACAAAGTAAGTCACGTACATAGATGAGAGAAACGAGTGGCAATCCAGGTTATGAGGTAGAAAGCCATGTAGCATGAATGAGATTATAATGAAGATGTGGGCAGTGGAAGTACATGATAAATGATGATAAATGGCAAGAGCAAATTTTTTGGTATATGGACCATGAAGAAATGCATTTACCCACATACACAAAGTATGGTTACATATGTAGCCCACAGATAACACTACGTAACAAATTTTTACAAAATTTTTGTTTGGCTGTATATTTTCAATGCTTCTGGATAATTTCGAGGCGCTGATTCAAAAAACGTAATTATTTTTGTTCTATCATCGACCGTTATCAGGGAAAGTTTTATTACCACCCCTTCACATTAAATTAGGTTTATTGAAACAATTTGTCAAAGCTTTGGACTTCAAAGGAGAAACATTTCAAGGAGTCAGAGCAATGTTCCCAAAATTGTCAGATGCCAAACTAAAGAGCAGAAAATTTGTTGGCCGCCAAATAACTACCATGTTCAAGTCAAGAATCCTGGAGGAAAAAATGACTGTAACAGAAAAGAGCGCTTGGCAAGCGTTTCTAGGTGTGGTTGAAGTCTTTTTGAGAAAGAATAAAGATCTAAATTATAAACAGATAGTGAAAACACTAATCACAACTTAAAGGATGGAATGTCGTATGTCATTAAAACCTCGTTTTTTATACTCGCATCTTGATTTCTTTCAAGACAATCTTGGGGCCTTTAGCGAGGAACACGGCGAGATATTTCACCAAGCTATTCAGCAAATAGAAAAACGGTATCAGAGCCGCCACTGGGACAGCGCAATGATGGGCGATTACATGTGGTCTTTGATAAGGGAAGATACATATGATCATAAAAGAAAAGTTTGTTCAACAGTTAATTTTTGAAGGTCTTATTTCATTGAAAAAGTGCGTTTTGATGTTTTTAAAACTTATGATCAACAAAATGCAGTTTTAATCATGATTCTCATGTTTAAACAAACCTTACAAAAGATCTCTGCAAGTTGAAATCTATTATATGAGCAGTATCAAAAAATTTACATAGAATGAGCAGTACAATTTCAGTCAGATAAATAAAAAATTGTCAATACATTGAAAACCGNTGATGATACGAAAAAACTAACATGATTTTTGAACTCAGCACCCCCAAAAACANNAAAGGGCATTAAAAAAAGCAGCCAAACAAAAATAGTGTTATTGTTACGTAGTGTAATGCAACAGGCTTAAGTTACAAAAATGCAGTGGCTACAGGTATGCCTATGGATCTTGATATTTGAAACCTTATTGATACGCTACCTGTAATGTGATAGTTGCGCATGAGTGGAGTGCATGTAGGCTTGGTAGAAATGTAGTAAACATAAAAAGGAAAACCTTAAACCTAACCATGTCCCTAACACTAAAACTAACCCCTAAACCTAAAGTTTGTAAAGTTCTGAAGAAAGTAAAGAAAAAGCGGTCCTATGAATTGAAATGTACAACCACTACTACCAAAACAAAAGTTGCCAAAGCATGAGCTGAACCGAAAACCTTTGGCACAGCAGACCTTAAATGCATCCACTATGCTACGACGCCGTTGCCACTTGAGTGACAAACTCAGCATTTTATTTGAACTGCGTCATGCGAGGTGTATCTGTAGCCACTACCTTATAAAAAGTTAGGGTTGAGGGTACATGAATAACAAAGATTAATAATTAAACAAGTTAAAAGTCTAAAAATAAGCACAATCATGTCATGATATGATGCACATCTACTAATCCCAAACTTCTATGACATCAGATGCAATATTGCCAAATTTTTTTGCAACTCAGCCCTACACAACTAAGGGGTTAGGAATCAGTTTGAAGTCAATGTTCACAAGATCTTGGACGTTAGCATAGCTATGTTTGACTTAAAAGCCATAACTACAGCAAGGGTGCTCCTTACAGTCCAAATCTAAGCTTTGCTTCTAATATAGTTCATCAGTCATGAACTTCATGACAGAGGCGTAAAGCTTCTAGTACTTTTTGGTTTGGTAGCATTTATTTTGCCGAGAGTGGCAAAAGCTCTCCTGGATATATTTTGCCATTGGAATGGCATCCACTTTTATCCAGATATATATCGCTGAGTTTGTGACACTAGCGGCATGACAAGCATAGTTGAGGGATACTAGTGGCACGACAAACACAAATATTTTCGCAAATGTTGCATCTGGTTTTGTAATTTGTTAACATAGTTGAGGGGATGTGTCTATGGCTGCTGTGCAAGTGCTTGTCAGCTCAGCTCTCACCATCACTGCTTTTGCTTTCCCACTAGATACGACACTTTTCATGGGAGCGCTTTTTAGTACTTTTTTGAGAAGTTTCTGTAACTTTTAGGGCTTACGGCTTGTTTACGGTTTAGATTTTACATTTAGGGTTAGGTTTTGGGGTACAGGGTTCCCACGCATTTTCAAAAAACATTTTCCATTCTTTTTCAATACCTTTTCAATACTATGTTAAAAAACTTTAATACCATCAGTTAGCTTCATTTTACGAAAATTTTACTCATGGAGCACAACGCAAAAAACATCTGCAAAACTATCATCAGTGGTGAAGAACAAAATTTGAATAAACAAATGGTTGAATTTAGAATTTCCATACTTTTTCAATACTTTGTGTACATTTTGGCCAGATTCAATACTATTTCAAAATCTTGAAAACCGATTTTACAATTCAATACTTTTTCAATACATACTTTCAATACTGCATGGGAACCCTTCAGGTTTGGGGCTGGGTTGTCAACCTGTCTTCATCAAAAAAGCCAGATAGTAGCAGTTTTAAGGCATATACACATAAAACATGCATAATCAAACAGAAAATAGACATTAAAACTTGTCAGAAACTGTTTTCGAGAGAAAAGTCAACACTGCTGACAATGCAAGGTTGGATATCTCTGCAAGACAGGGCTGTGGAACTCTTGTAAACATGAAATGGCTCCGGCTCCGAAGCTCTCTGTTTTCGTAAACACAGCTTCACACAGAATCCAGTTATGGCTTACGATCCTGCTTATGGCCAACGGCAGTCTTCACACAGTACCGTTGGGTTTTCTCGGTTTCGACCAGCTTACGTCTTACTTAAGCCAGTGTTGTCAGTGATGACGTTCTTGTTGTCTAGGACGCCTGTCTTCCTATACAAGCAAGACAAAGTTTTGCCAGCTGTGTGGAGCTGATAAAATGTTTTGAACAAATGAGACTTGCCACGAGATTTATGTCGAAAAGCTGTAGTACAGAGATTTGTCTGATGATAGATACTGCTGATTTTTGTTGTAAGATATAAAATTTTCGCATTGATTATGCGTAACATTAACATATGACTATGTTGTCCTCAATATATATTTGTCATTTTTTGTTTTGATATATAGAAAACTCTTCATATGGTTTTATCTGGGGAAAATTACATCAGACTTGACTCTTCTTGTTGATGTGTTCAAGTTTGTTATGCACCCTAACACCATGTGTAAATTCAGCCTTAGTCAAATGGGGGTGCTATGTGCCTGGTCGAACGAATACACACACAATGGCAGTACTCCATCATGGTCTGTATAATTTTACTGTGTTTTTTTATGTGTTGTGTTCCCACTTTGAGTATGCTGTATAACATTTCCCAGTCAAATGACCACCAACTGTGTTTTGCTCTAGTTCCAGTCCTATTGCAGTTACTTAGCCTATGCTGAGTGTGTGAGATATTAAATTAACTATCACTCAAACCAACAACAGTAATAATGGCTGCTTTTTTAAACTCTACTAGTGTATAGTGTATACAGTATTACTGCATTCAAAGCTAAGATGCTGAGTTAGTTGGTTAAACGATGGAAGAAATTGCCAATATCTGCAAGTTATAACTAAAAAATTCCGATTATAAACCACTCTGAAGTCGCCGACAGGGCAACGTCCGGTGTCAAGCGAAATTTCTGACCTGTTATTGTTTTTCAGTTATTTTGTTTCTCAGAATAAAGAAATAAAGTCTGGCAATTAGTTTTTTGATGTGTGTTGTGTAAACTGAAACATTTTGGTTAGATGTCAGGTACCTGTAACAAGCTACAGCACGGGAATAACAAGCGTAACCATTGAAAATTTCGGACTCAGTCTTTGACCTCAATTATTTTTCTTTTTCTCACCCTAACCCAACCCAAACACGACATACTTACCTAAACACGAATTCATAAGCCCTAATAATCAGGTTTGTCAGCGTATTTGGAATGTAAAATATTACGCTGTGCATGCGTACAAGTGTGAAGTCAGAAATTTCGCAAGTTAGAAATTTCGCTTGACACCGGAATCATAGAAAGTGTTTCCCTTCAGAAAAAAGTAGGCGACAAGACGAATTGGTTGGGCGAGAGAAATTTGGCGAAGGAAATCAATGGAAACAACATCGTGTCGCAGGCGACACAGTTATCACAGAATCAAAACAAAGTATTCCCTGGAAAGGTAATTGTCTATATTTTCATTCCTGAAAGTCTCGTTTTGCCCTCAGTGTACAAATTTTTTTTACAGACCAAAACGCAAACAGGATCAATATCTTTCTTCAGTAGTGAAGAAAAATTTTAAAAAATCCATGTGCTTACCCCAATTTTGGGGTAAAGAAAATGGGCAGTCATCAAAATCACTCATGCGTGACATAAATTTTGAATGGTGATAACTCGACGAGCACACATGCTATTGGCATGTGCCTGTCAAATTGCGAATACTGACCAACAGAATCAGTGATGTAGTCGAGACCGTAACCTCAGAGACCGAGACCGAGACCTGGCTCAAATTTCGAGACGAGACTGAGACTTTGTCATGAAAGCCGAGACCTGCAAGTTCGAGACCGAGACTCGAGACCTCACATTTGTCTGATGGTAATTAAAACTAACTTGAATAATGCTGCAACAAAATATCTGGCACATTGCCAAATATCAAGATAATAAAAATCATCCGAAATTTGTGCAAACGGTCAAATACTGCAAACGCTCATCTTCACTTTCCTCTTAAGAATTTACAACCTCAAACCTGTGGTCTTATTCACAAATTCCATGAAGAAATGCATGAACATTTGAAAATGTTGGCAGCGTTTAGAGCAGGAATGACAAACATACGGCCCGCGGGCCAAAACCGACCCGTTGCGAGGTTCAATCCGGCCCGCTGGATGATTTTGTAAAGCAAAAACTTCTTTGTTTGCTTGAGAAGTTTATCCAATTATACTTCGATGACTGGTGACTAGATTTATTCAATTGCTTGAAACCTTAACGCAATTGCTTAGATTTCATTGTTTTCCTCTGTTTTTCTCACGTGAAATTTTCCCGTTTTCTGCATATTTCCTTTTGCATGTTCACACCGGTTTGAACTTTCAAACAGGT
>JGI24158J21664_10007286_pt1 | contig 14687 bp, 7 predicted proteins | sample Ectturendosymbi3_FD_21664 | JGI IMG/M metagenome (IMG submission 21664) | reverse complement strand
CAAACAAAAAAAATTTTTTCGAGTGCAATCTACTAGACTGGCCGATCCGCTTGAGCCCTTGAACAGCTCTCTAGCGCAATCGGCAGAGGAGCTATGACGTTGGTAAGGCAACTGAAAACTGCTGTTTTTTAGGCCGAAATCGAAGTACGAATGTACCGTAGGCCGGCAGCCAACGAGTTAAAAATTAAAAATGAGCACTTTACTTTTCTGTTTGATTGATATGATGTAAATGAGTAAAATCCTTGAGTGAAACCCTTGAGTAGACCCTTTTAATTGTTACATCTATTATGCGAAACCTATATACCAGCGAGCTAATAGCTACTATGAGTATTGGCTAAATAGCGTTCCGTAAAACATTGTCACTAAAAATATCAGGAGGGAATTTTGAACTTGGTGATTGGCCTAAGTGGGAAACTAGACCGAAAAGGTTAAGAACCGCTGATTGAAAGTAATAAAAATATTTGACTAATTACTGTATTTGTTCAAGTATAATGCGCACTTGTGTATAACGTGCACCCTTAATTTTTTGACTGAAAATTAGTATAAATTTGTTTTTCACTTTTTCTCAGCTCAGACTCAAACTGAACACAACATTTATTTTGCAACGTTCTTGTCGTCCTTTATGTTGCAACATTTTGTATTGTTACATCATAGAGCCTAAGTAGCGTTGAAACTGCAAACAGGGAAACAGGCTATACGAAATATACCGCACCTGCATGTTCTCTTGCGTATGACTTATTTATTATGCGCACCTGAACTCATTTGCCCTTTGGCGTAAAGGCATAAAAATCTAAGAGCTTGTTTATAACGCACACTGAACTTTGCGTTGGTGTTTTTGGTATGCAATTTTGCGCATTATACTTGAATAAATAGGTAGACAATTAATTCATTTGTTTATTTTAGATCATAACTTTTGAACNAGAAATGNTAGAACGTCGATCAAAGGCTCACAATANTCGGACTCNAGTCTAGTTTCCAATAAAAACTTTAGCGAAATACTTTGGTCTAGCGGTTGGGCCCTAGGCCAGGCAACATGAGCCAAAATGTCCCCAAAACTACTTCACTTATGACGTCACTCACAAAAAATCACCACCCCCAAGCAAATAAATTTTTTTTCGAGTGCAGACTAGAAGACTAGCCGATCCGTTTAAGCCCTTGAACAGCTCTCTAGCGCAATCGGCAGAGGAGCTATGACGTTGGTAAGGCAACCGAAAACTGCTGGTTTTAGGCCAAAATCTGGGTACAAATATATCGTAGGCCGGCTCTCAAAGTGTTAATGCATTGCATTAATTGTGCTAGTGCTAAGTTTGAAGAAGCACCGTGCATAATACATTTGAAATTTGTTAGCTTAATGATTGAAGAAGTTCTTATGTTGTTGCAAGCCACTTCCGCCCAACAATATAAAATTTTGTTGCAACGCCATGCAGTGTATCACCTTAGTTACAGTTACAGGAATGTTTTTCCTGATTTTGCCAAACTATTGTTGCTATAATAGTGTAGGTTTCTGAGCAGAAAAATTAAAGTGATGCATAATTTACTTCAGATTTCAATGATAATAGTGTTCACAATGTGCTCCCATACAAAACCATGCTTGATAATAAAAAACTGGAGCAACAAATGCAAGGAGTTAACCGCCCCAAATCTTGTGAAGCACCTACAATAAAGTGAGTTGCTCTGCATGTGTTGAAATGGTTTCTTTGTGGTTTGCATTGATTTGCATAGAGAGCATATTGTAATTTAGCTCTGCTCACAAATTTTTGTTGCCATGAAGCGTTTTGTGTTTAGATTTGACAAATTGTGTTTGCTTATTCTGAAAGACTCTACTAATTATGTGTGATCATTAACAAAGTTTTTGTTGATAGTGCATCAGTTGAAATAGTCTGAAAAAAGTCTGGTTTCATTACTAGATTTTAGTTTTCTTTTTAAGCTGCATAAAAGACTTATTTTTTGCAGTCTGCTTTCTTCTGGGGAATCATCTGGCATACGAAATGATTGCACTGGTAGTTCCATGCCTCTTACTGGTAACGGTGTCCCAACCATTCCTGTGTCTGTTGCTCATCATGGCCTTTCTCATGTTACACAAATAGGCAACAATACAGGTTCTCTTCCTGGTATGTTGATCTGAACCTGAAATATTTTTATTGGCTTACTTTGTACATCTTATTGCAGTAGTTTTGTTAGTATAAAGTGCTGCCTGTGCTTTGTCTTAAACCTATGAGTTTATTGTGCACTATTATAACATTGGGATCTAAATCTGATGGTATTCAAACAGTCTTTAGAGGTTTTCAAACTTGGATTTTCAGACCCATACAAAAGCAAGGTTTACTCTGTAGGGTAGTACAAATACTTCACAAACTTTCAATTGTGTCTTTTTTCTTGCTGTTGGAGCGTAATAAGGATCAATAACTCAGACTATGGTTCAGCTAGTAGTAACAGATTCGTGCATAATCATAACTCAGTGATAATTGAGTGGTTTACAAATTAAAAAAAATGACACCTTGGAAATCTATGTGCATTGTCAGATATTTGAAACGTGTTTGTTCTTGCAGTAGCTTATATTCAAATTGAACCCTTGTTCAGCCTAATAAGAAGCGGTGATGTTGATGCTTTTGTTTCAAAATCCCCAGCACATACAGTAGATTTGGTGGTCATAGTTTTCTCAACTGCAAACTGCTCAATATCCTGGATATTACAAGCAAATTGCAGCACCAATATACGTATATTGTATACTGCTTTCATCTGGAGGAACAGGCAATAATAGTCAAGTCACAGCAGTGACCCACACCAAGCGAATCAATCGCACTTTGTTTGCACAAGGAAACTAGTTTCGTGTGTTACACATCTTCAGTCCTGCACAGGCCACTAAAAAGGTTACTAGCGAATGTGACATGAAACAAAACTAGAAAAACTACGCACTGTTGCTAAGAACAATTTGGAAGATTAAATTCATTAAGCCAAATAAGAACACCTCCACCAGACTGGCTACAAAACTGTGAGCTCCAATTGCGAATGGCTATTCTGCACTTCTGATTGACAAGGAATCTATCTGCTTTCGCATGTTCTTGTCTCAGGTGATCATGTGGTTTTCAACAGACTGTAATGGGCAGTGGACAAGTCTAAAAAATTCTAGTGTCAACTCGAGGCTATGTCTTGTCAGTAATTCAAAGTGGAAATAATTTGGTAAAATCAATAAAACGGTTTTGGTTAGAAATTACAAAGTTTACACTATTGCTAGGGCACAAATAAACGTAAGTAGCAATTGTTAAGTTTTTCCATGCCAAATATTTAATGCAACAATTCGCAAGTCTTTTTCCTTTGTCTCACAAAAGTTTTTTCAATTGATGTCAACATTAGTGGAAAACCCCAATTGCTGGGATTTGCCTCCTCTTATCGAAAACAACAATTACAAGCTTTAGCTTTGCAGCCAGCTGTTTGAGGAATCTCAGGCCTGGTTCTGCTCCCATCTTCTTGCAGTGATGGAACTGGAGAAACAGAGTAAACTTCTATTCAATATTTTGCCTTCTCAGAACTCGTCTAAAGTCAGAATGGTCTTTTCAAATTTTTATTTTTGTGTAAATGAGTCAAACAGGATACAGGTGTTCAGTGCATATTGTGAAAGGTGCTGCCAGTCTACCTTGTCAAAAATGTTGAGCAGCCAGCATCATTTGCTATAACAATAAAATTTTAACCTTAAGACATAGTTTGTTTTAGAAATAAAAAACTATTGGGTATGAGACTTCAGCTTGTTCATGCATGCTTCCTTGAAACAGGTATACTTGACAGGATCAAGGTTGTGTATCATTTACCCTGGACTTACAGGGCTTATTATATTGCTCTGAAAATGTTTAACCAAGATGGGATTTGTGGGGTGCAATCTCCTCTGGCAGATTATAGGCAGTTACCATGTGTAAAACATTATGGCTAAATGGTGCAAGGTATGCAAAAATTATATTTTCCTCTGCAGGGAGTGCAGGGTGCAAAATGAATGAATATCTGCTGTTGTGGGTAGTATTTCAGAACCTTTTGTAGTAGTTTGTCTCCTTGTCCTTGTTTAGGTGTGTGTAACAAGTTTGTTTAATTCTATTACTGTGTCGTTTCTGTACCTTTGGCAGCCAAAATAAAAACTTCCTAGAGAGCTGATGAATTCCGTTTTCAAACTATTTTTTTGGGGTATGCATTTACGTCATAGACTTCTCCACTGTTTGGCAATGGAACTGTGAACATTTGCATCAATTTTTTCAACTTCTTGTTTTGTTTCTAGATTTAACTAATCTGCATATTCCATCACCTCTATCAAATCCTATTGACTATGATGATTCACATCAACCATCTCAAGCAGCAGGTCAAAACAATGTTCATCCTTTATATAGTCAAGCAAGAAGCACAGGGAATTTACATGCTGCTTCTGGCCCTCCAGGAAGGCCACATTTACCTGGTGAGAATAATTTGTCAGCACCATGTTTTTTATTCCTATGTTTTTTAGAATTTCCATACTCTTCCTTGTGTATTGCGTTTTCATGACTGTCATTATCTACTTGTTATATGGGGCATTGAGTAAAAGAATGATTTTGTTTTGTAGGAAGGTGTTGGCTTTCCTAGTATTGTTTTGAAGATTTAATGAAGCTGGACTACAATGCAATTTTGAGAATGACTCACCTTGATAATGGATTCAGTGTGCTGCGCTGTTACGACTTGCTTTCTCTTACTTAGTTGTACTACATGATCTTAACTAATCAAATCCACTTCATCCCTTTTGCGTGAGGAGCCGATTTTGTAGATTTTGCGTGTGGAGCTGCACTGCTTTTATGCACAGCAAACTTTTGACTTATATTGTTCGAAGTGAGCTTAGCCGATGCACAGCTAGGAAGGTCACGTTTGTCACGCTTATGTGTTATGATCATTTTATTTGCATGTGATGAAGAGAAACGCTCAACGACAGGCTTCAGGATCAAGTTGTCTGATATTTTAAGGGAGCTAAGAACCATTTTAGACATTATCAAGCAAGAACAAGGTTCTGTTGCGTTCAAGAAGGATATGAAAAACATGTGTGCTGATCCTAAGCACGTTTGCAATGAAAGGGTTAGAAACAGCAAGGCATCTTCTGATGGAACTATTAGCGAGTCACCTTGTAGTTGTTGTACGGTGTCAGAAGCAAAACTTCAAGAAGTTGCAAGAAATGAAGTTGTGAACAACAAGGTTTTCAGAGAAAAAAACTTGCTCGGTGTGATACGTAATCTGGAGAAGTTGTTGATCAGTAGTTCCGGCAAGTATTGCTTCTCGGTTTCTGTAATAAACTGTCGTTTGCAATCGTTTAGATTTGTGCTTGCAAAGAGCCAAGGCAAACGTTATGGCAGCAGTTCTTTGATTAAGTTAGCAGCAAAAAGTATACAGAAGTAGATAGTTGACCAGATGTTGTGGCCTACTGTAGAATCTCTTGCAAAAAGGATTAGTTGTTTTTTCTGTAATTCCGATGTGCTTGGCCTAAGTTAAGTTAATTTCTAAGAAAAGGTTAACCAATCCACCCAATATATCCAAGAATTATTAAAACAAGACTTGCAAAATCGTTAATTGCCTGCTGAACTCTGCGTTTTTCATACTGCATTCTAAATTGGGAATCTGCTTCGTAATCTACAGTAACTAACCCAGTAGCGCAATCTTGAAGAAGTTAGGTTCGATGCAGACTTGAAGTTTTCGGAAGAATGCAATAAAATGAGTGTATTTATTTCTATCCTGGCTTGATTTACATGTTGCGCCAACAAGCAGCCTAGTCGTTTATGTATTATAGTCGTGATTGAAATGTGGTTTTCCTGGCTTTAGGTCAAGTGAGAAAGTTTCATAATGCTTTTTGCTAGTTCACTACATAACATGTTTACTGCGGCGCATTTAGGTACCAATGCTTACTGCATTTTATTGTTGCAATTGCTAGTCTATACTCATCATTCATTAATCGAAGCGTTGACTTTACTATGCAAAATTACCGCGTTGTACTTAAATGGCTAATGGCAAAAAGGAGAAAATTTGCCTTCCCCAAGCACAAGTGCATGTTAGTGATACACCGTGCCTGATACTTTTGAATATAGTTTTGAATATAGTAACAAAAACCCGTTTCCTGTACTTTTTATTGAAAATTCTTTGTTTTGATATTTTTTCAAGCCTGTGGAAACGTAGGTTCACCCTGTTTCACGATTCTGGTTATAAACATTGAGAATCACAGGTTGTCACTTGTAGTCTTAGGGGTGTTGACAATTCCTAAAAATAATTTTTCAACAAGTACATTATTGACTTAAATTTTCAAGATTCACTAGTTAGCTGCTTTAAATTCTAGGCTTGGGACGAGCTCCCGCTAGCCCTAGTCGCCGTCGACACACAACTCCAAATGGTCCCAGCCCGCTCTGTCTCGGCTCACCAGAGCATGCGCGTCGAATGAAATATTCAAATGTGACGTCTCCCAAACTGGCTGGCACGAAATCTGAATTGAAAAGCCCACCTTTGGCAGGAAGTTACACCTACCCAGCGTATCAACACCCCGTCGGAGTGCACTCTTCACCTCATAACCAAAGCGTGCTTTCAAAGACTGGTGTAGACCACCGGGTAAGCGTTTACTTTTTGATTGGTTAGTAATGCGAAAGCAATCAATTTTAGAACGTTTGTAATTAGAAGGTAGCATTGTCTGATACCTGCGAACGCTGGTGAATAAAGTTGTTGCGGAACGATATTTCGCTTAATACCGCATAGCTACACTGATATTTCGTAATCGTTTTTACTTTTCCATCTGAGTCATTGGTATTGATGGCGTTGAGGTAAAAGGCCGCGGTACTCATGACAATGAGAAAAGAAGTTTGGTTGCTTGAGCTGCTTCAGTTGTCCGCTGCATCTGTGTACGGGTGTAAACCTTTCACTTGCCAGCCACGCCATGCGGCATGAGTTTGAATTTGTATTTCGAGAGGTTGATAAAAGTTCTTCCGTGTCATTTGTATCTGTTTGTGCAATCACGCATCACGATTCATTCAAAGCGGTGTAGACCTCAGCGATCAGTTTTACTGTAGTTTTCGCCGGAAAGATGCTTGAGTTGAAATTGTTCGCCACACGGTAGACACGTTCCATTAATTGATTGCAGGGCTGGCCAATTGCTGCTCCTGACCATCCGGGCAGTCCAACTCATTCCCAGCATATGCAAGGGAGAAGCTTGACAGTGAGTATTTGCTTAGCGCGAAGTCGTTACCGCATTCATTTTTAACCCGCTTTGTGGTGCTTGTTACCAAGCTCTCAAAGAAAGCAAAGAATTAGCAAGTTGTGTATTAACATGAGCGTAGACCGCAACTTCAGCATTGTTTGGTTGATTTAATCCAACGAAAACTTGGTGTAAGTTGCATCGGACCGCTAACGGCGGCGTCCCTGAACCGTCTTTCTTGCTACCTTTAAGTTCAAACTGACTCGAGAGTTGCGATGTCGGAGAAAGGTGAGATGAGGCCGCATCACTTTGTTGCGGTAAGATTGGATTCATGTGTTCAATGCTGCAGTGGTCTCTGCGTAACTGAAACCGTCCTGCCATTCCCACAGGTAGGTTTCTCAGTGATGCTCACATGAATTAACTTATTTACAGAATCATGGCGGATCGATGCAGGAGCGTCACATGTCGCAGCAAGGCATAGATGCAGGTGTGCTTGTTGAATATTACATGCTTGCTATGCAGTGCTTTCACTGAGGTTGAGGATTATGCAATTTGATGGCTTGTGACACAAAATTTGCTAGTTTTTGCGTCGGGCACAACTCTTCTCTGACAAAGATTTTAACTTGTAAATCCAATGTCGCTGGCCATGATTCACGCAATGCTGGCTGCAAACACGAAAAACCAGTCGGCACTGAACGTTGTTGGTAACGTGTATAAATGGTACTAAAAATATGTTAGCTGGCTTATTTTGTCAAATGACATGCATTTACAAATTTATTGGTTTATTTATTCGACTTTTTGCTAGGGTTAGTTCGGACATCAATGTTTTTTACTATCCTGATGACGGATAAATGCGTATGTCTGTATTTTAGCTAACCGGAAAATAATCGCTAATTATCAGACAGTTGATTTCGCCAGATTTGCGTGATGAAGTGATAGTAAAATCATGACACAGTTTTAATATAAATCTACACACATGGCGTGTAAGAGCGTATATGAACGCATTTCTTATATTCTGCGACGCATTTCTTATGAAGCACAGCGAAGACTTCACCTTCCAATGCGAAAGCACTCTTCTATCAAAATAATAATACGGGGTTTCAGTAGAATTTATTTCACCCGTATCTGGAAACAAAGAATACTCAAACTTACTAAAATAGCGTAAAACGCATTACTAACGTTGCTTTTTTATCCGGTTAACCGGCAGAATCATATCCCAAACACGGATAGCAAAAAACCTAGGTGAATCAGTTAACCATTATCCGAATGATCCAACCCTACTTATCATCGTTCGACACTTTTTCCAATATTACAGATTTTGGTGATAGAATATTTATAAAACAAGTTCAATTTGATGTACTTGTTGCTATTGGTTTTTATACGGAACTGTTCTCACAGCGAATGCTAAATTCTCAAATCCCAAGTTTGAATTTCTGCGGGTGTTATTGATAGACCAAAGCCATCTTTCGCCCTGAATGCCAAAAGCGGTACTTCCACTATTATCGCTATGGTGGAGCTTAGCTGATATCTACATAATCTATGAGGCATATGCTAATGTTTCATTTGACCGATGTTTGGTTCAGTTATCGTGACTTTCTGAAGAAGAGGGTCTTCCATTTTGCAGGTTTTGTTTAATCAACTTGTACGCGGCGAAGTGCAAACTTCTCATTGTTGTCCTTTTTGGAATAAAAATGGTATTTTCCTGTGAGACACATTGAAACAGCAGCGTGTTTGTAGTCCAAAATTTTCTTGCGGCGTAACTGAGTGTTTTTCAATATAACTTTGAATTCAGCATCTGGTTGTTTTAAAACAACATCGTGACAAAATCTCCGAAACCTTCGCATTTGCAGTCCGCTTCTTTCGGGCTACGGCAAATAAAAACAAGCAGCACTTGCTTAGTAATGAGCGTTAGAATCCAGGACGACATCAACCTTATGTTGCATTGCACAGGCCAACCTCTCCGAATCGACGTGAACGCTGCATCAAAGGTTGGTCAACCGCACTACCCGCAGAATCGATCAAATCATGGTTCGCTCACGAGCCCCCTCACCTCACCGACCTCACCCTCGTCACACGCTGCGGCAAATTTTTCTCCCGTCACCTCGCCTACCGTGAGTGCTTTGATCGCATGATGATGCAAGTCATAAAGTCGTGTGTTGAACTTGATCAAAGGCAGTTTTCTTGTGTCTTACATTGTTGATGGCAGTCTGAAGCCTGAAATGATGCTATTGTTCACTTGTTTTCTTTTTTTTGTTTTATGAATGAGTGCGACTCTGAATCGTTAAAATGCTTGTTTCTGTCCGCGTCGCCGATAGCGTCGTCTCGTGTGTGTTGGGGCGAGTATAATTGCCTCGAGTATGATTAAATTCGCAGGTGTCTTACTTTGTTTTATATGTGCGCTGGCCATGTCTTGTGGGCCTTGCGGCCGAAATCAATAAAACTGTCAAACTGTCAAAACTGTTGATAGGACCGGTAAAACACTCTGTTTAAAAAGACCCCGTCCGGCCTTGACTCATTGCCAGCGCGGGGATCTTTCAATGCAGGCAGTTCACCTCCGAGCTTTATCCGAGCTTTATCGCGTCCCACTGTCAGGTTTCTCGCGCCTTGTATCGAACCTAAAAAGTCGATATTGCCGGTGGTTCGCGGTCATTTACCGTCATTTTTGCCGGCCTACTTTGACATCGTTTTAATGATGAAGCGTTCGATTTTTTCGATCTCAGCAACACGAGTTCACGACTGGCGGCAATCCTGCGCTGTCCGAAGCGTATTACAGAGCTGATGCGCCCGGTGCCTCCATGCAGCCTTTGCAGCAACAGGCAAGTCAATTCGCGGCATCGCTACATGGTTTTCTTCGTGACGAATTGATCGATTTTTTGGGCTTGTACTTTCACACTCGCGGCTTTTTTAAACTTCTGCTGTTTTCCGTTCACTCCTTCCACCGTCTTTTCTCTCATATAGTGTACTTTAATCTACTCATCTGGAACGCTTGAGCTAGATCAATTGACCAATCAGTTTCTGACACGAAATTTAAAGCACGATCTGTGTTTTTTGTCTCTTTCAGTTCGAACAGTTTCATGTTGTTGGCGACAACCCGGTTTCCCAGCAGCAGCGGCCACCGATGTACAGCTGCCTTGCTGCTCTGTCAGAAACATCGGACTACGATCTCAGTCACGGTGAGTATCTACGTTGAATCCTTACGAATCAGCAGGGTCGTGTGCCTTAGTTCGTGCAGTTTTGACTGTTGAACAATGTTCGTGACAACCAACCTTGCAAGTAGCCCAGTACCGCTGTGCCAGCCCAAAGTCGCACCAGGGTTGCCTCTTCCTGTTACAAATCAATCTTGGAAACTCTTGCAAAGTACTTTCACGAGATCCATTTTTAACAGGTTCTGTCAGCGCGCTTGGTCATTTGCACGAAGGTTATATGAAGCGACCCCATGTGCCTAACAACCGCATCCCGGATATCGTGTTCACAGGTATGTTTCGCGAAGCTTCTGGCGTCGTTACCCGCTGGAACCAGCGCGCGAGAACTTGTTTATAGCGTTTCGAACCAACACTTCTCAGAAAAAAATGAGTTCGCGCTTCGTAATTCGAAAAGCTGACCGTTGTTTGAAATCGTATTCCAGGAGCTGACGAGACGCAGGGGAGGAGTGCCATGGGCGATCTAGGGATGGGATCCGCTTTCGCCGGCCACGAACTCAACGCCGATTATTTCCCCGCAGGCGAGGAGCTAAAGGCTAATCTTGGTTTGGAAGAGTTGCAGATGCTGGAGGATTCGCATATTGTCGCCGATCCTAGCCTGGAAGATCAGCTGCACCTAGAGGGCTTGTGATGGTTGCGTCACCATGGCAAGATGTTGCTGCGTCGCTTGTTGCTATGGCATCGTGCAGAACATTTCGAGTGTAACCGTAATTGACGGTGGTGGCGGATGGCGGAGCTCTTCGTCCGGTTGCGGGTATGCCGCCCGGTCGACTTTTTCTGTCGGCGCCAGCGAAAGAAAGAATGTTTTCGGCTATTTTTTTACCTCGCGTTTGTGTCTCCGATGTTGTCTTTTTTATGCTGCACAGCAAAGTTCTGGTCGATGCTCTGCCTCGTTCGTGTTTTTGTTCAAACCAAGTTCCGGAAGCATATCTTTGATAAAACTGAGCTCGGCAGGGCCGTTAGAACAACTGGTTCAAAAGTCCTTATACCAGGACCAGTCGGTTGTGGCAACCCCCTTGGCTCCTCCCTATCTCTTGTTGTCAATAATTTGGAGACGATCGCGCCGATTGATGGCCGACCAAGCGTCAAATGTTTTTTGTGATCTTTTTTCTTTGTACAGAGGTGTCATTTTCATGTTATCGCGCTGCCGTGACAGATCGTTTTTTTTGTCGTGTGCGTTCTTTGGTATCTTTTTTATTGTCGGTCTCCGTAGCTAAGTCCCCGCTGTTCCTGAGCATGCGTTCTCCGCGCACATAGTCTGTTCTCGTTACCGCTCATACTTGAAGCGGATGTCCCTGCTAAAAAATCGCCTCAGCGTCCCGCAAATGTTACTGCCCCTATTATTTGCCGCAAAGCCACGTTAGTTTGCTGCATAAGACCTCGTTGGTGGTTAAGGGAATGCTAAGCGTTTTTATAAGCTTCAGACTCATTTCAAACTTTTCCTCGACCTATTAGTCAGATTTCCGGTTTCGGCCCTAGCTATCTAAAGTTCTTCGACTCTCCAACATCTGAAACCTGGCTCCAGCTCAAATGAATTGGTCCAATGAAAACCGAAAACCATTGTCTTATTTTTACAATTGTATTATTACACCAGCATAGATGAGGTGTCGCGAAATGGCATATGTGATCGGTAGTGAGATATGTGCAAAAAAGTTTGAGAAGCCTCGATTTACACATAAACGAGGAAAGTTGTTTACACCACATACGGCAATCCTGACATCCGTAAGTACTGCCAAGATTTTTTATACATTTCGGTTCTCCCCATTCTGACGTTACAAAATTAACTCGCTTACGCCACTAACCAAGGATGTGGAACCGGAACCCAAATTTCCGACTCCAGATCAACATCTAAAAGCTCTTTGCTCCGGTTCCAATCGTCCAAAATTGCTTGGGCTCCGACACAGCCCCGCGTTTATGCGTTTTCAGATTGTCTCGTTGGTTAGTCAGAACAGTTCTCGCGTGACGCACCAGTAGTTGATAAATGTATGTGCGTCTTCAGTGATAAAATCATTGCACTGTCAGCGTTTGTTCAGTAGATTGCAGCAAAAAACATGCAACTTTTCTACAATGTTCCAAGCCAGGGTTTCGGGTTTTTATTGAAGCGTTTCATACAGTTTTTTAAAAATCAAAACCAATCGCAATCACGCTGAAAAAAGATCTCAACATATTTGGAATTCGGCTTTTAGTCGGTGTTCGTAAGTGAGCCTTGATTATTATTCATGATCTAAACAACTTACTCAAAAAGCGGTGTTGGAAGGATTGAGAAAGGTATTTGGGTTGGCAAGGCTTTTGCCAACCCAGCCTGTTTTGCTGCTTGATGTGGAGGATCTGAAATGAAATGGCGGTTCTCCTGCATGCATTGTTCAGTGTTGTGTGAGGTTTTCCTTCGGCAACAACTAGTGCTGTAATTTTTATGGCTGTACCTTGCACCAACTTCCTCGATCTCTGAAATTTTGCGTTGACCAAGTTTCAAAAATTTTGTCAGGTGTCGAATGTGGTTCTGGTCTCCGAGTTCCGGACTTGGTTCTGGTCCCACCAGTAGTGCTGTTGTTTATTTATCACACATGTTCGTCACCCGAAAGTACAGAGTTTTGCGGAAATATTGTAGCTGCCAGAAAAAAATGTTAGTTACAAACAGAACAAATGTCTAGTAGCGATCTTTAAGTTTCTTTGGTTTTGCTTATGACGGTCTGAATTGCATCAACCATTTTCATTCATGCAATTACTGACTACGCTGTGTCCGAACCAAGGATTGCAGCAGACCCTCAAATGTTGCGACCTCAATCAAAAACCGAATGTCGTTCAATTGAAGAACCGCATTGTGATTGTTCGATCACAAACGTAATGCGCGTGTGTGGGAAGGTCGAAGTATTTCACAGAGCAGGAAATGGCACCGAGGTTGTTGCGTTCCAATTTGTCGTTTGCCTGATGAGCGTACATCAAATACATGTATGAATTGCTTGTGCTTAGACGATCGTACAAAAGTCATCAAATTGGAAAAGGTGGTTTCAGGACTTGGTGATTTTCCACATTTTTACGAGATCGCACACATTGCGTGTTTTTTCATACGCTTCGTTTTTGCGTACCTGAATTTCGTTATTGTTTTTGTACCAGTCATGCTCATGTAGTGCCATGCCGCCAACGTAGCAGGGGGTGTCTTTTGTAGCAGCTTTTCTAGCGCTCAGTCGCGTACGTGCGTGCCCCTGTGTCCTGTAGTCGAAAGAATTTTCTCACTCCTGTGATTTGTGCTCTGCTCACGGAGCGCTCATCGTAGTTGATGCGCGCATTCGCCCGTCGGGGGCCGAAATTTCCTTTTTGCCCTATTTTGAAATTACTTTCGTTGTAACTTGCTTGACGTGCTGATTAGGCGCCCAGTGCATCATCGCCGACACTGCCGCTTAGCGTCTTGCGTGATATTGGTAATGCGTTCAAGGAGTACGTACACCTTATTTCTAATCGTGCCTGTTGGAGAGTACGTCCGCGCGGTGTGCAGTATCGCCGCGCATCTGGGAAAGGCCAGGACCCAATCAAATTCGGTCTGTTGCGGAATCGTTCCAGCTGAGCGAACATCTGATATTTGCGTGTGGGAAAAAAGAAGAATTTATCTGCTATGCTACAAAATTCGCTCCTGGCAACTGTCCGCGTCTTCGCATTGGGCCATTTACGAAAACGTACGTACTTCCTGAACGATCCCTGCTTCAACTCAACGCGCACTGTTACCGTGATTAACAACTGCAAACCGCATAACAATTTGCCATGAGCGAGGAAGACACATGCTTACGGCGCAAAGGAACTGTTGCGCGGTCAGATGCCGGGTGTTGAGCAGGCATAGTTGTCTGCATAGTGGTTCGTACGATTCGGCGGCAGTCGGGCCATTTTCCTTAACATGAGATTAACGCAGTAAACCACGCCAGTATTAGTATTAATGATAAACTATGGAGGACTATCATGCAACGCGCGCACTTGATGCCGTAGATGCGATTCGAATTTCGACTTGTTCGTCGTGCGCGTGCTGCGGTCTGGTCGGTTGTAACATATTGTCCCGCGTTACTTTTCGCTTGTTTTCCGGCTCAGACGCTTTAACGCGACATTGTACATTTCGAAGTGTACTGCTTCTGCCCATTGTTTTCTCTATTTGGCCATAATAAACTGTGTAAAACGCGGGTGTGATGTTGAGTTGGAGTATTGTGATTTTTACCAAGGATAGCTTAGAGGATAGAGTTTGGGGATTCAGAGTGCGGTTGATAATTTCTTGGTTGGACTTAAAAGTTTCAAGGTGTGCGTCCCCCTGCAGCGACTGCGCTAGAGTCTAACCA
>JGI24158J21664_10007283_pt1 | contig 14693 bp, 13 predicted proteins | sample Ectturendosymbi3_FD_21664 | JGI IMG/M metagenome (IMG submission 21664) | reverse complement strand
ACCAAGGTTGAATGAGCACGATGACGTCATATACTTTACGGTTTTAACACGGGCCCCTACAACAGCGATTTGACCCCCCTGGCCCAATGTGCTAGTTAAGCCACTGACTGTAATCTTCTTACCAGGCGCACGGTGTGTGGAAGAGCTGCAAGGAACACATCCAGAACTCAAAAACAAACCGAGTCAAACGAAACAAGACTTTGTACAAATCAGTCATGGCGCTACAAGACCACTGTAGTTATAAAGCGCCATCAATAAAACACCATGTCAATAAAAAACAATTTCCCAGTTTAAGGTCGTCTGCGTTATTTGTGTTGAGCTGTACTGTTGGCTCAGGGAACAAACTTTGATGCTTTTTAATAATCGTTCGCTTTCATACATTTTCAGGTTATCGTAGAGTTTTCTTGTAAAGCCTAGCGAACTTGCGTGCAACTGTTCACATCGATAGGTCTCGACATATAGCCTACCATTCAGGATTTTTGATCGACTTTGCGCTTACGCTGAAACACAGAGTTGGCTCTGAAAATTTTCACTGTATTGAATCTACTTTGTACATTCAAGATTTTTGAGCAACTTGCGCTTGCCCTGAAAAATAAGAGTGTGCCCTGAATTCACTGTATTGAATATATACTTTTAATCATTCAGGATTAGAGCAGCTTGCGCTTGCCCTGAAATTTTTCGCTGTATTGAAATATCTTTTATCATTCAGGATTTCTGAACAACTTTGCGCTTGCCCTAAAACATTTCAAGCCAGGGGGGAGGCAGCAACCCCCGCCTCGTACGCCTATGGTTAAGCCACAATAATTTGCCCTATTATGGCTGGCTCATTGCGTTTCGGTGTGTTACGTGACAATCGCACCGACCATTGCGTCAACAGCAGCAAATAAACTTCGATGAAGGAAATGTCTTGACAAGATTCACTACTGGAGTCATCATTGTTGGTGGACGTGACCCTTTAAGCTTTGTTAATTATTGTTGTGAGCGTCGCACTTGTTAATTGCATACCGGTGTAAATACGTTCTGATGGTTTGACGGCCAGCGGGATGAGANATGACAGCCGGTACAGCGTGTTCACGACGTCTTTGCGTTTACTTCAGTTTGCCTTCATGTTATCGTTATGCATCAGTTCATTATAAGTTACAGTACATGAATATGAGTTGCCTGCTTTCGTATATTCTGTGAGAAGACAGAAACAATTATAATTTGAGAAATTCTGCGTTAGTTCTTTTTGAAGTTACGGCAAATTATTTATTTTCAAAATACCGGCTGCAGGCACTGTTTTTCAACATACCGGCGTTTCACCGGCCTCTGCTAACTTAGCAATAAAATACCGGCCATCTGGCAACCCTAATTTTAACGCGCAGCCTCACAGTTTTGCAGTTGTGATTGCTTCGTCATAGAGTTTAGTNTATTTTGCTCCTGCATCCTACGATGGTGTGCTGATAGTTTAAAGTCAATATGATGACATATTAAGTTATACAACAGCAGATAAGGAGCGTGCGTGTGGAATAATATGCAAATTGTGTCAACAAACATCGCCAAAACTTTGGATTGGAAACGTGAATATAACGTCGTAGTGTGACGTCACAAACAGCTCACACCCAGTAATAATGACTACCATATGCCAGTGGTTGACAACGACGGCTCATACAACCAACTTCTGCTTGAACAATGCATCCGATTGTTCTGGATCGCTCAGACCAGTGAGCGTCTACAATGGCGAGCTTCCTAATCAATGCTTAGTCTTTTTGCTCCAAAGCGAGCTTTCCAAAACATGGAACCTGACACACGCGATCGTTCAGTGAAAAGAACAGACAAGGCTTGTCATTACCTACTCGCATCTGCTGTTTCAAACTAAAAAGATAACGCTTGTCATGGGCACGCTTTATGATAACGTCTACCAGTAAGGTTACCGCCGCTAACAAAAGCTCGAATACTGATTGTTGACCTCGGACCTCAGTGAAAGCCTATCTCCAACCCACGTGACTAACTGGCTTTTCTTATGCTCGACTGCGTCACGGTCCGTTCCATTGTTGTGTGTTTGTGTTCTCGATTGCACTACAGTATGTCAGCTGTTTCAACCTAAACCACATCGACGTTGACTTCTGTCACCGTTAAAGCGGAGACAGAATCAAGGGTGGATGCTGTCGTAATTGTACTTTCCCAAAGTAGTGAGTGGATTTAAAAATTTTTTGTGCCTGAAGAACAGCATCTGTGTACGGGTAATTTTACCTTAGTTTCCAGTGTTTAATCAGAAAAGCGTGGAATTGTGTAGCGGAAATGGCAAACTGTATAGTGTATTAATGACAGACTGTTGGTGGTAACTATAATGAAAAGCTGTATAGACCAGTAAGAACAGACTATGATGCAATTTTTAGATGTCTTAAACCATACTATACTAAGCTGTTGCAAGAACTGACAGAGCTCACGCATCAAATCTCCATTCAGTTTGGGTGAAAATCTCTGCAAAGCAAGTCTGTGGTCCGCGTTGTGTTATCATTTGTAAGAGAAATGATGGATGTTGCAATCCATGGAAACTGTTGTACTTGTATAAAAAAACACACAAGGCTGAGTGTGCTGTAGCCACCGCAATTGCCAACTCAAGCTGGTAGCAGATTGGAGCGAACCTACAGAATTAACAGTATAACTTCAATCAAAATGGAACATCTTTTGTAACAACGCATGTCTTTTGTCTGAAACCGCACACAAGTATCATGCTCAGCAACCATAGCCTGATCACTGTTTTTCCAAAACTAGAAATCACCAATAAGTAGTATCAACACATTTGCACAGCAGTTAACATAATTACAGTATCTTCTGGTGACATCCTTTCATTTAAATTTGTTTTGTTTTCCAGTTTAACAAAAGGTCATGTCTAAACGACCGTATCCAGTTTTTGCCTTGGAAAGACTAAAAAATTGTATCAAACAAAATTGCTGACCTCTGCGAAATATGTGATCACTTCTTGTATGTCAGTTGCTTCTCAGAATAGACGACTAAAGTGGCTATTAATTTTTTTTGTAACTCTAAACCTCAAAACTAAATCCTAACCCTAAACGATAATCCTAATCCAAAACCCTAAATCTAAACCCATGTCTGCTTTTTGAAAGTTTGTAAGAAAGTGCAAAAATAGCAGGTCCAAAACTTTCAACATACCATCTTGTGTGAGAACATCAAAAGTGTCTTGTGTACTATAAACAAATAATACAACCAAGGTATGACTTAAACTAGCAACGCCTTGCACAGCAGCACAAGTATCTTCCCACTTGACCACATTGACAGTGGTGTGAACATCTCTAATTCAGTTTAATATCAGTCATAAAACCAGATTTGGTATTGGTTTTTAGTCCTTCAAAACTGAAAACCAGTTACAGTCGTTTAGACACTACCTTCACAAAATTAGGTCATTTATTTTTGTCATTCATTAGTATTTAAAGTAGTATGGGCAAGTTACTGTAGAAATGGTCCAGGCCCATGGGTATTTCGGCAAACCATTATCATTGCTGTGTGTTAGTTTTTCACCACATTAAGTTTGTTTCATGTAGAAAGGCCATTGTATTTGCCTCACAATTTTCAGCAAACCTTTGAATGCCATCACTTTTGATATTGCAGGCCAAAAATGGCTTATCAACCACAATTTACTTATCACTGATTTGGACAATAAATTGTGCATTCAACTTTCGTACCTGAAGTTTACCCTTGAAATAGCATTGCTAAATTTTATTGTGGAACCAACCACCAGGTTCAACACATTTTTTCAGTTTTGATACAGTGCATGTACATTAAAATGTAAAATATTAAAAATTGTGTTAGCTTTCATTCAGCCTCATGACAGGCACTTATTATGGCACTCAGAGTGGATACCATCTTACAGCTGCCACTGTCAGCCAGTTTAAACAGTACACCAATTGTTTCAAATACAAGTTAGTGAAATTAAATGCTTCTCTTAGCTTGGTATTACTGCTTGCTTTGTAACAAAAGGATAAAATTGCACATTCTGTGTACAAACATGCCGATTTCTTTTCGTTGACACAATTTGTTCTCTTCAAAAATTACATATTAAATACATGAATTTTGTACTTTTTTGTGTCAGTAAATACATATTTCCCTTTTTTCATTTTATCTGGGTTTACACTTTCTCTGCCATGCTCAGCTCCTTGCGGAACTGAGCAAACCACGATAAGTACCGGTTGCAACCCAGCACTCCCGCGCAACTGTGTTGATCATCCAGCAGACCGCAACCTCTTCAAAACTATAACCTTATTAAGTTCGCAATAATTCGGCCATCAACTTTAAACCACGATAGGAATTTATGGAACTGTCGAGGGGCGCCTGACGAGACAACCTGTTTAACAGGTTTTTTCAGTGTCCCAGCACCTTAACTTTAATTTGCACGAAATTGTTTAACGTTTGTGCCAATAAACTCTCTCTTCAGTATCAACACTATAACAGATGAAAGTTATTTCCTTTTCAGTACCATTGTTAAAATAGGAAAAAGTATTGAGATCAACGTCAAGGATAGGAAAAAAGAAAAGGAAAAAGCAGAACCTTCTCATTTTAAAATCAACACCATACTTAGAGGAAAACAAGAAAAAACTTGGCCTGTTTTAGAATCAATTGTTGAAAGAGCAAGAAATGAAGGGAAATCACAAAACTTTTTGTGTGTTTTTCCTCTCCTTTTTTTAGTGTTTATTCTGAAAATAAATAGAGTTTTCATTAAATAAAAATGATGACAGATGGCCTAGTACTTTGTGATGTGATTGTCCTTAAAACAGTTGGTGTTTAAAAGTAAGCATCTGGCACTTTGCTTTTTTTTTGATAAATAATAGTAAAAAATAAAAGGTGTTAAAATTTATGTTGGGGTAACAATTCCTTTTTTTCATTGTTTTAGTATTAACCATGAAGATGCTGCAGAAACAATCAGGTGAAGCAGCCAGCATCAGGTCATTTGTAATGTCTTGTTGCCGTGGGCATCATCAGAAGCAANAAGTGACTGTNTCTACCAAGTGTTTGGCAACGCTATATAGGAGTAGAGTTTGAAAGAAAGGTTGAAAGAGTGAAATTGTTAAATGTGTGCCGTCCCATTATTTTTATTAGCTAATGTGATTTTATACCTGTAGCCAAGGCTTTACCTTTGAAGTTGTTAGCTAAGTTCATAAACAGCACAAAGATGGTTAACGCTTTGTAAATCTTTCGTAATTTGCCTAGGTTTTACATACCAAAAATTATGTCTAATTTTCCAGTTAGTGTAGGAACTATGTCTATTTGCCGATTGCATTCTTCCATGCAATAAAAGACCTAATTTCATGTGCATAGTTGTTCACCCAATGTTGAGTACTTTAGTTGGTTGTCAAAACTGGTTTGTTGAGAAATATTAAAAAAAGATGGCTATTTTATCTGCTTGGCCTATGCCATGAAAACAGTGACTAAAGTGAACAACATGCTGTTGCTAAACAAATATTTTGACTGCTGAGGGACTTTTTCGTGCAATCCCAGGGCCCTAGAACCAAATATTTGCCCGTTTGCAAACGTCTGTGATAAACAGCATCTATACTTCAAACTATTAGCTTAGCAATCCGATCTGTACTATACCTTCACTTGAAACTCCAGCCATTCTTTGCACTGTAAGCTGACGATCAGTTCACATTTTCTTCTTCAACAGAATCACGAACTGCATGCACTGCGCAGACGTAGGTGTGTCAATGTAGGTGCGTCTGTTTGCCAACAAGTATGCAGCACACAGATTCGTCCCCGGACTATTACAAAATCTTGGGCGTGCGTAAAGATGCTACGCAAGAAGAGATCAAGCGAGCGTATGTGTTGCGTGGTATTTTGTGCAAACGTTGTCGTAATTACCGCACCTGGTAAATGTCCATCGTGCATTAATTTCGCAAATCACTCAGTAAGTGAGGTGTATTGCACATCGAATGTTCGTCTAGCTTAGTCTACTTATTGCCACTGTCAAGTAGGATTTCAATTGGCCAAGGATTTTCAATGGCAAAAACTTTAAGGAAAAGAAAAATATTCCGAAATCTGGTAAAACCGCAATAGTTTGCTTGAACTTCGTAGTTTTTGCTACATTTTAAGAAGCCATCAGTTGTGTATTGATCAGTTCAGATAATGGGCTTCGCCGTCTTAAATGCGTAGTACTTCGGTGTATCGTTAATGTTTCCAATTGGTTGCCAAGAGCGTTGCGAGCCGAAGATTATAAAAAAACTTTAAATTTTCAGTTGTTGCAATGCAGTTGCGTTGGTGACAGGTACAAGGCATTAGCGAAGCAGTGGCATCCGGATAAAAACCTGCAGCAAAAGAAAAGTGCTGAAAAAAAGTTCAAAGAAATATCGAAAGCTTATGGAGTTCTATCCGATGGTATGTATTATTTTACTTTTGTTCAGGACGCGTATCCGGCTTTTTGTTTTGTGTTCAGTGCAGTTGAAATACTGTAATCCTGGCCAACTGTTTGCAGCCCGTTGTTCAACTTGTTCGCGTTGCGCAGACGAACTTTCATGAAACGCAAAGCTGCGATGGCATTGGATTGTGACGCAACAGTAGCCCGTGGTGCGTAACTATCAGTGCAGGCCACTCATCTGGAAAGCGTTGAAGTTTCAACGACCGCAAAGGGCTTTTGCTTCTATTTCGCGTTGTGTGATCTCTGACGATTAATCCGTGAAACTGTTGGCCATTCGAGTGGAATACATTTGAAAAAAATACTCGTGTTGAATGTATTTCATATTGGTCTGCTTACAACTCTAGGAAGCCCTAAAACATTCTAAATCATGAGTTTTCCATCAAAGCTTCTAGAACAAAGTTGCGAATTGTCGTGCACTATGCCCCGAAATGGTGTGAAAATTTTTCCCGATTTTCAAAGCAACGGCGTCGTTGAAAATTCCGGTATTAGAATCAAGAGGTTGTGGGGTCGATACCCCAGCCGCCCCAAACCGCTCGCAGATGCACCGCCAGCGAGTGCGTCGTTTCCTCCACCACTCACGCAATTCAGGCCATGGCCTGTTTTTTGCCGTAATTCAAACGCTAATCAAGTGATGAACCAAAAAAGTAATGTTTCTGGGACGTTTCTTTGGTTCCAAATCCTGCGCAACATTTCACCAGTTGGACTCATGTGCAGTGTTGGCAGTTGTTAAAATCCTAGCCGCCGCAGTTTGCCACTGTTCACAGTTTGAAAAGGAGAAACATCACGTTAGAAGCTTGAGCTCGGAAACCGAAAGGTCGTAAGTTCGATACCCTCCTAGGGGCATGCGGCGCAATGTCCTCAGAGCGGGGCACCAGAAGAGCCTCTGCGCAAATGGTGCTTCTCGCCGCGATAATCCGTGGGACCCACATGCACGAAGGATTTAATGTTCTGTTTCATTCTTGAGTTTATTTGCTTTCTCTGCTCCTGTTTTAGCCTTTCAATGTTTCACCCAGGCCCGTAGCCACGGGGGAGCATTCGGGGGCAGCTTCCCCCAAAAAAATTTTTGTTGTGCCCAGAAAAATTTGTTTTAAACTTATAATGAAAACAAAGATGTATCCCTCCTGAAAATGTATTCCCCCCTCAAACCTTGGCTACGGGCCTGGTTTTTACCTGTTAATATTGCTTGCAGGTTTTAGGACTGAGGATGTGTCGTGTTACGTTAACTCCATTTCCTATCAAAATATTTTGCTGATTGATTCCTTATTTATCCCCACTGTGGAGAGTAGTTACTAGAATGTTCATATGTGACGGCCCCTCGCAACAGCTTATTCTGTTGCACGGCTCACCTTCTCATGCTGCCAGGTCGCGCTGTACGTTGCTGACTTTTCGCGCGTCGGTTTCGTTGCAGATGTGGAACGTCGTTGCTACGACCGAGCCATGGTGGACGCTGAACTAAACCGTCGCCGCGAGGAACAGAACCGCAGAGACGAGAGAGGTACGTGCGGGTCTGAAACGACGAAACGTTGAGTCGGTCACAACAGTTGATCCCCACAAACACTAGTTCGTTTGTGGACTTTAAACGTCATGCTAGCAACGGTGGAAAAACTTCTCATGTGCCATAAAAGTCAATTGTTAGATTTTAAGTTTGGAAGGTTTTGCGCAAAATTTTCGCTAATTATCTCAGATGTTTGACCTTTTTTTCTTTGACCTGCTTTTGTGACTTGATCTGAAAACCGCGGCCAAACACTCGAAGTACATCTGTACCAAGCTACATTTGGACCGCCAGTCAGCATTACCTGATTTCTTTGTGCACTTTCAAACCTCTGATGACCCAAGGTCTCCTACCGCGGCCGTATTGTGTCGGCGCGGTGCGATAGGTCATAGGTCACCGCAACTGCGCTGCACCCGCCGGCCTGCCTTGTTAAGAAATGATTGTTTTCATCAGTTTTTTTAAAGGTGTTTTAGGGACCCGATTCGGGTCCCAGAGAAAATTATCAAGGGAAATATCTGCACGAACACTTTTCGGGTCCCTACAGGTCCATACCGGGTACCTAACATTTTCCTTAAAAAAAAAACTGTTTTTTATGCCGTGCAGAGATAACGTCTGTTTTTGTCTGTTGAGAGAGAAGACAACAGACAATGCCTGTCGACTTTTGCACCCGATGAAAAGCTTCACGCGCGCGCGCTTTTTTCTCGCAGTGCGAAGAATGGCGAAAGAACAAGAAGATTACGTCAGAAAGCAGGACGCCAGGAGGCGACGCGGTCAGCGAATGCGCTACGGTTTCCATGGCAATGACGATTTTTCCTCCGCGTCTGATTTCACCGCCGATTCGAACCAAGCGTTCCGGGATTTTTTCGCGGTATTCCAATCCACTGCATGTGTCACGCGATTGTTGGGCTAGTTCTGGTTTATAAACATCTTAGGATTTTCGAGATTTTTATCTCGGAAGACACAGGTGGTTTGTCTAACGACGCAAGTGGTTCGCTTCCCAAAGCTTCAGTTGCATGGGTTTCAATTAACGGCCGTCCCGAACTCGAGTGTATGAAGCTTGGAACAGTCTCCCAGTGGAAAAAATAAACTTTTTCTCGTAGAAACCTCAGCAGCTGCGTCGCTGCTTTGATTGAGGCCGAGTTCTTGACATTAAAAACATTCTCCTGCTGCAGCAGTAACGCAAACAACGCGAACGCAACGATTCCTGTATTCGTCCTTCCAACTTCGCTTGCCGACGTTCGTGAGCCATCGATCTGCTAAAGTCATCGTCACGCATCAATCGTTGTAGTTCCTCCGTAAAAGCAATCGCGATATGTTGTTCGAAGCTGCACCGGGTGTCATGAATGGAGTTGTAAGCCGGTAGCGGACAGAGAGGTGGGGATCAGGATTTGGCGCAACTGCCCCCCCAAAGGACTGAGGCCGGTCTTTTCGCCTCTGTAAACGTATCACATCGAAATGGGCATTCTTGCAAAATTGCATGGTCGACGTTTCAGGGTAACACTGACCGTTTAATAGTTGGTGGCTCGGACAGGAAGGGATCATTTTTTACTCTTTTTCTTACTTTCCACGCCTTTTTTCCTCGTTTTGCTTTGTCTCCACTGGCTGATTAAAAACTACGAGAAGCATCGCGCGTCACTGGTGGATTGTCCAAGTCATGAAATGGTTTCGGTCGGAGATTGAGGAACGGTACAATTAAGGCGGCGTTAAAATACAAATGCTCTCTTGTCCCACTCCCCATAACACCGGTTTATGCAAGAGAGAGATTCGATTTCCTGTTTGTGCGCACCAAACAGTGTTGAACAGGCCCTCCGACTGCTGTGCTGCAAGCTCAGCCTAACACCAGGGTGCGAAGTGTTAAGCCGCCATCGAACCCCCAATCTCACTAATCAAGGAAAGTTTTCATTATGAAGACGTTCTGATGGGAAACCACGTTTGGTATCACCCGTATCGCTATTGTGACGTTTCTACTGACATCATCCGCCCCATGACGTCAGACGCGACGCAACGACACACCATCGTGTGACGCGCTTTTCTAACCGCGTGGATTCTTTGTTACACTCGCAGGATCGCGAGAGATGGCGTCAAACGGTCCCCAATTTGTTCGAATTTGAAAACAGCTTCTTCAGCGACATGATGAAACAAATGACGGACATGATGGTGGGACATCTGGAGGCCCCTTTCAACAGCGCAGGTGCTTGAAAACATTGCGTTATTTATGTTTATCATCAGGTGCGGGTAATAAACATTTCGGGTATCCTGGTTTCTAGCTTTTTTTCGCCTAACATGTTCTGACCAGAGACAAGGTTCATTGCATAACTGCAGGACGTATACTTGTTTGAAGTAATCAAAAATATTTGTTTCTTTACACCACAATCTGCAAAAATTTTAACTCGAGATCAACGTATTTTCACGTCATCTCTGAGCTTGTATAAAAAATCTCTTCTTAAAAAGTGTATGTGGATATTTGTGTTTATGTCACCACTCCACTGTTTGCTAGATTTTGGCAACTTTTTTGAATTTTTTAAACATGTTTTTTTGTTTCTGTAAAAACTTGCAGCGTGACAGTGTTTATGCACCCCTGTTTGGTCGCATCTTGACCCACTATTTCATGGAATCCGAACCCCTTATTTCATTGTGTCTTTACCGCTTATTTCACTGCATCTTTTTCCTTGTATTTCATTGTATGTTACCCCCATACTTAATTATATCTTGACCCCCTATTTAATTTTATCTTGACCCCCGTATTTTATTGTATCTTGAACCCCATATTTTGTTTTATCCTGACCCCTATTTCATTGTATCTTTACCCCCTGTTTCATTGTATATTGACCCCATATTTCATCCTATCTTGATACCCTAATCATACCAAAAAGAATAATCTCAGACCGCTCGTAGATGCTTCTGTGGCTGAAACGTTGTGCATCTTTTTTCGCCACTTCAAAAAACAGATTACCGCTTTTCCTGACGTCACTTGACCCCGGCTCAGCCAGCATATTAAAGCTAGTGTGGCAACTTGACAAACGTTTCCTCTGCCACACTACCTCCTCGCTTCTCTCCCACTTTGCCAATATAAACATGCGGTTTAAGAAAGCTTGTGCCAAGACNTGTTTATCGAAATACAGAATACGTGCTGCGCCTAGGCCGATACTAAAATATTGCCTNGTGTGGTAGGTGCGCCCGATGTTTGTGGGCAACAAGAAATGGTGGGCTTCCCTAAAAAANCAAAAATTTTTGTTCTGTGGCCTGAATAGATTTTAAAGGTTCGATCACGTTGTTTACTCCCATGCATTCTGATGTGGCATTTACAGCGTGCAAGCGATAAATACAGGTTTGGGTTGCATATTGCTGGACGGTGGTGATATGTCGCATCAAAAAAACATGGTTTGAATTTTGTCACAACAACAAAAGTGGAATCGAAGGCTACACTGCGTCGCGAACATGTTTATTTTCCTTTCCGCTTTGTATTGAAACACCTTTCAAGCGATTGTTCCACGCCATTGGTCAGTCACAAAAGCTGTGCTTCTTTGTAAACCATTGACAAAAGAAACCAAAATTCCTCGACACAGCCACGTCCGTTCCTGAATTTATGACACAGCCGCATCCGTTCGGAAATTTCTTGATACAGCAGCTTCCGCAGGCGGCGCTCTCTTCGCTAGTTCCCACAAACGCAAAGTTTCCATCGTCCCGTTCCGGAAAACTTTGAAGTGTTCCAATTCTTTGTTTCTTTTTCATTGCTGCACATTCCCAGCAAGTCTAATCACTGACAAAAATCGCTCAGAAATCATCTGCGTGATCTTCAAGGCAAGGCGCGATGATTGTTCCTGCGCTGTTGCTAAGTAGCAGCAAGCATTCGGTTTGAATAAAAGCTGAAGATGCCTACGTAGAAGGCGAAATATATACTCTGTAAGATCCTAGTGTAATATTGTTGGCTGTGAAAGGATTCCTTTCGATAGATATTCTCTGAAACAATGTTTTCTCACATCGTCATCTACCGGAGCATCGCAATTATTGTTTGTTTCTTTTTTTCTCTCGGCCAGCTGTATACTGCGCGCACCTCACCACCAGCTGTTAAGTTAGCTGCAAACACGGCTATAGTGGTAATGGTTTATTGTTTCGTATGACTCAGCTAATATTGATAAGCAGAAGCAATACAAAAAGCCATCGCACACTGTCCAGTCGGAGCCCAAGCAATTTTGGATCGCTGGAACCGGATCCGGAGCCGAAAACTTTCAGGTGGTGGAACCGGTGCCTGAAATTTTGGTTCCGGTTCCACAGACATAATTTTGGGGGCAAGCGAGTTGTGCAAATAATACAACGGTTTTTCGTTTTCAAGACGCAAAACCAGTCCAGCTTGCAACAGCAGACAAAAGCGGCGTCTCGCCGAGCGCGTGAGCGAATACATCACATTCAGATCTTAACGAACTTGTCAATTTCAAAGGCAACGTTGCCATGGAGCGTGACCTGCAAAGAATGAAACGCGACGCTGACCGTCTGAACAAAAGGCAATCGAGGCTGGATGAGAAGATCCAGGCGTTCAAAGCCACGCAACAGCCGAGCTGTAAGTGAAAATGTTGTTGCGATGTACGGTTCAGGCGTTGGAAGGCCCGTAGACACAGGGAGGGGCGTTCGGGAGCAGTGCCCCCCATATCTTGTTCTGCCCAGAAAATGTTTTATTGAACATATAACAAAAACAAAAACCCTACCCCCTTAAAATGTATTTTACCCCCAAACCTTAAACCTGGCTACGGACCTTGAATGTTGGTATCCCGATGAGTTCCGAAGTGTGATCCGAAGTCTTCCGAAATTTTCGATTCCTTTGTTTAAGTCGTTTTAGCTGCAATACCAACGTTCGTGGAAAAAGTAAAACTGTTTGACCTCGTGGACTATTTGAGTTGGAGCTTTTTTCCCTCAAATAATGTTTAGCTATTTCACAAAAATAAAACAAGCGATAACGTTTATGAGTGACATTAAACGGAAATCGAAAATGACAAGAATAACGGCGAAACGTTCAACCGCATTATCATCAAACGCGAAAAACGATTTTATGTCAGATTCCTTTTTTCGTTGCTTCCTTGACATTGTGCTGGTTATTCTATTACGATGCCACACGCATTTGTCAAAGCACAAACGCATTTCCCCCAAAGGCCCAGTAGCCAGCCTAAAAGTTTTTTGATGTTTTTTCATGAATTTCTATTCGGGGCTGCCTGAACCCAAAAGGTAAAGCGCGTCGCACGTTGCTATGGAGATCAACCTACTGCATTGATTTTCATTACGAGGCTGCTGCACCCACAGTCTAAACTTTCGAAAGAGTCTACTGCGTCCCCATACGAGCACAGTGTTCTGCTGCTGCATGCTTTGAAAAATTCATTCGGATTGGACCAGTGTTTCCGCTAGGGTGCGCAACTGCGCAGTGAAATCTCATCCTCGCGCACTCGCAACATTCCAAATTTTAAACGTAAAAAAGTATCAAAGAATTAATCACCAATCAAGATTCAGCAACCAGACCTGGACAAAGTGCAACATTCCAAATTTACTAAACATTGGAAATGCACGAAATCAAGAAGCTATTTGAATTAAATGTCCATTTGTTCGGACAGTACTTGGATTCAGGTTTCACAGTTAGTGTAAACTCAGCCTCAAAAAATTCATGCTAACTAAATTTGCTCAGGGTAAAATTTTCTTGGAGGGAACACTGCTTTGGGCTTGATTTACAAGTTTGCAGCGCAGTATGTATTCTGCCGTTGCTTCATCAGCTTTGCAAACTGAAAGCTTTCGCTCACAAAATGTGTAAGGATTAGTAAAAGGCTAAATAATAAAAAAGTTTTCCCCCACTTTGATTTGCAGGGCGCAATATGACGTCAATACCGATCATTGTTCGTCACACAGCGGACTTGATTGTGTTTCCTTAGTTTTCAATTGTGCTGCACGTTTCGCAATCTGTGCATTGTCGCAGGGTTCACCGACAACAGATCGATGGAATCCGATTTCAATCGGTTTTTCGCCTGACTCCGACTGCGCTTCATCGACGACATCGCCCCACCGCACGAGAATCTTTCTATTGACTACTGATTTGCATATAACGCTGATGGCTTCAAAGCATCGCTTTTCTTCGTTCATTTGTAACCTGTCTTTGTACGTTCGTCTCGTAAACACTGTTGCCTTTTCTTCCCAGGCATGGACGTCGGAAGGGGGCAGGGAGTGAATTGACCCCCCTGGATTTCGAAAATTTTGGTTAAAAAAATTTTTTTCTTAGGTTCGAGCGGGAAAAAAACAAATTTCAACACTTTTGGCACCCCCTAGAAAAATCTTGGAAAAATCCCCTAGTGCCCCCTGGAAAAAATCCTTCTGACGTCCATGTTCCCAGGTGTATGTGACGCACGCAAAAGTATTATCGAAAGCTAGTTTCGTCGCGGCAGCGGCCACAGGCGGCTGCTCGCGCAAGTTCGAATCACTGTTTGTTCGCGCGCTTCACTCGCACGTGCACCCGTACGTCGCGTCGACGTCACTGTGCTGTTTTTATATGATCGCTTCAATACACGAAGACTGTGACAATGAACCTTGTTTTGCTTGTGGCAAGGTTAGTGCGTCTGGAACGTCATGCAAAGATCATTGCACCCATAGGCGTAGCCAGGGTGGGACATGGCCTCCCCGAATTTTTTCATATCTAGTCATTTTGCGCTTTGAGAAGCGGCGCCCTGTAATGGCGCTAGGGCCATTACATACCGAAAATCGACTGAGTCCAAGGGTGATTCCCCGGCGGAAAGCACGCAGACAGCGGAAATAATAGAAAAA
>JGI24158J21664_10007282_pt1 | contig 14693 bp, 6 predicted proteins | sample Ectturendosymbi3_FD_21664 | JGI IMG/M metagenome (IMG submission 21664) | reverse complement strand
AAAAATACGCATTTTTGTGCATTCTGGAAGCAAGTTTTAGACAATACTGTTTTTACATTTTTTTATTTTTAGGGTCTGAGGGGGTGGCCATGGCACAGTGGTCGGCCTCCCCCCTCCGTACGCTAGTGGTTGTGACATTGGCACAATACCAGCAGAAACACATTTTGGTTTTATCTGTTACCAGTGATAGGACTGATGAGGGGAAAGGGGGCGAGCTGCCCCCTGGCAAGCTGAATGTAAAACTGCATGGGCCTCCTGTAGCTGACATTTTGATATACCATTTCTTTGCGGTTTTCAATAGCTTGTTTTTTGGGGATGTTTTTTTTTAGCTAGTATAGACATCCACGACATCCGGATTCACTATCATCTCTTTTTTTCTGAGTATTAGCTGGTAGCTCTCCTACGGTGGCTAGTGGCCTCCCCCGTTCAGCAAAGTTTTGCCTCCTGGATCAAACCTCTAGTTATGCCACTGTCTGTTACCGATTTATCAGACACATCACACACTGCTAGCACTCCTTATCAATAAATCTTATGTTCCAATGCAAGAAAGTCCTTACCTTTATGGTAAAATTTCCAACACCATATTTATACATAAATTTCAAAAAAGGGACGCATGATCTGAAAACAGCACATACACTGCGTCCAGTACCCAAAATCTACACAACACTCGTACGCTTTGTTCGAGTAATACAAGAATCAGAAAAGTACCTGCAGACGGCCTGAAAGACTTTTTCAATCGGCCGGGAAAATCCGCAACACAAATTTGAAAAATCCCTGCCAACTCTTTTAAATCGCTTAGGTTGATCATAAAGCTACCAATTTAATTGTTTGGTGGGTTTTGCGTCTAGTGTTGTCGCGTCTACAGCACGAAACCTACAATACAAATAACTCTGTTTCAAGCGTGCGTAGCGAGCATCTTGGGAAAACTTCAACCGTTCAATTGGGTGCAACGGTAAAGTACCTGATTGTGGAATCAGTTTTATGAATGGATAACCTTGCCTAAAGGCATTACGATCATTTAAAAACCCATGCCAAGACAAAACATTTAAGTACCATTGTAAATCTCCCATCATTTTACTGATATAGCTCATCATTGTAACCAAAAGATACCAACCCTTGAGAAAGAAATGGACACAGCAGATGAGGAGCAAGACTGCATGAGGTCAAAAAACCACGTGCGGCCCGTGTGCCGACGTCCGGTCAAGCATGGTCTCGATAATCACCAACCAACTGCTCTTAAAGCAACAGCTCAAAGGTTGCACACGGTTTATCAAAGTCCGCAACTTCTAGGACGTTTCTTCCAGGCATGTTGAGAACCGACTAGCCACAGCTCACACTCATTTCAGAAAAGGTCGAAGTTTTTAACCCATCCGAAAATACTTAGCTTCACATAGACAGGAAGCGCTTGGCGACGGAAACGCGCAAATATTTTGGCTTAACGTGTAACGTGTGTGTGATTTGTTTGTTTTGATCTCTCATCAAAACGAATGAGCTGCTAGTTTTTCGATCCTCCATCACTGACGAACTGTCAAATAGCAAGCTTTATGACGATTTTTTGTAGCTTGCAAAAATTTACTTGTGTAAAAACAACAAACGCCCTGTCCCACTTCCGTTTCTTTCTTCTGCTGCCAAAGCATGAAAACCTATTTTTAGGTCTGTTGAACATCTCAGAGATAGACTGACCTTTGCAAGCTCACTGACCTTCGCTTTCCAACTAGTCCACTGCATTTCATAACGTTGCACAGCTTCTAAAAACGATGTGTCAGCTCAGCATCGAACAGTAGCTTGATGAGACTAGGCACGTGACAGCCACGCTATGAACTAATGCATCTTTAAAAACTGGATTACACACATCCTGTGGCCCTTGAGTAACTTACTTCAGCAATTTGCAGAGCTGAGCGCTGGTATTCCGAAGTTGTGAGGTGAAAAGCATATTACCAGGAAGGTTACGGCATAAGAAATGTGCGACTGCCCCATAAAAGGCAACTGTTGACACTACGGACAACGTTTTTTACAAGGTGCCTCGTTGTCTTAATTCGAACAGCTCACTGGTGCCCCCAGCAGGCTCGTGCTACTGCATTTCCGGCAACCACTCTCACGGTTTTAAGTGGTCCATTCATATGGTTCCAGCATTTTGACCTTGCCAACAGAAAAACGGCACGGCATGGCGATAATAATGCCAATAATTCATATAATCAACTTAAGCACTGTCTGTGCACACTGCACAAGTAACAAAAATCAGCACGCATTGATGTTATTTAATGCAAATTGATTTCGCCATACGGAATCTTCAGTCCAAGCCATACGGCATCTTCAGTTAAGTTGAAGATATGGGTAGACGAGAATCGCCGCAGTTAATAGAAAGGAAGACACAGGTTGATACTGATGCTCAAGAAACAAGTAGAGCTTCCAAGTATATAATTCATATAATCTTTCTAAACACTTGACAGCAAAGTTAAAAATTTTGACACGCTGCATGCGTTACAGTCAGTGCACGAACACTAGCGGAAACAAAACAGTTTGGGGGAGATGTTTCGAATTTTTTCTCCTTACACATTCATAATAGTGAAGTAGTGCATAACAACTCTTTAGCCAGACGCGTTTTACCCAACCAAGGCATTTCTGGCCCGAACTGACAGCATGTTTGCAATTTTAACTCTATCGTGCTAGTTACCTACTGCTGGTTTGCTAAATTCCGACCTATATTCTTGAATTTCTTTCTAAAACTTCCGCACGTTACCAATATCCCAATTCCGCCACCAAGTTGTCGCCAACACGTATAGGTTTTATGTGTGTTTGTGTTATAGCTACTGCTTTGCATCAGGCAGTGGTAACGCTTAATTTAACTTGTTTTGACGCTACAAACATGTGAACTTATAAGAAGACGTTTTCTACAATACTCGGATGCAAAGACTTAGCCAGAGGACCACAGGCCGCCATGGATCTCTCCAATATCGAAACAAATTTGTACAAAACTACAAAAAAATTAGCAGGTTTTTCGTGAACGTCTCGAAAGTTAGAGAAACAGTCAATGACTTTTTTTGGTCTTCATTTCTTTAGTGAAACACTACGAAATTGCAAGATATTTCTGCAGACTGAACAAGTTACACATCGTATTGTTTTTTCGACTTGCACGTTAACGAACACATGTTTTTGAACCGTAACTTCTCCCAAATCAAAATTCGTGGTTACAACACTGCACAGATATGCTTCTTACGGAAGCTGTACGCAGTATCCCGCAAGCCTTATACAGTACTTATGAAATCCTTGAAAATTGAAGGTGCATTTTGATGCTTTTATTGCCGCCAGCGCGTAAGCTTATGCTACCTGCGAGCAACGGGTTTGTCCTGTTCCAAAACAGCTCCACTTTTTACTTTGCATCATTAACCAAATAAGATTGGTTGAATTTTCAACACCAAAAAATGTTTGCAACTTGAAACATTCATTTTATTCTTTTACAAGTATTTCAATTTATTGAATACAGCAACTGCTAAACATTAATCTAAAAATTGTACGGTTAGTATGCACAAACCAAGCGTCAAAAACAATAGAAAAACACTTGTTTTACATCTTTGGTGTCAGTTAGGTTGAAACAGAAACCAAAATATTATTTCAAAGTTTCACAAGACTTGAAAGGCATGTCTCAACGTTGGGTAAGTCAAATATTTGTTACAAAACTAATTTTTTCAAATAAACACCATGTCTACGCTTTCTCAGGGCTTGCTGCAAGTATTTGCTTGCCATTTGCTAATTGCGAACGTATGAAAGAATTTCCCAAGCTATTTCCTTGACAACAATCGACGTTCTTTTGCTATGCATGTTATTCCACGCATTTCCAGCCTACCGTACCCCAGGTTTACGCAGCTTGGTTTCCCTAATTTCTTTTAAGCGTTAGTTTTCTTAAGGGTACACGCAAGTGGAGTTGGCATTCTAAAGCATCATCTATTCCAAACTTTACTGCGCCGTGCACAAGGCAGGGAAACGTGATCTTTCAGCTTTAAGGTAGAAGCAAACACGGAAGGATTTTATTTCGCCAATGTTTACAGCATTAGCGCACAACGGGAATTAGTATATACGCAGCTTGAAAACTCGACTTCACAACTAAAACCTTGTAAGACAAGAGCAATACCAAAAACTTTCACAAATATATACATTGATGCTGATAAATTTATAGGGTGGCGAAAGGAAAGGGAGATGCATCTCCTGCTTTTCCTCTCTTGAGTCCTCCCTGCATACGACTTGCATCGCATCAGTGATTTCCCACAAACTGTTTCAAACCAGGTATACTGCGTTTTTAAAAGCACACGTTTGCCTGATATACCTAAAACACCGTTGTTTACATACGCCTTGTCAAACTCCTGAGGAAATCGCATCATTTCGATAAGTTTTCAGAAGTCTATACATGAAAGTAGTGTTTGGTCAGGCAAACGACCGGTTACGTCGTAAACCTACTTGAAAGGTCTTTACAACAAAGTATGGCGGACTCCACAAATTTATGGGCATAGACAGTTATTAATTTGACGACGCACTTAAACCTCTGAAATCAAAATAGCACTCCTTTTTGTCTCAAAAACGCAGTACAGCGTTGGGTATTTGCTTCTTCAAAGCATAATCGTAACAGCTGTTGCTCTAGTTTGATATGAACAAGCACTTAGACTGACCGTGTGTGAAATATTATACTTTTAGTAATTTAATTCAGTGAGATGATGTTGCTTGATAACTATTGCTATTTCACTAAAAAAAGATTAACAAGGAAATGAGAGCGAAGAACCTTCTTTTAATCATTCAGTTCATTACAAATGTTGAATGTTTTTAATGGGAAAAATGGAGTGAACAAGTGGCTGACAAATTACAAAGCTTTACTTTATTCTTTTCAATTCTAGCCCAGCAAGAATAAAGTTCGTTCTCAGCAACATGTTAAGGAATATCTGCGCTCACGTTTTACCAATTAACATACTACTGTTTACATCGTTTCATTCTTTCTGCGTTAAATAATTACTGCTTATTATTGTACAGTGACAGTGTTATTATGACATTAAAAAACGTGCGAAAAACGATGCTTCGAAAATCAACTTGTAATACTCGCGACGAAAACTGCTTTTCAGTGACAAAGTTTGCAGCTAGGTTTCTCCCTAAATATTCCTGTAAAAAATTTTGCACTTGAAAATCTGAACGAATCAAATCGTATGACTGCAATGAAGCCTGATGTAGGAGACAGTCAGAAGCTTAAACAAAGGCTATTTTCTAGAACTGAGACGTACAGGTACAGCAATCCGTGCAGTATGCGCAGGGTTTCCAACAAGACATCGGCTCCGCTTTTCGAAACTCATAATCCTACCAGCTTTTCTCTCCACTAAAACACTCTTACGCGGAAAAAAAACAAGCAACGGATAAGGCTGTGACGCACAGACCTTGCTTCCATCGATTTCAACATATGGTGTGGGATGCGAAAGTACGTTAGGTCGTTTTAGGAAAAGCATCCAGACCCCTGCATCTCCGCCACATGGCAACGTTTCATACGCAACTCCACACCTTTACTCGGGAAATTCGAGAAGCTTCTATCAGACCATTGTTGAATGTAAAGCTTTTCCATCAGCAGTCTATTCGCTGCTTGTGTATCATTCCTAATCTTGTCGAACATGTTTTCATTTTGTCGAGGTAAACTCGGGTTTCACTGAAGCAACTCACCTCTGTATTCTCAGAATAACATAGTTCATTTTGAACGATATATCTTCATTAGAAGAAATATCTGTTCGACAATTAAGGTAAAGTCATTGAAAAATGATAAGCCCCAATTGTAACTCATTAAAACTTCTAAAAATTCGTAATTTTGATCAAATACCTGCAGTGTGTTCTTGCGTACATTACAGCTGCTTGTGGGAATTCCAAATACGGTTAAGATATTGTGACACTGAAATAAGAGGTTAGGATGATGATTGAGGGAATTTATGAAAATTAGATGCTGTTACTTTTGAAAATAGTTTTTCTGCACAGCGTCATGCATTACGTAGGCCTTGTTGATTTTTTTAACACTGAAGATGATGTACTTCATAACGAAAAAGTTACAATGCAACAGAGTATTGAGGTCATTTATATCTCGGAAACATCATTGAAGAATATTGGGGTCCAGACCCATCCGACCTCTTGTTCCGCCAACCATACGTGCGAATATTTATACAGTTTGTTTTTTTAAGGAAAAATGTTAGGAACCCGGTATGGATCTGCAGGGACCCGATTTCTCTGATTCTAGGGACCTGATTTTCTCTGATATTAGGGACTCGATGATAATTTTCTCTGCTTCTACGGACCCGATTTGAAATTCTAGGGACCCGAATCGGGTCCCTAGAACGCCTTAAAAAACTGATTTATACATCAAACCAACTAGGACGTTGCAGTGCTACTTTTGTACTTCACGTGATTATGTCAAAAAGCTTGAATGTGGTAAAATATCAACCAGGCAATTGGTCTGATAACGCGAGTATTATAACACTTTCATCTTTGTTTCTTGGTAAAGTATTTCCGTCAAAATTTGCATCGTTTCTAACAGCGGTATTGATGATCCTCTGTATGTCTCGCTTTCAGCTCAAGGGGAATTCGCCAATGCATCATCAGTCCGGGAGGACAATCGACATGGCTCGGTTGGTCGGTTTGACACTGGGTTATTAAGGTTATCTCAAACAGAAGGTAATGCACTTCTCCATATCGAGATTCGGATTTGCATTAACGCAAACCCTTAAATGTGTTATCATTGGCAGACATCATTTAATCTGCTTCATTGTAATTATCGTCGCCACAGCTGGCTTTTTAAACTGTTTTGCCCTATCGCAGGTTGACGTTTAGTTTATTGAGCTCCAGCTTTTCAACCGATGCCAGCAGAGAAGCTATCCACGCAACATCGACAACAACTTTCTTTCGCCGCAACTGATCAGGTACAGTAAAACAGAAGAACCGCAACTGCTAGAAACTAACGAACCCAATTGATGGGCAGCGGCAGCGCATGCATGTTGAACAATTGCAAGGTTTGCGAAATTCATGCTGGGAACCTTTGATTCTACGCCTCTAGTAACAAAGACCGTTTCCTTATACCCGCTTAGACTCATGGCGTGGGCGATTGGTCTGCGAGCGCCAACCTACGCTTACTCTGCGTCAGGGCCCATTCGCCTACTTTCGTAGTAAATACTTGCGATAGGAATAAGTCACAGGTAGCACTGCGCAGGACTTTTCCTTTCCACACGTCTACTGTATTATCGTCAACGCCAAGCACGAAACGCACGCGAGTGCCGTTCGCGATTCCTTAACGGATTCAACGGAGAGTCGAACCCTATCTGCCAGTTTGAGAGCTGGTGCTTCACGAACACGTCATCACTCATTCATTGCCCCTGACCTGAACGTTTATCTTCGAATTTGAGGTGAGCGCTCTTGCCCATGAAGCGCTACGGCGATTTACTCAGTGGCAGTGGGACCAACACCCAACCTTTCAATTGAGTGGTGGACACAGGACACTACCGAGAGCTACTGTCGCCCCGTCATAAATAATTATGGACTGTAATCAAGACTTTTTTCAAATACGTGGATAAATGTCTATGGTCTTTTTATTCAGAGTCAGTCCGCTAAGCTCTGTGTACAGAACGATTTTAAAAAGCGTCGTTTCCAGAAGTGAGCCTCCCATTCTAAAAATTCAGATTTAGTCCATTTTCGCTCATTATCAAAATCGTGCCGTGTCAGTGCACTTTTATCAAAACGATTGTTCGTACGTCTGAATAATGTTCGTTATACCTTGCTTCGAAATGTCGTTTCGCAAGACGAAATTGCGTTTCGTAAAAAAACAAAACAGAAAGCTTACTTATATACTCGCTTTGTGTCCAGTCGGGTGTCAACATTAATCTGCAGCGCTTTACCTCAACTATCTCTGCACCAATTGCATGATATTTTACTTTCAAAGTCCGGTAACCAAAGAAAGATTGGAATTCATGGCAATCTGCCAATGCAACTTTCGGAACATTCCCAGCAAATTCTAGTCTATTCGTTGCGTCAGATTCACAACGGCAGACGGGAGAAGTCAAATCAGATGCAAACTGAGAAAAGTTTGACAAACCGAACAAAAATGTTAAAAACGCTCGGTATTTTAAAAAAGCATAAATGAAGTCGAAACAATTGCATCATTTTGCAAATACCGTGGTTTCACGGTTTTGATGAAACCGTTAAGCTGAATATATTTACCCAAGTGAGGTGTCAAGCAAAAGTCTAGTTGAGTTTGACTAAAAAATTGATAAACCGACACCGTACCGTATAGCTCTTACTTGACGGGAAATGTTCTGCTAAATGTATAGCAATGTAATGATCGATCTTCAAAGAGCATTTTTCTTTCATACCCAAAACTCTCGATAAATTTCTCAGAAAGCATTTCGCAATAGTTTTAACTCAACACAATGCGTTGATTAACGGTATTACACTTCAATATTGTATATACAGTGTGGTATTGGGCTTTTCGGTTGCAGCGACAAGGATCGGTTACAGGTTGTTAAGCGCTTTGGAAAGACTCGGTAAGGCCTATCGTGAATACCATGTGTCGATGAACTGAAAACCAAGTTTCTCATTCAAGTTGTCCACCAAGGCAAATTCAACTCCGCTTAACGCTGGAACCCGATGCCACGCTTGCACAGGCGCGAATGCTCGATGCTTTTCTCCCAATGGCGACGGTTCTTCCGATAGCAGCGATAGCTTGGTTGTACGAACTACGGGTCATTCTAAACGTTGACTTGTTCACGATTTCTAAAACATAGTTTTCATGCCACATGGAGCTACTATGCTGCCAAACCAAGTAAGGCACACATGGTTTCTGTGAGAAGTCAAACGTTTTAAACCAAGGTCGAGGCTCTATCTGAAGCCGTTGTTATGCTCGGATTAATGTTGGTGGTGAATCCAGCCGAACCAGGAAATTCGTAATTAGTTAAACCGAAACCCACTGACGGATACGACAAAAATTAATTTCGTAACAGTAATGCTTAAACCTTTCCCCAAGCATGCGTTCTTTCCTTAGTAACCCAGACGACTGCGAGTTAACCGTTAGGAACAGCAAGCCAGCTTGTTCCAGTATATGAGCATATATTTTCTGTTCTGTTGAAACCGCATCTTCAGTGTTCTTCTGCCAACGTGTGCAATACACTAAAACCGATACGACAGCAGCCCAGAGCGGTGCTCCTCTTTTCAGTTATATCTTTTACCTATCCACTTGCTAACCCCATCTCTGTATATAGGCATGCTTTTTCCCTTGTTTTTTGTTGCTGATGTTTTGTTTACCTTTTTTCTCTGACGTTGATCCGATTCATTTTGTTACTTTTCTATTATTACATATGAAACGTCTTCAATTTAAAATTGATTTGTTCCAGCAACAGGGCTGGCTGAGTAGTTGACCTATGAAGTCTTTCGCCAATCCTTTGTGATTCAAATATGTTAGATCACGTAAATTTTCTAAGTCTGAAGTTTTTGATGTTTTTATATTTTCCTCAGAACACAATTAATTTCCTTTCTTTGATATTCTTCTTCCTCCTGTTGCATTTGTGTTATCTCGTGATTTGGTTCCGCCCACTTCAAACCAGCACTCGGTTGCATCCACTTAGATGATGTGCGTGGTCCGGTTGGTTTCCAAATGTTCAGTTTTGTTCATGCGCAGTCCGTACTCGCTGAGGCGGCTTTTCCTGATTAGGACCCGTGCTTGTAGACTTTCTCTTGTGGTGTCAGCAAGCATAACATCAGCAGCGTAGAGAAGTGTCTATGGGATTGACTGTTGAAGGTCACGCGTTATGGTGTCCATGACAACAACGAAGAAGACAGGAGATAGGGCAGAGCCTTGATGTACCCCTAACTTACTGTAAAGTTGTCTGATGTGCCGGAAGGGCAGCGCACATGGCTGGTGATGTTGATATATAGCATTTTAATCCAGTTTATCAGCCGTTCTGGCACTTGGTGTTCTCGTAGTGCATACTAGATTAGCTGGCGTGGTACACGGTCAAAACCTTTCTCAAGATCCAGAAAGGCAAAGCGCAGTGGTTTCCTTTTCTGACGATGTGTTTGGAGTTGTAACCTGACTGCAGGGATTGCACCGATCGTGCCACAACCTTTACGAATTCACATTGATTGGTGCTCAATGTGATGAGACGATGTAGACGTCTATCAATGATTCTTTCAAAAATCTTCATTGTGTGTGATAACAATCGGATGGGTCGGTAGTTAGAACAGACTGCTGCGTCTCCTTTATTCTTGATGATCGGGATAGTTGTGCTTGAGGACCAGCTGCTTGGTACTTTTCCTGTGTCGAGGGTCAAGTCAAGGAATGACGTTAACCATGTGGCCGAGATGGGATGGAGTCCCTTTAGTTTCCAGATTCAGTGGGGATATTATCGGCTCCTGGGGTTTTTCCATTCTTCATTTCTTTATTGCCCTACAGACTTCAGATTTGGCTATTTGGGTGATTGGGTCTGTTACGGCTATTTCCTGGATGTGATGGTGGATGAAGGAATTCTGGGTTAAAATATCTGCGAAGTGTTGTTGCCATCTTTTCTGGATGTCTTCATGTTGTATTAGTTTCTGTCCTTCGATCTTACGTAAACTATTTGATATCGCCCATCGAAAAGTGGCGCAATGAACAATTATGCATTTTCAGAAATTTGGGGGCGTTTTTGTGATTACCAAAACACCAAAGTATTAGCTCGTGTGTTAAAACCATTCGATATCATTTAATCTGTCAACAGAGTCAAGTTCGAGTTACTTGTATCTATACAAAGCTATTGCTCTTACTAACGTCAGTTTATCCAAGTCAATGACGACTGGTTCCTGTTGAAAATTCTACTTTGCACGTTGTTCATGTGTTTGACGTTACCATAGGTTCCAAGCATTAGACCTTTTCGACTGAATTAAAAACATAAATTTTTTCAGTTTATTGTTCGCCGCACGCATCAGGTCAGATGCTCACTGACATTTGCCTTGATTACCCATTGAATGATGTTTGCTGTGAAATTAGCGTTAAACAATATAACAGAGTTGTTTTTATTGAAACAAATCCAGAATAAGCAGTAACGGCTTATTCTAGCTGTTGTTGCTAGAATAAGCTGCTTCAAGTGGTAAACTAGTTACCCGATGATAAAAGCAACAATTGGGCAAGACACCCATGGAGGCCTACAATCAAACCTGTTTCAACATTTACGTTACGTGATTTACAGCTGTATTCAATCTTAAGAAAACATCTTTTGATTAGTTTTTTTTTTAAACAAGGTTGACTGTAAAAATTCTCAAAAAGAAATTCCTAGACTTTTTTCTCCAAAACAAAATATACGTAAAACAAACAAAAATATGTTTGCTAAATTTATTTAGTTATAAAAAAAGTTCATGAGTTCATGCAGAAGGAAACAATTCATGTTAAAACGCGTTCCAATTTGACGAAAAAGTAGTGTCTACGGAGAAACGATCAGTTGCGCTTTCCAGACCGCGGAGTAGGTGTACTTTGTACAAATGCGCCAAGGCTTCCAACCGAAGCCTACTTTCGCTAGTTCTTGCACAAAACAAAGGCAAAACTTAATTGAGTGAATAAAAATATATTTTGTCGCGTGTGCGTCAGTTGTATCAATCAACGTTTGTTTCGGCAAAAACAAGTCTGAACTTGTACCTTGTCCGGCAGCAGGCTAGTGCCAGTCGATGCTGAGTGAATCAGGGCAGTTTTCCGTGAGCTGATTAAACCTTCCACCTGCTCAGTCTGATGCCAAGAAAAACATACTATTCCTAAACCGTGACGCAACGCACAATCTGCCTTTCCCCACAGACCGCAGGAACGTGACTTCTAGTCTAATCTTAATGGAGTTACCGGATGATTGCTCAACGCTACCGTAGAATGAGGTTGGCATTTTGTTTCCCTTTTTTACACTCCAGTCAACAACAGTCAAAGACGCCTCTCGTTCTAACTGTTAGCCAAGACAGCCTTGTTCGCCACCAAAAACCGTGACTACTGTTCAACTTCAAGTGCTCTAGGGCGGTGCTTCTCAACCACTGAGTCATGACACAAAATGGGTTGCCGTTTGATTTTGTTGGGTCACCGTAATTATTCATTTTCGCAGAAAGTCCATAAAGTCTAGTTCAGCTATGTCCAACCCGCGGCCCAGTCGAAGGTTTTGAGCGGCCAAGTTTAGGTTGTCGCTGTAGTAAAAGTGTCGTACATACTGGCAACCTGTCCTTATTTTGATACTTTGGATTTGAAATTTTTGATGCAGGTGGTCCTCAGTGCCACTTTATCACGTGTAACATTGCAGTTAGGATTCGAACACTTTCAGTACATCATCTTAAGATGAATTTAGTTTGCTAAGATCAAAGTAAGCCATGCCAGGTGCGGCCCTCATTAATTTGCCATTCAATGTGCGGCCCTGGTTAAGGTAGTGATATAATTTTTGGTTCAGTAAGCCATTTGGGTTGGACATGGCTGGTCTAATTGATACTGAGTACTCCACTGCATAATATTGTTTCTGTGTGAGAAGACTTGTAGCAACCAATTGCTGCAATAACTATTGTCATAGTCTTGGTTGGCAATATACTAGCTACCTAGCGGTTGTGATATGCCAGCTAGTTATCCTTTGTGATCCCTGTTTTGGACTTTTTTGAAAATTTTTGCAACTTTCTCAACTAATTTTTTACGTTAATTTGTCATATTTGTTACAATTCACTTCGTGATTATGAAAAGCAGTTATGTGAAGTGGTTTGGCGAAGGTGGGCCGCCTAAGCTATGCATATTACTGTACTCTTAATATTTGGGTCGTATCAAGAACTGTTTCAAATGTGATCTACCCATATTTGAGATCGACTGGTAGATCACCATCGTCGTATTGAACACCCCTGTTCTAGCTGAATGAATCCTTTTATGGCAGCTTATAACAACCTGTTGCAAAATTTGAGGTTGTTTCTTTTATCACGTGTTCCGTTTCAAAGCGTCTGTGACATATAAAGTTCTGTGGGTATAGGCCAAAACTATAGATGGTGCACGCATTTTGCAGTACAGAACAGCTTAGATTAACTCCTAATTCAGTACAGCAGGATCAGCCATTGACCTTCAGTTGTAGTCTATTGCATATTACAATTACCAGCTGGACAAGCTCGCGCCCTACGTTAGATTAGCGTTCCGCGCATTAGATGTTCTGAACTTACAGCACTCGGAAGGTCCAGCATTTATATCCAGGTACCGGGGCTGTGGAGCCGGCGCCAATAATTTTTCAGGTGGTGGAGCCGGTGCCTGAAATTTGGGTTCCGGTTCAAGGGAGTTATACAAATAATACCATGTTTTTTCTGTTTTTTGGACCAAATTGTTCTGGAGCCGGAGCCAAAAATCTCAAGATGTTGGAGCCAAAAATATTAGACGCCCAAAGCTGGAGCCGGAGCCCGAAATTTGAGTACCGGCTCCACAGCCCTGGGTTTAACTAAGTCTAGAACGATAGAAGCCTTTTTCTTGTGAGCATAAATGCTTTCAAAACATCTGTTCTTCAACCACAGTGAAATTTTTCTACAAACCACGGAGCTCAGTGCTGTTGTGTATAAATAAGTTTTACAGCTTTTTCTAGAAACAAAAGTTTAGAACAAATAAATGAAAAAGAAACAAGAGTTTGTAGGATGTTGTAAATTGTTAGAAACAAATAAACTGAAGACAAGTTTCTAGAACGAACAAATGTGTTTGGTTCGTCGCGCAAATCATTGCACGCTATTTTTCCCCAAAACGAAAACATTCCCCTTTAAGTTTAAGTACGCCAACAACGATTGAAAATCCTTGACTGAAATCAATGGTTACATGGAGAATATGCTTCATTACACTGTCGTTGCACTCCCATTTCGGAGTATCACGGGAGAACTGCAGACGCGCCCATTTCCGCATAATGCCATACGCTGTAGGCTTCGTGGCCCTGTAGTAGCGAATGCTGCACATGTGTTATTTCGATGGCAGCATACCGCACGCGAAGATTTCGGCCGAGAGCGACGCTGTCAAGGCCGCAAACATTATTGCTCAAGTCTTCGGTGTGTGTGGGCCGGAATTAGAACCTCATTGTGTACAAGAAAACAAATTGAAACCAAGAACAGCTGACATCGCACAAATAACGGACATGACAAACTTAAAAGCCTAACATACTTGCCTCACCGCTTTGAAAACAGCTACCTACAGTACATGAAGCCCATTTAGTATTAAGTTTGTGCATTATCTGCCAAAATGTTGATGGATCATTTGCACTTTCAAGCTATACGATGGTACTCCGTGTTTGAATTTTACAGTTGAGCCCGATTCTCGGAGAAATCAGCACCAAGGGAAGATACCAGCTTTCTGATAGCTTTTTTCATTACTTGACCACTTGAAAGACAATGCGAATGTTATCCATACTGATTTGTTCCAAAACTGTAGCTAGTTTTCAATCATGTAACATCATGTAACGGCAACAGGATTTGAGTTTTTTCAAGCAAGGCCCATATTATTCGGTAACAGCTAAAGCAGACAAGCAGGTTGCTGACAACAACAGCAACAATTTAATTTTTTTTACCTCAACGGAAGTACACTTGTCAATACAGACACAATAAGGCCGGGAGGCGGCGAAAAGACACTTCGGTCATCCCGTCTGCCACCACCCAAATACATGTTGTCAAAGACCCTAAACGAACGCGCTCACTAGCCCTGC
>JGI24158J21664_10007280_pt1 | contig 14695 bp, 8 predicted proteins | sample Ectturendosymbi3_FD_21664 | JGI IMG/M metagenome (IMG submission 21664) | reverse complement strand
GTTTCTTAATTGTTAACTTGGGCGTGCCATGGACATTCCTATGGACCAGTGCTCTTGCGGAATTGTCCTAAATGTGTGACGGTTTGCTTCTTTTAGATGGGAACTGCCACATAATGCTCTTTTTATCATATTTGTACCAGCAAAGAGATCACAAAGAATTTTTTATAGTTTTAATGTATGCCTACTGTTCCTCTGGACTCACGAACTCACCAAATAAGTGGCTGCGCAGCGGTCACGAACCGGGTGCTACTGTAGCGTGACGTCCACCACACTATGGCGTGAGATCTACCTCCCGTTAGCGCTATAGCGTGAGGTCTACCACTGCAATATAGGAACAGCTGACGACTTTAGTATTATCGTTTCAGCGTCCAACCACGATCACTCAATTGCCTGTGTGTGTGCTCCTGTTGCTAGATCCACATAATGTTGCTAGTGGTTCACTGTAGACTGCTGGTAACCGATGGCATTTAGGTTGCTATATGAAGGCCACTCATATGAATGAATAACCGAACCATCCACATTCCCTTTCAATAATAAGGATTAGAGTATTGCGGTCACGCCTAGTACCAAAAGTAACTACAGTCTGAGCCTTGTTTAAGACTAAAAACCCAAGGCCCATCAATTCTTGTGCCTCGCGCTATGGAAAGTGATGCGGTAGACCTCAAGTTGCACCAGGGTAGGCGACCCACGGCGGTAGACCTCACATTATAGTAGCACCACGAACTGTATGTGTCTTTGCTGGTTATGATTTTTCAACAGATATGATACGCTGAGTAGCTACTAAAACTAATCAAGTCTTCAACAGTAGATGTTAAATCTTTTCAAATTTTGTAAAACTGCTTGTAAATTCTTATTTAGCTTTTGAGACGTTCAACAAATGTTTAAGAAACATCTCATCTGTCAGTTTCCGTTGATGTATTATGAAGAACTTATTTTTCCAAAATAAAGCAATGAGTCATCAAAAGACATAAAGCAACGAAAAATTGTTGTAATTTTTTGTACAGGTAATTTATAGGACGGTGTCCTCAAATTTGGTTAGATGCTAGAATTAAACACGGAGTTTTTCAGTAATTCTCAATTTCTCATGTTGATGTATCGACAAGTGAACAACTTTAAAATACTTGTTATAATATCAATTTGTTTAACGACGATCTTGTCGACCGTACACCACCTTCCCCTACTGCAGAAACGTATTATTTTTGTACTCAAATCCACTCTGTGTATATCTCTTAAATCGTAAAAGAGCGCGCCCTTGTCAGAAGTAGTTTTCTGTTTCTGCAAATCTACTGTGATCGAGAGCTTCATATTCGGATGCTGATTGTTTACATTTCCAATTTTGAGAGACGTATCAAGAAATGTATCTGATTTTGGTAAGGTGTTACTTGCTGAATCAAATTGAAAGCACAAGGTTATTATATTTTGTTTTGTTTCATCTTTGATTTTTTTTAATTCTTTGACAACCATTTCTAACATTGTTGTCTTTGTTTATGACGGTGCTGAAAATATGTCAGGAGAAAAGAGAGCAGCAGTTTACATTAAACAAATTTATCCCAGAGAAACTTTTAGGCTATTCATTGCAATTTCCGGTTCCCACGTGCTTAACCTTGCAATGGTCAAAACGTGCGAAATGCAGTCGTTGAGAACCATGATGGGAACACTTTCAGAGATGTGCATCTTCAAGTACTTTTTCCAAGCTCTCACCAAAATACCGGCGAGAATTGGAAACCTATAACGAAAGCAGCCACGGAAAAAGTGGCTGAATTATGTAAAACTCGATGGGTAGCACGACACGATACTAATGTTTGGCGAACTGTACGCAACTGTAGTTGGGATCTTGCAAAGTATCGCTGAGGATGTAAAATTCCAGAATTTGGTCGAAAGCGAAATCTCTACAACTTCTCTTAGTTCGATTTTCTGATGTCGTTCATCACATGTCGTAATACACTTCTCTACGCCACATCATTCAGTGTCAGCTTTCAGGATTGCACATGCTGAAGTCATCTGTGCAGCTATTACAGAGGCTAACAATGTTATCTCAGCCATAAAGAATTGTCGTTAAAATATTAAGAACACTGGAGGTTCCAGGAAGCTGAAACAATCGCGAGGTCTCTTGATGCGCTTGAACCGGCAGCTCTTCGTGGAAGCAAATGGCAGAACTTCAAAAGTAATGTACTGTTTTCAAAGCAATACTTCATCCGCAGTGTCGCAATCAGTCCCGTCGCCACGGGGGCTCAGCCCCTAAACAAAACACCAAGCCTCCAAATTGAAATATGAAACACTATAAATCAGTAACGTTTTTATCAAGTTTACACCGTTAAGCCCACCTGCACAAACGTAAAGCCTCCTTATTGAAGACCTTGTGGCGACGGTTCTGGTTTTTCAGTACCGTTTATTGACCAATTGTCGAATGCACTTTAAACACGCTTCTCACCAGCACAGCAGAATGCTGTTCTTTAGCTCTGTATCATTCCTTCAAAAACGGTAAACGACAGAGGTTGGACAAGTAAGGTTCTCTAGTATATAGAGAGCATTTTTGAAGATCTTTACAACCTCAATCGCCTTTCAATGAGCTGGATTGTTGGCAAGAACCGATGCAGTCGGCGAATTATGACCCTCCAGAAAATAAAATAACGTTAATTCAGTTTTGGCTTTTGTTGCATTTTGTGACATGCGCCGTATTCTGTCGATTTTTCCGCGTTGTTGTTTATACACGTATGTTATTTGCTTTACTCCTGCTGTCGCTTAGCGTGCCGAGCTTACTGTGGCTGTCGTTTATTACTGTAGTTGTTCTTTAGGCAGCTATCCCTGCTGTCCTTGCCATCATGATGTTGTTGCACGCATTTCATTTGCCTTATTGCCACAGTCTCTGTGAACTCATCTTACTGAAGCTCATATTCTTCGCTGCTATTTTTCTTTTGTAGCTTGAGCTCTTGTAACGTTCTTTGCGTTCTTNTTAGTCTTCATCTTTCATCGTTAAAAAATCTGTTTGTTCGTTGCTTTCTATATTGATAACATTGATTTAATCTTTCTTGCACTTCCATCTTCTTTCCATCAGGGCCAGCTCCGAAAAATTTCAGGGACAACGTTCGAAAAGCAAGTGGCCAATTCTTCTTTAGGCCCCCATGAGCCGGAGGCGAGGATTTTGAGGTGAGCCTTTACAGAAGTGAGCAACTAGGCGCTCAGGGTACTCCAAAATTCCGTACGAAATTTACATAGAAAGCACAGTATGTACATTGCACATTCTATTATTTGAAACTAGTTGCACATGTACTGAACTACTGTATACAAAAAATACTGCCAAAAAGCTACCTACAGATCAATCTGCTGATTAACACAACCCTGTTTGCTCCCTTTTACAAAGTAGTAAGATGATACCTGCACCACAAAGCACCTTTGGATACTCTGAACTACAATAACCGAGTGCATAGACTCGACATGTTAATCTACGTTCACGCTAAGAAGGAAGGTCTGCCATGTTACCACATGGCTAGACGTTTTGGAAGAACGTAAATAAACGTATATCTCGGCACCCAAAATGGTAGCAAATTTATGTTATAATGGTATCTTGCACGAAGTATAACACATTAGTGATAATTTGTTAAACACGCATGAGTGAATTTGAACCAGTGCTATGAACCAGGATTGACAAAAACCTACATGTAATGCACAAGACGCAAGAAACACTTTGCGAAAGGAACCCGGCGGCATTTTAAAAAGGGGGGGGCTGGGGGAGGTAAGTGACGAGGGGGAATATATTTCTGGAAAAACAAAAGTAAGCGTTGTAAGCAATCACTTTCTCCATAGTTTAAAATCAAACGTCTAACAGCATATGTCGCAGCTAATTACCAATGACAGCCAGGGCTACAATATTTGAGTCAGGTTATGGACCGATTTTCAGGTTTTTCTTTGCAGCGGATTTCTGAAATCTCTGTATACCTCCGGCGACGATGATTTCGATTTGAAATTTCGTTTTACTTTACTGGTATAGACGGGATTCGTCTGTGTCGCCTATTGTAGTAGGCGAGTGAAAAACAAGGTGATACTACATCAGGATGCTAACACTAGAACAATCGTTAAATGAGTGATGGCAAAACATTGGTTTCGAAAGGCAACCGTTCGTCAACAAAGAAGCTGAGAAGCCGGTCCTGGTTGTTGGTAAATTTCTGCCAAGGTTGATGGCCTCGTGAAGCATTGTCGCAGTTCGGGTGGAGAGAAATGCTTCAACTGCCTGACGCTTATCACAGGATTTGCGTTGTTGGCACCCACTATTGACTGGTAGAAGCTGTACAACGAAGCGACTTCTGCTTGAGTGAATGAGTTCATCCAGATATCCAAGGAAGAGAAGGATGCTCTGGCATAACCTACNAATTTAAACACCAGCATAAAAGCCTGCAAGTTGTTGAGCACATGTTTCAGGATAAAGGTGTGAAGCAAAACTTTTGTGCAAAATTTTGTATGTTCCGCAAAGCAGGATCTTGCGCTGCGGAAAAATTTTGTGACTTGAAAAAGATTTCCTGAGAGTTTTGCAAAAAATCAACTTATGGTAAATTAAGAGTCTGATAATCGAAATATCTTAAACATTCTTCGAAAGCAAATATAACGCGATGTAGTTTGAAAAAAGCGGTTTTACAGCAAACCGTATGGATGAGGCCAAGTGTATCATAATCTGTGCGATATATAGCTTTACGTGAGCGGCAACTCATTACTGTATCCAGTTTGCAGGTATGACCCAGCGCAGGACAGGAGGTAGAGAGAAAGGTATTCTGAAAAAAAAATCTCCAACAGTCGGTAACTGTAAAACACGCAAAACAATCATTTGAAAATCGCACCAAGATGTTTGAATAAAAGAATGCTTGGATATGCATCAAAATCTTTTAAGACTTTTTCTGCAGAACGAACGTATCAGGAAGACCAACATACAGTAGATGTCAAGATATTGATAAAACAAGTCTATTGATATAAAAGCCTGTGAAAGGTTTTAATCGTACACCAAGTCTTTGGTGTAAAGTTTGCCAATACAGCCATCATGTAGGAAAACTTTCTTGCAGCATGGTAAGATCAAAATTCGTAGAAATTTTGCGGATTGATGTAATTAACCGCAACTGTGTTTTGTACTATGTCAGTGGTCATCAAGAAAAACAGGATAGCTTTCACAAGAGCGTTTATGAGATCCGCGAGTCTTATGAATATTGAAATATTTTCCAATCACACATTTGAAAAATTGTGTTGATCTCTAAAAATGTCTTTTAATATTTGTTTCAAGCTGCATCGTTCGGAAAAGATTGGTAAAATCAATTCAAAACACTATAGCGTTTTTAAGTGTGGATGGTACTGTAGGTTACAAGAAGTTGTATTGAAGTTTAGCTGCTGGTTTAACACTGAGTTGCTAATAAGCCCAAACGCTAAAAACCGCGAGGTCAGTCTTGGTATTGTAAAAGCACTGGTTTCGTATCCCGATTTATTGACCTGACATTTTCAATTGCCAAACCAAAACAAGACGGTTGTGAGGCTCTCACAGCTTTAATTTTTTTTTGCAGATTTCCTGATAAATAAAAAAATCTAATATGCACACGAAGCTTTGTGGAGCAGCAGGTCAACAGAAAGCATGTGTCAGCATGCGTAAAATGCTTATGGGGCACCGTTTGTAAAAAATTCAATTTCTTGTTTTATCGGACCCATTTACCACACAAACTGCTGCACCGGACAAATTCACCTCACAGAGCACTGTATCGGATAAAAAACACATGAAATTGACCTGATGCAGCAGTAGCACTATAAAAATTGAAACGCGAAAGCTTTGTTAATACACAGACAGTTCCCAATAAACCACCGTTGCCTAAGATTTCTCGCTTGAACAGTATTACGCATGACTGCTATTTATGAACACTTTGTGAGTTATTTCTGTCAGATGTGCTAATACCAGTCCAATACAGTCAGAGCTCTCGCAAATGCACCTCCAAAAATCCCGAGAATAGTGCCAAGAAATCCCTATTTTACATAAAGCTGAAATAGGCAAACCAGCTTTTGTAGAAAAAGAAGCACGCAGGAGCAAAATGCATCCATTCACTAATGAGGAAAACCCGATGTTAGTCGCCCATTCGCTACATTACGCCACAAAACACTAAGCCACAAAGTGTCAAACGCACCTCTTTGCCATGAGAATCCGTATGCGCTTCCACCTAACGTGAGCACTGGCCTTTGTGGCTTTGAAAAAACATGTTGGACTCTGTGTTGAGATGATATACCAGCCGACATGCCGTTGATGTACACTTTAGCTCCATCTGCTACATTCCATGTAATTACAAGATGATTCCAAATACCCGCTGGAAAATGCCTGGAATTATATGTGATTATAATTAAATACAACAATAACATTCGTGCGACGCTTTGGGCGGATCACCGATGGAATGCGGAGTGGTTGGACAACTCTAAAAGACTCCGTACTTTCATCCCCAACACCGGCGCCCACCGTCCTGGAATGATCCTTCCGCCATGCTGCGACGCTGGTAAACTCCGGCTTCAATCTCCTGGAGACATGGAGAGCGGCATGGGAAAGTGCCAGACCACCGGCCCAATTTTTGGTCACCCCTGCCGTTTGCCTCCCGTCTGGCTCAGAGCTACCCCGTAGTCTGTGGGTAGCATTGAATAGACTAAGAACTGGCGTCAGCCGCTTTGATACATGCCTGTACCGCTGTGGCATGCCAGATACACCCAAATGCGTTTGTGGCGCTGAGGAGCAGTCGGCCAATAATATAATCTTCGACTGTGACAGCTTTAGCCCTCCGAACTGCCCGGAAGACCTGCGATCCCCTGACATCAACAAAACGAAATGGCTTGAGGACCTTGCGGATTTTGTTTGAAGCGCAGCTCACACGCAAGAAGAAGAAGACCCTTCCAAGAACATCGAGCGTCCGGCTTTAACCGCCTTCGCACCGGTGTCGGACGTTTACGCTCCTGCTTGCACAAATAGGGTATGTCCTCCTCTGCGGCCTGTGATAATGGTGCAAAAGAACAAACCGTTGACCACGTTGTCCTCCAATGTCCAATCCATCGAACTCTCCATGGACTGCACGGCCTGATGGTTCTGGACGATGGCACAATCGAATGACTGCTCAACACCTACCCCAAGATGTAGTGCGGCCTAGCAGTGGACAGTAACAACTCGCTCAAAAGAAGAAAAATAATAATTAGAAATTCGCACGGCCAGCAGTCCAAGTGATCTGGGTTAAAAAGTCCTGCAGTGACTGACTGGATTTACCAGTGTTTGACCATTCCATGCTGTGTTTAACCCTGGAACGGCATTTAATATACGTTTTTGAGGGTCAAAGGAGTTTGTTACGATTGTAGTGCCGTCTTTAAAGCATAACTTTAATTGACAGTATTTCATTAATGGTGCCATTTTTCCTGGCTGCACGACTTTTGTTGCTCTCTTGTGTCCGTCATCACAATTTACGAACAGATTTCGCCGACTTCGTAATCCCCTCACGTCCACGAGCACAGTTATGACTGTACAGTTCGTTTTTTCTGATTTCATCATTGTAAACACTTCATAAAAACTGCCCGTTGATGTATTTCCGATTAGTGACTTTTCCCATTTTTAAGCGTGTAGCCCAAATTCTGCCATGCAAAACAACGAGATTTATGATAGATGAAAGACCAAAAATATGTGCTGTGGAAGCCACATACTGTAGTTTTGGTACGTACTCTTTATTTGTTGTTGGAGAAATAGCGCGCGGTTACATTTCACCAATCGGTGTTCAGTTAGTTGTCCTGTCTTTGAGCTTTACTTTACTGAAATAACCGCAGCTGTGTGCTTCTTTAATTGTTTGTCACACGCTCGGCTAGCATATAGTAAGGTCTGCTTGCTCTGTGTAGCCGCGCGTCTGGTGGAATGCTTAATTTGTTTTTGTTGTGTTTCAGATATCATATTTGATGATTAATCGCTGTTTGCTGCTTAACTTGTGACAACAAGTGTTTGCGCTGATCATCTTCCGTTCCACAGCAGTTGCTGCAGGGAATACGAGGCTGCAATTCCGTTGATGCGCGGAATCTGTGAGGAGTCAGAGTAGGCGAAAAGTCGTTGGCTGAAAACTCTGCGAGTGCCAGCTACCAACAGCTTGCAGTTAAGGCTGGCGCCGCTACAATCTGAACCTCACAAGTCTATATCTAGCAACTATTTGATCCATTAGTGGTTGAGAACTGTATCAAAATGTTAAAGAACACAAATTAAAATTGCTCCAATTGTGCGAAAACCTGCCAGAGTAAAAGCGGGTATGAAAATGAATGAAGTTATATTAACCGAGAGCTGCTTCTCTGTTCTTGCAACAAACTATCTACGTACGTTTTAAAGGGGAACCGCAACCTTGTAACTGCCGTACACAGTCACACACTCTCATGGTGTAGAGCAGGTGTGCACGACCTGCGGTGACACGGCCACATGTGGCCTTCGATAAGGGTTGATATGGCCGTGAACATGTAATTCAACAATTCCAAAAATAAGTTACGTGCATCAATTAAAACTTAATTAATTCAGATTGCATTAATTGAATAGGCTGGGCGTTAATTAAAACTATTTTGTTTGTTGTATAAGGATGCTTACTAGAAGGAAGGTCAATCGAAGCAGGCTAGGCTTAGTGCGCGGAAGCAGAAAAGAAGCAATGCAAAAATAAAAATATCGCGAATTCACTGGAGGCCGTAATTCATAAAAATAAACGTAGTGCGGCTAGTAATAGCAGAAAGGTAGTGCACCCCTGATGGAGAACGCAAGTTGTCATTACGACACTATACTGTTCATGCCCGTCCCTTGCTCTTCTCATAACCTGGAAACTTGCGTGTGCATAGCCACGAGGTGTTCGCAATGAAGAGCCTTTTTTCCTTTTCGATACAAGTGTTACTTAAGAAAAGCTAATTCAGCAAAACGAAAGATTACATCCTCTATATAGTGGCAGCACCCCCATTGTCGGAGCCTAACAGCCACGTTGAACGGATGTGATTTTACTCTGCGGATACGGATACAAACTTCTGAGCTGGAATACAATGACTTGACGGCCAGTGACAGGCTGTCGTCAACACCATACTCTCACAACGCTCCCCAAAGCTTTACAAGGAATCGCTCGTATTGTTTCTCGAGGTCGCAAAACGTGTGCAGATGTTTTGTTATACTCCAAAAATTTTTCCAATAATTTCTGGAGATTGAAAATTCTGCCGGTAGTGCTACGGCCAGGACGAAAATCGCACTGGGCATTCTCTATCTTTAGTAAATTGTTTCGCGGCATGTTTATTCAAGGCATTTGGCTTACACTTCTCCACGAGGCTAAAGAGAGAGAGAGATACCTCAGAAATCAGTGCATTCACTTCCGTCTCTTTTCTTGTCTATGGGGAAGATCACCCCAGTTTGCCAGTTTTTCGGTGCCCTCCAAAAAACAGCAGGCTACTTCAACAAACGAGTAAACCGAAGAATTCCTTTTCGATCCCTCCCATTTTTGGTAGGACCTCGTGGTTCTGCAAGTTTGTGTAGACCCTGTTCGTTTATCAGTGCGTAGGTTGTAGACCACGAGGTGGATCGGTCGACAGCTTTTGACATGAAGGTCCAACACTGACCGGAACATGTCAGCTGAATATATTTGCAGAAATCAATAAGTGATTGTAGATCCAATATGGTAAAAACTATTCTGAATGAGAGAACCGTTCGCACTTACTCATTTGTTATCCTCTGTACTCTGTAAAGTACCCCGTTGAAGTTGAGTGAAAATTTGAACTCCGTTTGCCTGAAATATAACATCATTTTTCAAATTATGACATTGATGTTTACTTACCAGGAGTAGAGGAATGAAATGATTTATTGAAAACTGCCTAATTTGGAAAAGCCTCCGAGATTTTGAAACTCGAATTGTTTTTCTTTACTTTCCCAGTCCAAATAAAAGCAATGTTCCAGCACAAAACAACCAAGTTCTTCGCCAACAACACTTCTACATGATTGGATATACTAAGCGCATGCGCATGAGTAGAAACCAAAACGCAAAAAGTGTTTGCTGTTTGTTCAGTTTTAGGTACTTGAGTTACGCATCTTTCATCATCAGATTTTTGATTGCGACAGCTGAAAAACTGATAAAACCCATTCAGCAGACAAACAGTTTGCTTTGATTCCTTACAGTCAAACGTTGCTAAAAATTTTTCTGTGGCTGTGGTGTACTAAGACCGGTTAACACTAACAGGGAAATTGTTGAACGCGTATTGTCGTTAACGGAAAAATCTTCCGTAAGCGCTCATGGTTTAATATTTCAGGTCGATTCGTTGACCAAATGAGAAAAACATGAACTTTTGTAACGTTTGCACTCGGACCACTTGCCATACATAGGCCACTAATCGACGAGATTTTAGGTCAGTGTTTCCCATGTAATTCTGAACTTGGCCTTTTCCAAATTTTAAAATCTTGCTTCACACTGTTGCAACCTCTCCGGTGGTGTTACGTTGATTGTGTAATTCACCACGAACGGGATGTGCGTGAAGAATAACACAATCATATGTGTAGCGCGAGCAAGCAATAGTAGGAGTGATCGTGGCATAGAAGCTCTGCCGATAGTAACGTGTGAACGATTGAACATGATGACTAGCGTACGCGAAGAGAGATTGCGAGCATAATCTCTATTGTTGCTTGCTGTCACGGTGCGAAACTTTGCGCACATGCCGCTCGGGATTTCCGATCGCAACAACACCCTCGATTGTAAACTTGGAAAATCTTATACGACACCGTAGATCTCTGCATGTTGTAGCAGCGAGGCTATCCATAATCTGCTGCTTCACGAATCAACGCTTTCGGAACTTAAAATGTGCCCAAATGAATTTGAAAAGGTTCCAACATTTTCAGGTACTTTGCATCTCGCACTGTGAAATTGATTTGAAAAAGTTTTGTTTGAAGCAAAGTTGGATTTTGATTTGGCAACTTATCTCCCATTTTGTCATGATTATAAAATCGTAATGAATCATTGCTATAGTTTTCAAAAAATGTCTAGGACCAAGTGATGCGTAAGTAATCCCACCATTCAAACACGAGTTTTATTTTCTATTCATAACAGAATGATCTCAGTGAAATAGTTTGTCTTGTCTTGACCAAATCCGACATCAACCTTAAATTCTGGCTGCGGGCCTGGTTAGTGATACTTGATTTGATCTCAAAAATGATAAAGAAAATAACCTTTCTACTAGGTCAGTGCCCCTTATCAGCCAACCAAGCTGGTGCTTATGCGTAAGAGTGGTCCATGCTCATCACCAGAGTTTTACGCATGTACATTTTAAAACCAGGATTTGAATTTGGTGTGTTACGCAAGTTTGTCGGGTAGACGTGCTTATCGGATCTTACGATCGTATGTAGTGCTTGGCGAAAGACTAACATGACCACCTGCAGACACGATCAACCTCAGGTTTTTAAAGAAATGGACCAAAAAAACGCAAAAATACATCACGGATGGTCTCCATCCACTGCTAAGCAGCAAAAAGAGCACACTCACCACCAGAGTTTTTCAAACTTGCAAACAGGTGGTTGATTTTTTCCACCAAAGGCTAGGTATACTTGAGGTTTAAGTAAATCGCCACTCCGCCTGATTAAAAAAGAAATTGTGAATCCTTGTTCGGTATTCAACATTCCAGACAATTGCGGTGAAGGTTTACAGTAGATGTACTGCATCAAAGGACGGAAGTTGATTGACACTCCTGAAAATGAAATTATTGGTTCATTAAATATTATAACAGCCCTAAAATCTTACACAAAACAGTAGAAAAATGTTTGCGAAAAAGACGATTGTACTATTTTTGAAGACATTTCTACTGGTTCTAGGAACAAGCAGTTCCTATTAAAATTTTTTGTCTATCCAGAACACTAATGTTTTTGTTTCTGAAAAAAATAACTTGAAAGAAACTTTGCCACCACATCGCTTAGCTTTCCATTTTTACACAGGTAACCGCAGAAAGATTCAAATTACATAGCAAACCACGGTTTCTCAGTTTCACGGGGAATTCAGAAAAAAGCAGTGTGTTTTTAACATTTTCTCCAGCCATTCAAGAATGCAGAACTACATTATTAGTTGAAACGATAAAGCCGTTGCAGAAACTTTAAAAGTAAATGGTTTTCTGGAAAGTATTTCTTTCTTTCTGCAAGAATGAAAAATTTGAGTATTTTGTGCCTGCAATTCGTTGCTGTTCTTGCCAACAAATCTTTGGTATTTTCACCAGCGAATCTAGCTGTGTTTAGTGACCGTTTATTACAGATCAAACCCTGCACTATACAGTAGAAACCTACCTGGAAGATCTTGACTACTTTGCATTCTGCTCCTTCCACGAATTGAGCAATCCTGGTTGTACATCTGGTATGCAATCGCTCTCTGATAATGGTGAGGTAAGGAAAGCCACAGCCCATGATTGAAAACTGCAAAATTAATCGAACGAAAGAGATTGTGCAAATCAGCTGAAATACCTTTTACTGTAGAAGTAAAAAATCAGTCTTTACAAAAACATACTCTTTTGCAAAAAATTCGAAGTACGTTCGTGGCATGCTACCCACAAAGTATAACCCCTTAACGCCCGCCACAGTCATTTAATTGGCTCGGATGTTTCAGTCACAACTTTTGAAAATAAACAGAAGTAATTCCATAAATGCATTTCCTTAAGGTGTTTTTCGGAGACGAAAAATGGGCACCGCCGGGAAAAGATCGATTTGTTGTTATCAAGTGTAAATAAACTTTTTTATTTTTTTATGTTTTTGAAATTTTTGATGTTTTTTCATTTGTTTGATATTTTTTATGTTTTTCAATATTTTTTCCAGTTTTGATGTTTTTCATATTTTTGCGTTATGGTAATATTTTTCATATTTTCACACCTTGATATCTTCATTATTAATTACTTTAGAGATGGCTTGTAACTTTTCTTCGGTCACGACACCGCTCCCTCCAACTGTGGCGAAAATGTTTGTCACATTTTAATCCGATAAGAAAATACACCACCTGTGCCCCAACCTGTCACTTACTGTGTTGCAAAACGTCATGCCCAAACGTGTCAGTTTTTAATCTTATACACAAACATTTACATCACTGGCGCTGACTGACTTGCACCGGCCACAATTTGGTCATTCGCATCTGCATTGTCATCACAGACGTTGGTGCAACACATCACGTTTATGTCACAAAATATGCAGCGATTCATTCCAATGGACAAGCCTGGGCATGCTCCCTGATTAAACCCTTCTGCGTTGTTGATTGCAGTTTCGTCACGGGTCGGTAATTGTGCAATAGAGAAAAGGTAGTTCGATGAGTAAATACACTACTGATGTGAAGTCAACACAGAAGATGATGCAAAAATTTTTTCGTCACTCGTGCCAGCCACGATTTTGTCCATCTCCGTTGCAGTACACAATTTGTTTTGAACATGAAAAAGGTGCTGTCTTTTCAACTTGTTCTTACACTTCACCATGATCCGTACCGGATTGGTCGTGTGTCTATTTGGAAAACGAAAAAAGTCGATTTGTATGAAACCCTTGATCTGCATTGATGTGCGTTTAGTTTAAGAACTATGCACGAGCGCTTCCTTCACGTGTTCACGCGCCTCGTGGCAGGTCAACCAGTTGCGGAAAAACCAAGTTTGCGGCGAAATGTATTCGCCATGTGAAACAAATGATGACACCTGCGCCGCAAAGAATCGTTTGGTGTTGCGGCGAGGGGCAGCGTCGCTTTGATTCTATTCCAAACGTGGAGTTCATTGAAGGGCTCACTGAGCGGGAAAACTTTGACAGAACACTCACCTTGTTCTTACACCTGTTTGCACTCCACCTTGGGACATATCGGATATGACGTGTGCCTATTTTGAAAACGAAAAATGTCAATTTGTACAAAACCCTTGGTCTGCGTTGGCGTGCATTTAGCAGAAAGGTGGACGAGCGCTTTCTTCACCCGTTCACGTGCGTTGTTGCAGATCCGATGAGTTGCGGAAAGACTGAGTTTGTGGCAAAATTTACCCTAGTACCAAATCAAAACTCATTCACAACCCGCTAACATATTCTGTTCTCGTGCGTAGCATACCTTCCAGAACATTTATTCTGTTTTAACAAAACCAAACAAGGAATTACTCATTACGATGGCTTTAACCTAAAGCGCGAAACACATTACAGTTAGTAACTAACCAAGCTTACCCTGTTCTGAACAAAATTTGTATAACCGTATGTTTCATGCAGAACAGCATATTAAGAAAATTTGCTTGTTTCTTTTGCCACCGTTAACATTTCGTCTCTTACGACTTCTTTTATACGAAAGTACGACCATTTCAAAGTTCAAATGCTACATTCGCGATAATTTGGTCGAAACTAGCCACACCATTGCTGCAACCTGTAACTGATTGCGTGGTGAAAATGCATACCTGGTTTTAATCTGATTAGCAAACATTCACATCTGCTTCACTTGAACATCGTTTGATGACCGTGTGGATCGTTTCATGAAAACAGAAACACCCACACCTTTTGCAGCAAGCATTTATTTCTGTTTTGCAAGTTGTCAGTAACACCAACCAAACAAGTGACGTAAAGATTATAAGAACTGTTTATCTGTGGACATGGGCACAAGTTTGTTGTAAAATGTGGGCGGGACAGCTTGATGTAAAACCAACATAATCATCGGGCCGATGCGGAAGTGAAGTTTTGTAAATACAGATTCCC
>JGI24158J21664_10007279_pt1 | contig 14696 bp, 9 predicted proteins | sample Ectturendosymbi3_FD_21664 | JGI IMG/M metagenome (IMG submission 21664) | reverse complement strand
AACAGTCACAATTGGTGAGCAAAAGGTCTGCCCGGAGTCGGAGTCGTTCAAATTTTCTACGACTCCGACTCCTCAGGTTGAAAATCCTTCCGACTCCGACTCCACGACTACGAATCCGACTCCACAGCCCTGCCTTACGCTAATCCAAGTGTATCGTCCATGTCACTTGACCAATCCAAGCAATCGGGTTCTCCAAATGGCAAAATACCACCAGCAGTGCTTTTCCTTTTGATGCCAAATAGACACTTTCTTGTTAAATTTTGGAAATGCCGAAAGGCTGCGTCTATTTTGCCTCATGAGACAAAACCAATGCTGGAACTATTTTGCCTTCAAACAATCGCATTTAGCTAAAGGCAAAATAGCTCCAGTGGTTCTTTTGTCTCATGACGCAAAATATAAATACATGATTTGATATTGGTGGATCAGGACTGGATCGGACTGATGATTTTCAAAAATTTTGCGGATCAGGACTGGAACGGATTCAATTTTATCGGACAGGACTGGACTCCGACTGAAAAATTTCACAGTCCGCTCATCTCCGCTGTGCTCACTCATCTCTGCCACAATTAAATATAGGTTTTTAATGCTTTTGATCTTTACGCCCGAACCTCGCATACACTGAAAAATTTTTGGCTTGAAACGTTTTTACCTCAACCTGCAGTAGATGGATTTGTAAGTTGTGAGTAATGTTCATCTTTTTAATTTTTTTTGTAAAATTTGCTTGCACATTGATGTTAACGGCTTAACTTGGCACATTCATGGTTCAGTTTTGTCTGAGCACATTGTTGAAGTACGATTCAATATTTGTAATCAGGTGATCAGCTCCCGACCTCTCTTGGAGATTCAATATGAGTCTTGCAAAAATTGAAAGCAGTGGCTATAGATGCAGATTTGTTGCCATGTTATTGTTACGCAATAAAGACCAACAGTAGAACAATCTGCTCACGACTTTCGCAACCCACCTCTGTAGGCAAAGGAGGGGACGTGAGTGAACTGCAAGCTCATCACTGCATGACACTATAACTGTGAACCTGACTCTTGGGCAGTGTGAGTGGCAAAAAAGCTGTCATTGCAAGAATAAATCAATTAATCGGAATTAAGATGCCAACTTCAGGTTTTTCCAGAAATATTTGGTTCCTAATCCCAATTTCCAGGCATGCACTGCAGACGCCCATGTGATCATTGACTATTTTATATCAGATTCCACAAACAAGGCCAGCTCATCTAATGAAACGAAGAAACGGATTTGATTAATTGTTGGCATAAATTAAATTTTAGCATCTTTAGCGAGTAATGTGCAGTACCAAAGCATTTTAGCGATGCTTTTCAATGAAATCAAGTGTCATGTCAACACCTCTTTAGGTCTGGTGGGGGGGGATGCATCCCTTGCATCCCCCCCTGTGTCCGCGCCTGGGCGTAGCGTATAACCATTACACTTGAAAAAAAAATGCAATGTAAAAAAAATGCAAACACAGAAAAAATGCAATGTACAAACGTGTCCAATGTTATGCATGTGGATTTTTGTTTTGTTTTTTTCGATGCACAAAGCAGTCTGGCCCGCAGACACTAAGGTTGCGAATTTGGCCCAGCATCCAAAAAGTTTGGGGACCGCTGCACTATTCGATCCATGCAGTTTGAATGACAAAGTGACCCTTTTATTTGAATTGCGTCAGGACAGGCGTATCCCTAGTCACTTCCAAAATTGAAAGTTAACTTCAGCCATTTCTGTTAAATCAAAGGCATAACAGCCAGGGCATATATTTTGTCTCATGAGGCAAAACAAACAATATCCTTTTGATATGAGTTACTTGGAAGATTTCGGAATGTTAACATGAGTCGGAGTTTTAATGTTTCAAAAATTTTTGGAGTCAGCACGACTCTTAAAGCCAGAAGCAGAGTCAGAGTCTGAAAAATGTGACATGGCTCATCTCTGTCGGGATTCTCATCAGACTGAGGAGTGAGGACACCTCCAGCAACATGTAGTTTAGAACTGTGTGAAGATAACATGATTCTACTGTTTTATTATCACGCAGCCAGTCTTTATCCAGATGAGTCATGTTTAATTTTTGATTTTGAAATATTAGTAGATATAGTAGCCTAAACATTGGTGTTTGTTAAGGCATTGCCAAAAAGTTGAACCCCAGTTTGTGTCTCAACAGTGTAGCTGACTAGTCTAACCCAAAGTCAAAAGCAAGCTTACCTAAAAATTAAGTAGTAGCAGTAGCCTAATAAGCATGGTGAAAATGTATTGACTTCTTGACCATGTTGTTGTGATGGATAATGTTCTTTGTTGATGTATAGTATTTTTGGTCAATACCAGGTTTTTATTTAGTTTTTACAGTTGTTTGAAAGTTTTGTACCATTTATTACTAAAAATGGGTGACCGATACAACATTTTTTCTCAAATGGAACATCTCCAATCAAAGTATGTTGGAACTGGACATGCAGACACAACAAAGTGGGAATGGTTGACAAATCAGCACAGGGATACACTTGCATCATACTTAGGTAATGTTGTCAATCACAGATGTTTAATAGGAAATCGATTTCACGTAACACTACGCATCGTCAGTCCTATCATCTGCAAGCAATGCTAACAAGTGTGAAACATAGAAAGGCCAACACAAGCTCAGAGAAAGTGAACAACCTCAAGACTGCAATGAAAAAAACGCGCATACCTGACCGTGACAAATAAAACAAAACCAAAACGTCTTGCTAAACTACATGCAAAGCTGAAGCCTCAAAACTTACTGCATAAATGACAAAATGCAGTAAGTTATTTGTCGCGGTCGGGTATGTGCGGTTTTTTTCATTGCAGTCTTGAGGTTGTTCACTTTCTCTGACCTTGTGTTGGCCTTTTCTACGTTTCACACACCTGTCCGTAGTGTGATGTGAAATTGATTTCCTATTAAAAATTTGTGGTTGATTCCTTGCTTCTTTCACTTGTGGAGTGAAGTTACTTGAATACAGATATGTGCAAGTTTGAATCATCGCAAAAAGATGAAAGCAGAGCCCAGTTGGCTGATTCCTCCAAAGCCTATAGAAAACATAGAGCTTTTCATTGTTAAGTAATGTTGTTCGTGATCAATGACAGGAAATACTTCTTGTTAAGCAATTTCTGCAATTAAAATCCAATACTGATGAAATTTATTTTCGTGTTAATCAGATAATTTTGTATTAATTTAAGTGTGCAATGCATGGTGATAACCTGTCTAGTGTAGGCAGAGAATGTATTTTTGATAGAACCTACTTGATTTTGTAAAGAAACTAGTTTTGACTTTTCACTCTCACACTCCAATACCAAAAGAGTTGGGGCCAGTTATATATTTTGCAAATACTTAGTACTGTTCACTATTATGTACAGAAGAAACTTTTCTTCATACAAAAATGTGCTATAAATTTCTCGTCGGCATCGGTTCAAATCAATAAAACTGCTTAAAAAACTTATCTTACTTCAGCTTTTAATCAAAGCAGTATGGTTTGTAATTATCAAATGTTGTGTATAGTGTAAATGCTGGAGAACTCATGCCATGACTGATCTTTACCTGAGGATTAACACTTTGACATCTGGTAGGATTCGGGGATTCTCACGCCAAAACAACCGGATCGCATGTGACTTTGCACATGTGTAACTCAAGCGCCGAAAGTGGTAGAGAACTGTTCAAAGGCTCAAAAAGATGTGGCAAGTCTTCTAGTGTGCACTCGAAAAAAATTTTTTGGTTGGGGAGTATGGATTTTTTGTGAGTGACGTCATAAATGGAGGGCTTTGAGGCTACCTTGGCCAACTTCACATGGCCATGGGCCCAAACCGTTAGATGGTAGTATTTCGCTGAAGTTTTTATTGGAAACCAGGCTACAATCCGAGTCTTTTGATAATTTGGATGACCTGCTGGGGTTTTGGGTTCAAAAGTTATGATCTAAAGCACGGGGTGGCCAATCTTTTGCACACCATGCGCCAATTTTTCCAAACATGTGTAGAGATGCACCATACCGTCGGACATTTCTTGTAACAATGTTACATCACACCATTTACCAGGTTATATAATCAAATACAAATGGAATATCTGGTAAAGCAGCAAATAAACTTCAATGAATGAGATTTCAAACATTTCACCAGTTTTTCAATGTTTGGAGTTAAATTTGTTACTGAGAACAGCAGAAAATTCTTCAATTTTGAATCAGTCAGGCGCGACCTTGTTTTTCTTTTAATCAATTTCATGGACGAGAATGCTTATTTGTATGTGTACATCGTTTCAAAACGACACACAAATTGAGCGAATTTTCTTATTCTGCGAAATTTTTAAATGGTAAGGATCGTCAGAAAGTAATCGCGTCGTAAGCATCAGGGACAGAAGAAAGCGCTTTGAAGTCAAGAAGTTCCATTTTTATGTTACTTGGCATTTTATTTTCATTATCTTTCTTTTACTGAGTGAGAATGGGTTTATAAATACCAAAATGCAGTCTTTTTCTTTAGCAAAATCACAAAAGCGATTTTATAATGAATCTTGCAATAACTTGATCTTTATAGTGCATTTTCTCATATTGCCATTATCATTCAATCTGCTCCTTTAAATACGGAGACTAGCTGATGTAATCATTTTCTAACTGCAAAATGAAGAGTTTTAATTTCATCTTGAAAGTTTGTTTCAAGATGATAACAGGCATCTCATGAAGAATTTTTAAGGAAAAGTATCGATAAAAACATTGGAAAGGCTTACTATCTTACTTTTTACGATTACAGGTATACATGCGCCACTTCAAATCATCCAATGCGCCATAGCTTGGCTATGGGTAGCCAAGCTTAGCTTGGCTACCCCTGATCTAAAGTAATAAAAATATTTGACTAATTGGATAATTAAATAATTTGTTTATTTTAGATCATAACTTTTGAACCAGAAACGCTAGAAAGTCGATCAAAGACCAAAAAGACTCAGACTTGAGCCTAGTTTCCAATGAAAACTGCAGCGAAATACTTTGGCCTAGCAGTTGTGCCCTAGGCCAGGTAACATGAGCCAAAATAATCTAAAAACTACTTCACTTATGATGTCACTCACAAAAATCTGCAACCCCCAACTAAAAAAATTTTTTTGAGTGCAGATTAGAAGACTGGCCAATCCTTTTGAGCCCTTGAACAGCTCTCTAGTGCAATTGGCGGAGGAGCTACCGCGTTGGTAAGGCAACCGAAAACTGCTGGTTTTAGGCCAAAATCTAGGTACGATACATTTGTAGACTGGCTGTCAAAGTGTTAAGCTCTGTGTGAAAAGTAGTGATAATGAAATAAAAACTTGTATCAACACACTTGTAATCACTAACCGAAAGTAAACAAGGAGTAATGTTTTTCGCAACTGTTTCTGGTGCACCAACTTGCTGTATCCCACCTAATGGTGATGTAAAATTCATTTCAAGACTATTGCAAAAATTCTTCTCTAATAACTCTAAAAATTACTGTTGTCTGCAACATTATCCGTAGCCTTAAATTAATGTTGTAGATTTTTGTTCAATCACAATTGTGTGGAGCATTAACATTTTCATCAATGATTTCACATTACTTTGCTGACAAGTAAAAAAATTGTTTTGTCAAGTAATCAGAGTTCAACCTGTACATAGTCTGAAAGTATTTCAACTTTCATATGATGTTAATTGACACCCTCTGCTACAGTAAATTTGAAATCATTCAGCTGCAACAGGAAGAATCAGCAGCAAAATCTAACAAAAGTAGGAAGATGCTTTTCAATTTGTATATAGGCTTGCTGAGGGCATTGAGACTGTCACTACTTACAGATAAACTTGCAATCTGTTTTTTTGATAAAGCGCATATAACAAAAATATTAAATTTAATTTTTTCCCAGTCGATTGGATTTTGTTATTAAAATACTAATGCATTTAAAAAGAGTTTTAGCACTTATGTTAGAATGGCTAAGTCAGCGGTCCCCAAAGTTTTTTTTAGCGTGACCCAAATCTGAGTTTAATGAACACCTTGTAACCCATGCCTCAAACAACATATGAAAAAAATAATGATTGTGTGGATGATTTTTGGCAGGAAGTTGCAAAGTTCGTTTTTAATGACAGCAGTCTATTCTTTTCTCAAGTGCCTTTGCTACAGACCAACACAGATAAACAGTGGTAACTTTGAAAATACACAACCTCGGTTTGGATTGCATCTGCGCTACCCATTTTCTGCATCCTTGTTTGGGTTTCTATCCATACTTTAGGAACCACTGGGCTAGAGCAACTAACCAACCATTGTGTTAAGCTGCTGCGACAAGTATTTCTTAACTTTAGCGCAGAGGTGATAATCAATTTTTTCTCAAATACACAACCATTTTCACACTTTTTGTAGACCAATGGTTCTTAACCAGGGGTATGCGAGCTTCCAGGGGTGTCAATAATTTTTCAGGGGGGCACCAGCCCTTAAGTGCTGTACAACATGGAAAGTTTGATCAATAAAATTACCAAACAATACATTTGATTTCACAACTTACTTATAGTCAGGGGGCTTGAAAAAAAGGACAAATACTTGAGGGAGGCGTGGTAAAGAAAAGGTTAAGAACCACTGGTGTAGACTAGTGGGTCAAACATATGCAAGTTAGTTTAAGGGGCATGTATAACATCCTGCAATTTACAAAATTGTCTTTATCATTTTTGTGAATTATATTGTTAACTCTAAATAGCTAACTAGATAATATTTTTGGGAAGCAAACTTGTAAGTAGCATACAAAAATCCTATCGCAGTCACATTTGATAGCATTTAATCATAAAATTCAAACATTTTTCAAAGACATTGAGGGTCTCTAGCTTTTAAGTTATCAGCTGCGTATGTCAACCGATTGCTCAAGAATTAGACAAGGTCCACGCTGTTTTTTTTCACTAAGACATTTCAGTCATTTTTGCTGAGACATTTCAGTAATTTGTCTCACAGCTGTATTAAAACTTGCTGTAACATTGTTTATTAGCCTGTATTTTCAGACCGAAATGACTTAATTTTTTTCAGTCATTTCAAACACGTTTCAGTTTATGACTGAAAAAAACCCAAGGTCCACATCTTATATGCATACAAGTTTTGTAGATCTTCAGGAGTCAGGGTCTTAAAGCAAAGTCACTACCTGGCTTCGATTGAATGTGTGTTGGTGTGCATCAGAAGCATGTAATTATGAAAAGTGCAATCATAATCGCAGCCACGATGACTTCTTGCTAATTCCAATATTGGCTGCAAAAAGCATATTGCAGATCGTGCACTTAAAACATAGAGATTTTCACAAACGTTTTGCAAGAAAATTTTGCGAGTAAAAGGTGGCTTTCATCCAAAGTAGAAGCTGGGAACTTTACTAAAAACAACCTTTTAAAACTTGTCAATTCAATGAAAATACACATTCCATTCTCCAGCTTAATCTGGACATAATCATTCAGAAAACGTGCCAGAAAAATGCACATTTTATTGATGATGCTTTTAAAGCAAGATGCATAAAATGTTTAAATGTTGAAACTTGGTTATTGTTTTCCCCCCATCAAAATTTCTGGCTATGTGCCTGATTATCATATTAATCTTTATCAAAATTTCACTGCCACTTACTGTGTTGTTATTCAATTTTTGGTAACTTTTTCTTGAAACTTTAACTGTCTTTCATTTCATTTTTTTTCGTGGATGCTATGTTCTGTCAAAGCGTTTTTAAAAGAAGCAGAATTCACTTTTCATATCATAAGATTTATATATCACCACATGGGGTGCAGTCAGGATATTAGAGGTAATTAGTTCGGGCATGGACAAAAAACGTTGGGAACCACTTGTCTATATGGAACAGATGTGCCAATGTGGGAATATTTGCCAATACATCTCTGACTTCTATTTGATACAGGCTGTAGTCTTTCTCTTGAAAGTTTGTACATTTACATACAAAAACTCTACAGAGGAACATCAAATTAAATAATTGAAACACTTGTTTACATTTCATTACAAGATGTTTAGGAAACTTGAACTGATGTGGTAAACTCTCAAAAGCAGCCTAGTATCCAGCTTATTTTCCAAGTTGAAAACACCTGGTGTTACCGAAAATGTTAGGAATGTAAACCTTATTTGGTCAATATTGAGTTTGAGCCTTAAATACCATATAATGTTGCAATAACTTTTAGTGTTGCTGTTCCTGAACTTTTGACATCAAACTGGACCTGGACATTCAGTAAATTTCAGATAGATTTTGACTTGACGGCCTGATGGATGTAATATGATGAAACATAGGTGCTGAGTTAGAAATTTCTACGGGTGTGTGAAATTAAATGATGCCACAAAATATGATGTAAACTGGCAAAATAATATTGGTTGAAATATCCCCGTTTCGTATTTATCCGAAAACGTTTCAATAAACATAAGAGTTCAGTCTCAGTGGTTGTTAAGAAAGAACAGCACAATAAAAAACTGAAATGTTCGCTGATTTTTTTAATGATTGAATAAAAATTAAGTCAATTCGGTCATAGTGTCTGAAAATATATATTAATAAACACTGTAATAGCCAGTTTCAATGCAGTTATTGGACAAATGACCGAAATGTCCCAGCTAAAAAAACATATTTAGAAATTTAGAATAATGCTGATACATGTAGAACAATGATGATTTGCTTTTTCAACAATTGTTTGAAAGAGACGTGCCACCATTTGTTGTAGTAAAGTTATGTAGCACTACAAAAAGTACCTCTCGTTACAGTAGCAATGCCACTAGTATTGGTTTACAATCACTTCCAATAAATCAAGGTCTTGTGTCGAGAAATTAGTTCGTTTATCCAAAGTGAAAAAAACTAAAACTTGTTTTAGCAGACGATACCACTTTAAGAATCACGGAGTTAACGGTGAGCTTATCACTTAAAGCCAATTCTTTACTTTTGCAGGGCACCACGATCTTCTAAATTACATAGCGATTGCTGAGAATGAATCTAAAGCTCGCGTGAGATTCAACCTACTCGACAAAATGTTCCAGCCTTGTGGACCCCCTCCAGACAGACCGAATGTGGAATAATAGCTTTCTAGGAGCCGCTCTGCAACGTCGCGTTTAATGGTCTTCGTTTCAGCGTATTTTCCAGATTTTGTCAGTACGTGTTCTTTTTGACATTCCCCTGGATTTTTATTATTGGGACCTTCATTTACAGCTATTCGTAAATGCAATACGTTTTTCATGCATTCGTCCGTGCCTGTGATTGATAACTGAGGAATGCGTATCTGTCTTACAAAATTAATCGATCTCTGGACAGAAAATATACCTAGGCTAGGGTAAAACCAACCCCGTCCGTTATGATAATGTTTTGCATGAGCGTTGCTGACGAAGCAAGATTGTCGGAAAAAAACTTCGAAAACATTGCCTTAAAAAGCAAAAAACAAGATCAGGCGATGTTGGTAAGCCATCTGCTACCAGAAGATTCATAACTCGTGCAACTTTTACTATCCGAACAACGAGTAATTGTCCATGTTCCTGTTACGTTAGGTGAGGGCTTTACTCAATTGCAATAGTCCTTATCCAAAGTACGCTTTAATAAAATTACTTTTTTGTGTACTTTGAGTTTGTTGAGACCAGGATTATGATTGCACGCGTCATTTTTTTGTTGCAAATATACTTCCTAACTTCATTATAATATTTCTTCGAACGTCGTTTAGATGACCCCTTGGGTGTTTTTGATTAGAATTATACCTGTATCGGTTCATTACCGGCATAAAACCACTTTTTTGCCGAAGTCCGATATCCTGCATTACTTAATAGTATTTCTCTGTTTTTGAGGGTCAAGAAAGTGAAAACAATACAGAAGTTGTTTGTGGTGTTCTGTTTGTTTTGCGTGCGGCTGTATTCAAGTGATGGTGCAGGGGCGAGTCTCAGTACAATTTTGCAGCTGTAGGTTCTGAGTAAATACTGGTAGGAAGTAGCCTTGGTGTCTCATATGAACATAGCTGATGGTCTTACCTGGCAATGTTAGATATTAGAAACAGGTTTTTGGCATAGAGTCATGTCAGTAGCCAATGCGCGGTGTATGAATATCAGATAGGCAAATACGTTTGTTCGCAAAATGCTTACTAAACATCATAACACATTTGAATGTGAAAACGTTGCGGTGAGTCATATTTATGCTTTATGACGTTGAAGCACGTGACAGCGTAGCAATTTGCTTTGCCTCCGCTGCATCAGATTCAAGCGAATTTGCACTTGACGTTTAGTCGTTTACTCCGACTAGATTGGTAATCTACTAATCACTGAACCGAATCACAATTGGTACCCTAATAAGGATTAAGCAAAATTTGTTTTAGGCAGTTTTTGTCTATTGAAAAACGCGGTAAAAGCTGGTTACTTATGAACTCTCCATAATTTATTTTCGACCGTTTGTTGTCGATACTGTATGAAACTACCACCAGTTAAAAAATGCCATTCCTGTCAAATGGCAGTTCATCTTCGTTCTCGTCATTATTCCGCAGTAGATCAAAACTCAACGTTTGTCCTTCCTGTAATGGCTAAAAATAGAACACGTTGACTAAGCTGCAACTGCTTACATTCAAGGAAGCATATTACACGATAAGAAAATTTTTGTTTTGATCCGCTGACTAAAAAAACATTCAACCAAAAAATCTGTACTTTTATGAATTTTCTCTGTCGATGCATTCACTTCTTTGAACCAACATTTCAATCTATATCAGGTTTGGTTTTCTCTTTGCTGTAGGCATTGTTTTCTGGAACGTAACATACCCAATGCAAAACAAGTTTTGTCTACTTTTTCGCACATTGACAGTACAGTATTATTTTATGTTACTGTAGTGCTTGTCATGAACCGATATAAAAAAATATTAAACAGCAAGGCAAATTCCAGCTTTTCGATCATCCAGTATGTGCGCTAACAGAGAAATTCGTTTAATGGTCATGTGATGCTGAATACAGAAAAATAGGTACTTAAACTCAAGCACTTGTCTTGTTCTGAAAGTTCTACCATAAACTAAGTGAAGCCAGTTGTCGAATATGTTACACTTATGCAAGTCGCTATGGCAATATAACATCTAAGATGTTTCTGTGAAATACATTTGTGATCTTCGTTTCGTAGCCATGTCACAACAAACAGATCAACTGGAGTAAATTTAATTTTGCACGTTATGGACCTATATCAGTGATTCTCAGCGTGGACCGTCGGTGGTCCACAGAGTTCCACAAAATCCTTCAAACGTTCCTTAAAATTGTAACCTTTACTGTACAAGAAGTTATGTAAGACTAGTTGTTCATTAGGTGTCAACATAGCAAGGTGGTCAATCGAATATTTTTTTAAAAGGTGGTCCATTGGCCTAAAAAGGTTGAGAACCACTGGCCTTTATCACACGAAGTTTTAGTGTGAAAGCGAACACTGCTATAATCTAAGCGAAACCCCATTGCTAATTATTTTATGGCCCATTCTGTTGCTGCCCATATTATCAGTTACGAACGCAAGGAACATTGCTAACATTTATTATGGCCCATGCAGGGGCGGATGCGCAAAATCCTGGTGTTTATCACAACAAGATTGTATTCACTCATGGTTTTATTAGTATAACTTTAAGCACTGCGATTATCTATCACAACAGGGGTTTATAATACACTTTAACATATACCAGCTTTACTACAAGTAATTAAGAGTTAACGCGCAGTTCTATTATATCATAGGAAGGAGAGAGAGTAATCCTTATTGTTAAGCAGTCACACTACAACCTGCTTAAAGAAACTGGTTGTACGTACGGTAATTACGTTTGTTTAGCCGTTCTAGGATAGTAGCCAGCTACAAGCGTATTCTGGTTCACGAATTTACCAGACCCCACAAGTTCGCCGACTATCTATCCTTCAATCCAGTTTGGTAAGCCCGCTACTGGTTCTACGCTTGGTAAACCCACTGCTCTGTTAGACTGAGCAGATGCACCCATGCTTATTATTTTTGTGCTGTATTTTCATTGGTCGATTTCGGTCACGTGGTCGCACACCTGGTTTCGTACGGTTTGCGCAATCGTGCGTGCGTGACGTCATTTTTCTAAGAATTGGAGTCATTCGAAATCGTAGTCATTTTGATAACGATTTTTATCATAGTTTGAACTACGTTTTTCAATACTGTTTTCTAAGGGTTTTAGTTACTCTCTCTTAACATCATTGTACAGTAAATGCATAAGTACAATTTTACAATAAATTATGTCTTCAATGTCCAGCTTCGCTTGACTTGCCGTGAATTCATCAGTGAACTTCTGGATTACGTTCTTCAATTGTTTTCCTTTAGTGATCAGTGTCTTCTTTTATGGTTATTTCAGAATCACAAGGCGTTTCATGTTGAGAAGTAAAACGAACTCAACAATAATGATAATAAGATACATGGGCGTCGGAAGGCGGACCTTGGACCCCCTTGATTTTCAACATTTTAGCCAAAAAGGTTGTTTTCTCAGTTTCCAATGAAAAAAAGAGTTTCACCTGTTTTGGCCCCCTCAGAAAATATTTGGAAAATCGCCTAGTGGCCCGCCCTAGAAAAAATTCTTCAGACGCCCATGAATTAAGATAATACACCTTGTAAAAATTCCCGCTAGTGAATTATATACACCGATTTGAACAGTATCAAAAGTAAAACCCACTCAAACATTAGATGCTAGCAAGCTTGCTATGAATTTTCAAGGGGTTCTGGTTTTTTTGCTCGATTAGTTTTTGGGAAACGACTGTTAGTAACCATACTCAGTTGAGAACTTCTGAAGCGTTTGTTTCCTTCTACGTTGGTACGAATAGGAGTTGCACAGTTGTGCTTCGGGAAGTGAGTCAAAAATCACTCAGTCCTCTTCAGTGGCTGCTTGATTGGATGACCCATTCTAAATTCTAGTATTGAGCAGTAGCTTATGGTGTTCTTTATACTGAATATACGCTGTTTGTGACGTCACAATATGACCTCGTATTCACGTTTGCTGCAAACCAACGTTTTGGGGAAGTTTGTTGACACAGCATATATTTTCATGGACGCCGGAGCAGCGGTAGGGCAGGGGAACAGTAAAAGAGCTGAGGGCAATGGAAACTTATAAAAAACAAAAAAAAACGTTACCAATCATGTTTGTTTCTATTCCTCAACAACGTTGACCTCAAAAGTAATAACAGAAATTGTAGAAAACCATTCGGAATATTCTGGTTGACCGAATAGCTACAATAAAATTTTTCAAGTTGGTCTTGATAAACCATGAAATTGCCAATGATACTGTTATGAAAAGACATCTCCGCCCCCGTTGCTCCCTTTTGAAAGGACAGAGGGGCAATGCAATGGCGATTCTAGAATGAAAAAAGTAGGGGGCCTCTGCGGGGCCAAGGAAAAAAATAAGGGTCCAATATAAATGTCTCTCCTGCATGGTGACTTTCCGCTGTAAAGAATAATTTGCTATGATTAAAGCTATCAAACCCAACATAGGCTTGTGACTATTGTTGGAACCGTTAGCAGAAAGTCTTCAATAGGCGGGCTTTGCATTTGCGCAGAGGTGCTTGATATTCTAAAAATTGATAAAAACTGCACTGATTTACAGTGCTTCATATTTCAATTTCGGGAGGCTTGTAGCTTTGTTTGGGGGTGTTAAGCCCACCAAATCCCCTCCCGTGGCGACGGGACTGAATATCGTTAACTATGACCTAACGTTATTGTTCACTAGAGACACTTAAGCACCACTAGATGCAGTCGCACGCTTGAACTGCTATGTCGAATATTCTATGCTAAACATGCAACTTCCACAGCACTACACTCTACACATGTAAAACAAAACACCATTTCCTGTACACCAGGCCTGCACAACTCAGAAAGCTCGAATGTCCAAATTATCAACACAAATTTTTGCCGCGGGCCGCAAAGGTCTATTTCATTGTGATATGGAGATTCAGTTGTAGTATGGAAGAATTCCTGGAACGACAATTGCTTATTCGAGTTCGAGCTTTTGCAACATTTTCTACAATTGAGAAAGCTCCAGCGGGCTGCATGAAAAGCTTTCGCGGGTCGTATGTTGTGCATGCCTGCGGACAAAATTGTGCTGACCCCACATGAACGAAAACAGCTGCACAAAAGTGACAACAATTTCACATAAAAGCAAAATGGTTCCAACGACGAACGCCATCCTGGCACAGAGACAAGTAGGCTGGTGATAGCCAACTATTTTCGTCAAACTGGTCTTGCCGCAAAGCAATTTTTTTTAAATAAACCAACCATCTGCTAGCAGATTAATAACACTGACTAATCCGTTTTTGTGGCAGCTTAAGAACACTTTGTGATGTAACAATAGCAATGTTATGCAACTACTATCACAAGTGTAATACCATGTGCAGCGTGGGTAGGGTAAGCACTGGTGCCACGCCTACTGATTTTTCAAAAGATCTAGTGATTTTTAGGCTCATCCAGTGATTTTTCACTGCAATCTAGTGATTTTTTTCAAAGTATGTATGTGAAGAAAATCGGTTGTCTTTTTCCTAATTTTTCAACTTTTCAGCCTTTTTTAAAAGATTTTCAGCCTATTTTAATCCGTAAACAATTGATTACGTGAATTCTGCTTGACGATTTGCAGCAACAGAATGAACAAGTGTTTCTAATTTGAGTTGCTCACTGTTTGCACCTCCGTGTTGTTTAGTGTTAATTGCTGCAATATTGGCCATGACATTATTTTGATTTCTTAGCAGGAACACTGCAGTGGAAATAATGAATCACCTGTTAGGTTGATTA
>JGI24158J21664_10007278_pt1 | contig 14696 bp, 12 predicted proteins | sample Ectturendosymbi3_FD_21664 | JGI IMG/M metagenome (IMG submission 21664) | reverse complement strand
TCGACCGCTAGACGTGCTGTCGCAGTCCAGTGTATATAGGTTGCGGGAGTAATGGCCAGTTGTGAAGAGGTTACTCTTGTCGGGCACAAATGGCCATGACGATTAATTGTCATGGACCGCAAGGTTCCAGACAAGAGGAAAAGAAAAACCCGACAAAAAAGAAATCCTCTTCGGGTTCCCATAACCCTTTCTTGATCCACGCACACCCATTATAAAGATACTGGTAGTGTGATTTGATTATGACCGCGAAGCAAATTCCATTGAGATTGCAGAAGAGCTTGTATGCGAGGACCTCGGCCGCTATTGCCTCATTGCTGGTTATTATAGCATATTGCTTTAGTGCAGGGGTCGGCAACCTTCCGCGGGCCAAAAACAAGCTCTGCAAGATGTGGCGGGCCGTACTAATTTACGCCAACAATTCCGTTCATTTTGTTGTTTATGGTGATAATTTTTGTAATTTTAATCAGATTAACTCCTGATTTTCACAGTTCATAACGCAAGCCCAAAATATGACATACAGTGCATATATAGCACAGTACGATTTCTCATAAGTACAATAGCTCGTAATAAGTATGCAATACAAGAACTGCAATTTGAAGAGGGGCTGCAGGCCGGATAATTTTGCTTGGCGGACCGTATGTTGCCGACCCCTGCTTTAGTGGTATTATTTGCGGATTCTGAAAGTGCCAGCGATTTGAACTTGAACCCACTTGTTTCTCCCCAAGTTTCTAGGCCATCGGAGTATTTTTGAACTTGTGCAATGGCAACTTATTTTCTTCCTCATTTCCAAAATTGACACACAGTTCAGCATCTTTAACGAACGCTGCATTTCTCGGTTACCAGACACACTGATACTATAGCTCGTTGTTACCTGGGCTGACGACAAAGCTGTGAAATACCGTTGAAAAGCGGATGCCATGAACTGTGGTTGAATCATCGATCTCTAGTTCGTGGCGAAACGTGTGTTTACCAGGCGGCTGCGTCGAAACCGTAAACGGTCTCCGCACAAAAATCTCAGTCCAGTGATCTGCATCTGCCGCTGCTGTTAGAATTCTCCAGTTTTTTCCTAAACTTTTTGTCCTGGTCTTCTACTATGTTGATAACAAAAAGGTTTTCGTGCCATATTAATATCTACTTAACATTTGAAGCAAACCGGGGCCGATTCAGTGGCAGGTCGCGATCAGGATTGATCTCTGCTGACGTAGTCGTATCGGGAAAAATACATTCCTGTGCGCTCCCGGCTTGACGCACGCCTCACTCACTTTTGCACGACAAGCACGTCTGTGTTGCTGGGTCCTGAATTTTGCATCCTGCGCGCGGTTGCAATTGTGTTACACGGCAAATCAACGTGTTTGGTGACGTGCCTGCCGCTGAGCAAACTGAATTGCGAGTCTTATGGCGCCAAGCCTTGAATGATGCACTGCCTTGCGAGTCTGTCTGTTGTTCTGCTGTCGAACAATCATGTGACGTAATGGCCCGAGATAAAATTTCCACCGCGCCTTTATTTAAATCTCACTGGTTAGTCACAGCTGGAATCGTGATAAAAGCGACCAATCGCTGACCCGCAGCGAATCGATCAGTCTTCGATTGGTGGCTGTTTATCTTCGAACCGGCCATGAGCTCATCGAAACCGAAACCCTTGCTAGATGGCGAAGTTGAAGTTTGATCAACTGTAAAATACTGAAACCGGTCTTACTGAACTGCAGCGTGTCGCGTAAAAAGTCTAAAGGATTGCCTCTGAAGGGCAATTGCACGATATTCGCTTGTTTTGTTCTGTAGTGCTGCTAGAAGTTTACCAAAGTTTTACAAAAGCTGCAATTCTTCAGAAAGCAGGTCAAATGCCATTTGGCAAAAACATTTAAACCATTTTCGAAGAGTGTAAATGTTATGATAATAAAATGACGGTCTAAGCAACAGGAGTAAGCAACGTGATGTAACATTTCGGTATTATCATTTACTGTTATCAGCGCATTGGCCGTTCTGTTTATTATTAGACTTTTCAGCACTTCCCGCTTTTCATGTACTAAAGTTTTAATGTTTGTTTATTTTTCAAACTAGTCAGATGTGCCCGGGTTGCCCTTGACAACCCGCGGTTTATCCAATGGTTCACCTGCCTCGAAAGTGGTTAATTTCTTATCGAAGTTAAAAAAATACACATATTGTTCATAACGAAAGCGTGTGAATACACGAAGAACTTTGTTTATCACAAAATGGACAATCCCCCGCTGCACTGGCGCGCGATTTTGGTTTTGTCTTTATGGTTTGTTTTTATTCTATTTGTTGTAGTCCTGTTTTCTAGGACAGAATTAATGCTACTGAGAACTAAAGGCCGTGTGTTACGATGAAGATGATTTTCTTATTAAACCTGACGTCATTCTTGTGCTCAGTAAACGGTCCTTTCCTTTGTAAGGTCGCTGGTAAAGTCTCTCATGAGGGAATAGCGAGAAGAACAGGGAAAAATAAAGGGAAAAAACTGATCTGAATAGAGTTCCACTGTTGTCACTGCCCGTGTTAACATAGCAGTTTGTGCTGTTCAATGGCAATACGCTGTCAGACGCTGTTTTTGGCATGACGTCCCTGTTCTAGTATTCACTAGGCTTGACTAACTACGAGCATGCGTGGTATAGAACGATGTTCCTACGGGGTATTTTTAGCTTCAGATGTGGGGTCTACACACAAGTAAGCGGCTATTTGCCACCTCGTCACCAACCAGACCGAGTGGTCGTGCAGGTTTTAAACGCAGGCCAGTGAATGAAACCACGACGCGATACGTTCGCATTGATCTTTGGATTTAAGGAATGACATGCTTGCCAACCTCCCTTGTAAAAAAGTGAAACGAATAGATTGATATGCGATTACACGCGCTTTTCGTGCTGCAGTTGTGGCGCCTGTGATCTTGCACCGCTGCGCTTTCCACAGGACGAAGGCAAACCGGGCGTCTTCGCTTCGCTCGAAGATAAACGAAGAGAAAATTTCGCCAAGGGCAGCTTGGAGCTTGAGAAAAGAAGACAAGCGTTGCTGTAAGTTGTCCGCCACAAAAATAGGTGAAAATCTGCTAGTTGGTTCTTCTTTTTTGGGGCATATCATGTGTGCTTTTTAATGTATCGTGCTCATTTGATTAGTCAGCGTCTTTCTATATTTTCTTTCGTTTTTCAATTATTGTCAGACGCGTTGCTACTCAGATTTTTTGTTTGGTCTCTGGATTGTTTTTCCCCGTCACTGCTGAAAGTTTGCTCAAACGCTTTTCTGCTGTGAGTCCTCACATACGAAGCATCCAAGTACTGGAAGCTGCGGGCATGCACGTAAAATTGTCCGCCGCGTACGCGTGTGTTCGTCTGCCTTAGTAAACTTCAATCTTTTCATCTGCTGTTTACTTCTCCGAACACCGCCGCGCACGCACAAGCCGATCCCTTTTCCGAGCCCGAAATGAATATACCCACGTTTCACTTCCTCGCTTCGGTTTTCAGTGAAAGCCAGCAGAAGGAGCGAGAGCGGTTGGAGCAAAAAGAGAGAGAAGAGCGAGAAAAGCGGGAAAAAGAAAGGTGCGGTTCAAATTAACAATCTGTGTATTAATCAGTTCCTGTTTTTGCCCAACAGTAGGTTTGCGTCATTGGGCAAAACAAAATTCTTACCGCATACTTTCGCGACGTAAGACAAATACAAAAATAACATTTTTGCGCGTTTTGTTTTATATTGTTTCCATCATTTTTTTTACTCTCTTGAGCGTTACTTAGCCGAAGCGCGTCACAAAGATCATCTTACGGTTCGTTCAACATCCTCGTTTTGTGACGTCACTGTAGCAGTTCCACTCCCCTGGCCTTTAACACATCTAATTAACAACGGAATGTCTTCCATCGCACACTTAGCTCTTCTCCTGACTTCACTTGCAAAAGGTCTTCTGCGATCACGGTTGCAGATTTTCAGTGACGTCACGCCTCTTATTTGCGTTGGCAAAATCAGTGTGTCAACGTTTGCAAATCACATAGCTGTATGATGGAAGCACTGTATTATGCCCATACAGCTATATTATGCAACAAATCTGCGTCATAACTTCACATTTATCTGCCAAAGAGCCGCTAACGCATCAACCACACAACAGATGCAGTGGTGCAAGTTTTTAATGACTGAGAGACGACAAAAACTCGGGTCGCACGAGCACGCGTGTTTTCTTTACATTCAAACGCCCGGCGTGTTTCTGATGCACTCGTTCTGCTTTTGATTCACTTTGAAATTGGTCCAGTGAAATCGAAAAACTTCTTTTACGACGCTGTTTTACCTGGGAATGGGCCATTCAGACTACTTCGCTATCCCATAATTATTCCGTAATAGCTAAATCGAATCCAGAACAACGAAACCTATTGAATTGTTTGGCTTCCAACAACGCAGCAAAATCGGCATGAAGACCATTTACTATTCATAACTGCAACAAAGAGGTTCGGAGCCCAAGTTAATGTTGCAGCAAAATATCTAAATACTTTCCATCGGACGGATCCAGCCAGTAAGGTTTGGGAAGGCGATTTCATGGAAAGGGGCGATCGATCACCCCATCGCTTAGCGGGTCAGCATTGTTCAGTTGAATGTTTCATCTTCAGATAAGTCGTAATTTGTGTTTTTATTCGATTGTTCACAACATACACTGCGAGCGAGTGACGGAAAAGGAACATAAAAGGCGAGCAAAATACCGCATTGCGCTCACATTGTTTCGTCATTCGCTGGCATCGCTCATTGTTGGCAGTAATGAACAAAACAAGCGTAATAATTATTTGCATGCACGTGTCACACGCACACGCATTGCTTCATCACATAATGCCCTTGTGAAAGATACAAAAACGATTCTTATTACTGTATCCAGTTAAAATTAGTATTTTAGATATTGATTTTAAAAATTCCGGATATTACACCGTACTGATGATGGCAGCAAAACGTCTACGCTACGTCTTTGGCTTCGTATGCTTTGGCCGTTATTTCATCACTAAGGTTCGCTATTTTTGATTGCCCATCCCTGGGTTTACCGGCACTTTCGCGCCCGTCTGCCACTTCAAGTCCGACTCGCCCGTGGACGTAACACGTTTACAAATATCAATGCCTCGCAAAAGTTTGCATGCAAGTGACGGCAACGTTGTCGTCTCGTGTGTGTGCATTTTGGTTTGACCCTCACATTCAGCTCGCTTGTGCCCAGCTGACACTGTTTGCATAGCAGCTAAGTGTGCCCTGTCACGCACGGCGCATTTGCTCGCAGTCGAAACCTATTGTACTAGTCGACTTACCTGCTACACTGTGTTCAACCAAGGCCACCTGTCTATCACGGTGGCCTCGGTCCAACACTTACGTTTGCGTGTTGCGTGTTCCTGTCGCTATAGCTTTTCTACTCAATCGTGAAAGCAAGGTCAAATGGCAGTTTTTTTTTAATACTGTTGTTTTTATTTCATGCTGATATTATTTAGACTGTTAGCTTGCGAAATCGACAAAGGTGTTGACAGTTAAAGACTTGTAAAGTTACTCTAATATATTCGGTAAATGATCGATTTCGTACTTGTAAGATTTTTGAAAATTGTAGGTTGGTCGCACGTTTGTTTACGTGGTACTCGGTCCGTTTGTGGCTGTAACATCACATGTACTACCGCATAATTTGGTTACTACATTCGCAATTCATTCTTAGGTTCAGTGTTCCTGCAGAGCAAAGTAACGATTCTAACTTAATTCCACACTACACACAGCGGAATGTTTAAGTGTTGAGAGCGTCGCGTTTCTCAACATATGGTTTTTGTGTAGACAATGCTTCTGGTTTGCTGATTTTCTTCATGTTACCCTTCATCATGTTACCAGTATTGCAAAGAACTTGCACTTCACTCGCACACAATTCATGCGCCACTTTTGTGCATTGTTACAAAAATTTCATTCTCTACAACAACATTGTTGTTATATGAACGCAAAATGTTAACATCATTAAGCTTAATAGGCACGCTGAAACCAATAACTAAAAAACTAGAAAAAAAAGCCAGTCTCTATCACATTTTTCTTGCGCGAAAACAACGTAAATAATTTGATATCACCTTCGAGCATCTAAACCAGCGCTTTCCAACCTCTTTCGCCACGCCCCATATAACCATGTCTTAAGGCCACGATGTTCTGCTGGTGCAATTAAATTTTTGTGGCCTTTTTTCTGCAGACATTTTTACCGGTCATTAAAAATCTACCATTGAAGCTCATTCTCAAATTGCCCCTCCTAAACATCAACGCGACCCAGTGTGGGGGGTGCGCCCAACTTTGAGAATCACCGATCCAAATCTTGAACGTTATTGCAAAGCTCTGTCTATGGAAAAAAATCCTTTCTCAGCACAGAATCAGACACTAAGATCTTACAGAGTATGTATTCCGCCTACGACGAAGGCATCATCAGCTCTTTTTTTCGCTGAGACATTTTGGTCACTGAGACTCTTCGGTCGTTTGTACCATGGTACTATTGAAACTTGCCGCGACACTTTTTATTAGTCCATAGTTCTGACCGAATTGAGTTAATTTTTTTCGGTCATTTAAAAAAAATTTGGTCAATGCACGAAAAAAAGCCAGCTGCAAAGTATCAAGAAAGCGTTCAAATATTGTTGAAATCTATTTTCATTTTTCCTATTTAATCGTTATTGGTTACTTGACAGTATACATTGTATTGTTACTATTATATATTGTATTATTAATGCTATATGATTACATTGTAATAGTACGTACGTTGTTATGCCTTGTATTGTACAAGCTTCCTGATAGCAGGTAGACCTTTTTGGCGCGTACTACTGTATTTATCAATGGTAGCTAGAAGCTGCTTTTTTCGCTGAAACATTTCGGTCAGTTTTTTGCTGAGACATTTCGGTCATTTCAAAAACATTTCGGTCTGTGACCGAAAAGAACCGAAAAGGAGGTGTTTCCCAAGTTGTTGCTCTTGGAGCTTCTATATTACTGGGACCACTCCGGCTTTTAATGTTCTACATTCTCTGTACGTCAACCTCAGGCCCTGATTTATTAGCTACTCTGCCTTTGAGATTGTCATTTGGTACTGCTGTACCTGTAACAACCCTTTGTTGGTGTGCTTGTCAAGCACTGCTAGGCCTGTGAGCTTGTGTTTGCCTGTCAGTCCTTATTTCGAAGTCTTGCTGTTCTTGACCTTGCTTTCTGCCACTGGATTTTGTTTGTGGAGCCAGGCGTGTGCTTTCGTGTTGATACTGTGGTGAATTGCTGCTGTTGCTCCGTTGTCATGCCTTGTCTTATAAAAGTTTCCTGCTACCTTGACACATGAGCCTGCCATGTGGGCAACTGTCTCATCCTTTTCGTTGCACATCCTGCACTTTGGGTCGTTTGTCGTATGGAGTATCGTCGTCTTGTGGCACTTTGCATGCAGTGCTTGATCTTGCGCGTAGCGAGCTCAAAATGTTGGGGCCAAAATTTTTGATTTAGGCTGGCGACAGTATTTTGTTTGGGATACTGCTCCTCAAAGCACAACATAACTAGATACGCTAAAAATTTGGGGAGGCATGGCCCCAGGGACCCCCTGGTTACGCCTATGGCTGCTGTTATGAGTGTTTGTTTCTGTCTTGAGTCCCGACTTGTATCCATCTCTTGGCGTTCGCCGTTGATTTGCTCTCAGGTACATGCCAATGTGTACTGTCCATGTTGCACCTTGGTGGCCCAGTTTGTTATGCATTCTGTCTCCTGTTCAGCCCTTTCTTACTTGTGTATCTCCTGTGATTGCTTGATACCATCAAGTTATCTTTTTGGTTCGCTAATGTAATCCTAATCTTTTACACTGGAACCCAAATTTTGCTGCGACTTCGGTGAGTCTTCAGCTGCTTCCTTTTCTTGGTTGATGCAATATGTGCATTTGAGTGGAGTCCGTTGTGCATGTTCGTAGTCTTTCTTGTCATTCCGTCTGGGTGCTGTAGTTATTTTTTGTTTCAGACTGTATGATTCGTGGCGTCTGATTTTTTTTCGCTGAAACATTTCGGTCATTTTTGCTGAGACATTTTGGTCGCTGAAACATTTCGGTCATTTGTCTCACAGTTGTGTTAAAACTCACCATAACAGTGTTTTTTAGCCCATATTTTCAAACATGACCGAAATGATTTAATTTTTTTCGGTCATTTCAAAAACGTTTAGGTCTATGACCGAAAAAAACAACCCAGCGTGTAGGTGATTGCTGACAATGCGTAGGTGTTAATGGCCTCTTGACGTTAAGGACGATTGAAGGATTTATCTTGACGTTTTCATGTATAGGTACATTGCTCTTGGCATTTTTCTGTTTTATGCATTTTACATTGCTCTTGGTATTTTTCTGTTTTGTGTATTTTGTATTCTGCCTGCTCCTTGTAGCCTGTTCTCAGATCAGCATCCTAGTCCAAAATAGTATTATTATTCAATTTGCGTAGCCAGCCCCGCGTCTCGAAGCACAAAACATTTAGATACACTCAATTTTTGGGGGCATGGCCCATTTGTCACCCCTGGCTACGCCTGCTATTATTTCTCCGTGTTTTAACGACCCCCTTTGCTCAAGCAGTGCAGGACCATAACCAGCTTGGGACACCAGCCTGGGCGAAGAGTTTTCTGAGAGGGGCCCACATTTTTTAAACTATGTCCAACAGTTTTAAACAGTGTCCAACACATTTTTCCAGGGGGGCGATGCCCCCTGCGCCCCCCTCTGGTTACGGGCCTGATGCGGTGTAATTTCAATGGGGGCCGAGTTCATGAAGCGCAGGGCTGGCAACAACAATTGCAGTGGCTGGATTCTGTTGCAAATATCAGCCTTGAGTTCTCGAGCCTGCGTCGGATTCGCTTTTTCGTCAAAAGCTCAACGGGTTACTAACATTGCCTTTGCATTCAGACTGGAGCAAGAAAGAAAGAGGCAAGAGGAGCTGGAAAGACAACTGGAAAGGCAAAGAGAAATTGAAAGAGAAAGAGAAGAGCAAAGACGAAAAGCCATCGAACAAAAAGAGGCCGCCCAACGCGAAATGGAACGACAGCGACAAATGGAATGGGAAAGGTATAGATTGATGTCTCATTTTGAGGATTATGATCGACACTCAGAGTGCGTAGCTTTTGGCCGCCGGACTGCACGTGTTGCGCCGCATATTTCCACCACACAATCCCGGACAAATTTTGTGAACTTGTTGCTTGGACCACTTGCTAGCATTGCGTTTCGCGACTAGACGCAGGCTCGTGTTTGGGAAACGACAAAAGTTGTTTTGCCGCTGTAGCAGCGTAACCGCTGTTTGCCAACATTCTGTAGTCGGCTTATCGCGTCACGCTGCCCTGTTGTTTTGCGGTCAGCGAGAGTTGATGCGTAAATGTGTACGTTGGTTGAAGGAGAAAGTCCTGCGCTGATTTCATAGCACAGGGATGCAGGAAATCCCCACTAAGGCCCCGTTCTGGGGTTCTGTATTGGTCAGATTGCCAGCATTTTATATTCGCAGCAATTATCTGAAAGCTTTGTGAAGTGTCAAAAAAGCTTCGAAAAGCTTGGTGACCTTTTAATAACCGCATCCTAGATTATAGGAAAAAATAAATCTTTTCGATATTCGTCCGAAACCGTTTTTGTAAAAATTCTTTTATGGGTTAGCCAGGGGATCCCGTTGTATTTTTCGGTGTTAGGGGCCTCTCATCAGCGAACTGATGTTCAAACGACATGTTTTAAACGAGCGTGTTTTTCTCGGCAATGCAGACTACATTGTGAAATTGTGGTCAGGCTGCTGTCGTAGTATATTCAAAAATAAGGCAAGCAAGGTATGCTTTTCTGGCGAAACTGTGCGATCATCCTGAGAGGGTATAGCGCTATAAGCGCTACTTTTGTCTTCTGCAAATAATTTCAAATCGACCTGTTTTATTCTTTTAGCAGTGATCTCAAATCAGAAAGAGTTTGCCTTCATCAGTCTTACTTAAAAACTTATGCAGATTGCGCCGAAAAGAACTGCTGCAGATCAAGTTAAGAGAACAGCAATCTGTGACTAGTTTCAGAGCTCAAACGAAGACGTTGGACGTCGAATTAGGCACACTGGTAAGAAAACATGAAGCGAACGTTGCAATTGTCGTTTCGCCGACGTGTATTTTAAAAAGTCTTCCCGGGCAAAAACGCTTGTTTACTTAGGCAAGGACGGATTTTATATTTGAAAACATGTGCTGTCGGGCATTTCGCCTGTCCTGGCGTCGGCCAACAGCATCCAACGCTGGTATAAAGAAAACAGTAAACCAATTAGTCACTTGCTCTCACTTTATGCAGCCCGTAGAAGACCGATAGACGCTGACGAAGCAGACCTACTCTCCCATTTGCAGTTCGCGGGTAGCGCAGTGTCCGGGAAGTGATGGTCTGACACGTAGCGGTTTGTGATTTGAGCGATACCTTATGGTTTCGCACCGACGTCAGGACGCAAATTACTGGGCTCCGTGTATTTTCATTCACCGAAGCTGTCGGTGCTCTTGCCAGTGATTTAACCAATTTGCGAAGCGCTGTGGTGACCGGGATGTGGCTCCGGTTTCAATTTATTTTCTCTTGGCTGACAAAATACCAGCTATTGTGAAGTACGTATATGGATTCGCTAACACTTTCTTATTGATGCTGTGCTTAAAACCTACGTAGACAGTTATTTCCGTTCTGAGGATAAATTTACGTTTTTGACGTCAATCTGCGTGAGGTGCTTTTATCAGGGTTCCCACACGGTATTGAAAGTATTGAATTTCAGAAATGGTTTTCAAGACCTTGAAATGGCCAAAATGTACATTAGGTATTGAAAAAGTGTGGAAATCTAAATGGAAGAGAAATCTCAAGTATCTGAGCATAATTTTACTGAAGGCAAAGCACTTCATTGCAGTACTATGCAGTGTGTAAAATTGAGTTTCATGATTAAGAATTTCGAAAAATGAAGAGAAGTAATGGTGTTGAACTTATTAGATTTAGCATTAAAAAGGTATTGAAAAAGTATGGAAAACGATTTAAAAAAACGTGTGGGAACCCTGTTTTATGCTTGCGAGACGGTTGTGCAAAGACGAACAATACCCCGATGCCGTTAGCACAGGAGTAACGGGCTACCTGTGATTTTTAGCTAAAACTTGTCGAAATTATGTGGCACGCAGTGTCCTGCGCGAATCGTGTTGCATGTAGTGTGCTGCGTGAAGCGTGTTGCACGCAGTGTGCTGCGCGAAGCGTGTTGCACGCAGTGTGCTGCGCGAAGCGTGTTGTACGCAGTGTCCTGCGCGAGGCGTGCTGCACGCAGTGTGCTGGGCATAGACATACCGTGACGCTAACCAACGGCTGTTCAGCGTTCACGGTCTCGAAGCGGTCTCGCGACGCAACCGTGATATCAACTGAACCGAACTTGAGTCTAAGTTTCCAGTGCGCCCTGCTCGTTATTTGCCCCGGACATTATTTGAGTGTTGGCCAAAACTTGATAATTTTGATTCCTGCTGAACTCGCTTTGATGCCGGAAGCAAAACGTTTTTTACACTTTTTCCTGCTCCGCTTCAGTTGGAAAAAAAGACGCAGCTCACACAAAGAACGCAGGACGTGCAGGGGAGGCTGAAAGAGCACACCGCACAACTTCGCGTGATGAACAAACAACGCGAACTGAAGCATTCGTTGGTGGAAAAGCAACAGGAACAAATTAAGGTATTGTTGTTTCCACAGTTACTTTAAGGCGGCAACGATTGAACGCAGTGACTAGAGTGCACGTTTGGTGCAACAGTTGTGCGATTTATCAAAATCAACGAGGCCAGCAAGATTTTTATAGCGCAACTCGCCAAGCGTTCGATTCGCTACGTGTTCGTAACAGTCATAACCATCGATGCTTGTCCGCCGTCTTCCTGCTCTGCACATAGTTTTCTGTGTATTCATTGAAGTGTTATCCTGTCAAGTGCAATTGCCGTGAAACGCCTTCTGAAGAAAAAAATGTTAATTTCAGATAAAAGCAACAGTCGGCTCCGATCCAGTTTGTCGAGCAAATTCAACTTCTGTTGAAACCCGAAATTTCGCTCTGTATTACTTTTGAGTCTAAACCTTTGCTCAATTGTGAAAAAGCAAATCGGGGCGCGAAATGTCATACATTTATTTTATCAATCGTTGTCATTTCACCGCTATTGAGAAGTGCCGAATCAGTGAACTGCGTTTGTTTAGTGATTGAAGTGCTTGGTCGAGTTGTCCACAAGGGCACAGGCTGTTGCTCACCGCAGCACACCGCAGCAGTCTTCTACATCGCCTGCTTGCATTTCTTTTGCCACGATTATGCTGCAAAGTCCGTGACGCATTTCCCACCCCACAAACCTTTTTTCTATTTCGAATGCACGAACGTGTAAAGTTGACAGATAGCAACCGAATGTATGTACCGGAAATCTATTTGTTTTCTGGACTTTGACGAAATGCGTTTTTAGCGTTTGATGTGCAGCGATGCAAAAATGAGTTTCCGGCAGGAGTCAGCACATCTTGGCAGTATCGAATGTTAATTTGGAAAACCGCACAGGATGACTTTGTTGCTGCTGGGACTGTGAACGCCAGCCACTACACTACAGAGTTATGGAACCGGGTCACCCTAAGCTAAAAGCGCTTACCACCGACAAAAGGAAGTTTAACTTAATCTTTTCTGTCATGTTGCAACCAAAGCCATAAGCATTTCCTTCGCGCATGCGCACACACGTGCACGTGGCCATTCACGTGTAAACAAACATGCGTCGTTTTCTTTCAAGCAACGGCGACGCAGTTACAAACAGCGCTTGCATCCCGGTTTTCTGTCTGCCACCAAATTACCAGTTGCCAAGAGTTTTGCCACAACTTAATAAAACAAGTTCTTTGGGTGGTGGAGGCTGATAACAATTCAACCGAAACTTTTTTCGCCTAAGCTACTGAACAGACCAGATCGCAGACATTTGACTTAACATTAAGACCATTGGCGACCACAATTCAACGCACCAGTATGCTGTTTCTCTTGCAGAAGATACTCAACTTTTCGGTTTTGATTGCTGACGTGGGTGCATTGTTTGTGCCCTTACGTACAGTTCAAACCCGTATCCCTAAAGTAAAGGTTGTCCTGATGTTTGAACAATTTCTTCCTTGAAAATTAGGTTTCTCCCCTACGTGAACGTCATTGCCACCAACTGCATCATGAAGTAGCCTCCATGTTGCTGCGCACAACCCTGCTAGCATTCACAGCTTGCAAACAGCAGTCGAGGAACTTGACAATTTCATTTTGAAAGTCCGACATTTGCAAAGTAAAACGGTTTTCTCGGCCTGTAACAACGAGCATTTTTATTTGCCTGCAACTGAAAGCGCTGCGCAACGGCAGTTAGCTGTCGGGTGCCAGTCGATCAGCCCGTTGGAACACCACCACCTCTAAGGTTCAGTTTGAAGTGGTAGCGTCGAATTAGCATCGAGCTGCGCTAGGTTTTGCTCTATGTGTGACGATTGTGTGTTATTCCGATTTGCCTGCACGGCAGCAGTCTTGGTTAAATGGCTTGTGGTTTTTGTCAACACAGCTTTTCAATCAACAACTGAACAATCTTCTTCCCGAGAAGCAGACGCTGTCGGAGAAGATTCAATTCAAAGGAAGCTCTGGCCAAGGTCGGTATCTTGTTTCGAAACCGCTCACTGCTTGTGCGTGATTTGAATTGGGAACCATGAAGTAAAGTCACGCTACATGCGAAACTCCAAAATCTTGGCAGCAGTTTGTACTGCAGTGTTTAACCTGATAAGAATCAGTCTTATGCACCAACCTTTCTAAGAAACCCTGAGCAGTGTATACTGCATAAGCGACGGCTTGCCTGCCTAATGCAAGAGCTCTCCTCCGGCTTTCGTACATGCGGCAATGTTTCTCAAATTACGCAGGGCGTCTGTCAATCGACAAAAGCAGTGTTAGAGCGGCTTCCGCGATTTCTATGCGAGGCGTTGTTGGTGCTTCCTAGATTGATTGGTGTTTCAAAGTCAGGCAAGTTCAGCTTGCTTTTCAGCCTGAAGCTAATGTCGTAAATCTCACGTGTTGTGAATCAGTAGTCTCGAAGTTTGTTGAGGCGGAGGAACGCACCGAAAAATGTAACAGCCTCTCTTGATGAGCTGGTAAAAATGTTAAATATTCGGAAATCAAAAAACAGTTTTTTTCGGAAAATCTTTTTTTTTTGTCAACGAATACGATGAATAAGTATCAGAAAGACAGGTGTTTAATATAAATTAGCATCATGATAAAACGTACAAAACGCTTTTGATCAGCGACTCTGACTAAATGACAGTATCGCAAGCCGTGTTGTAATGAATTTTCAATATGGCATCCAGGGACTCAAATTGGAGGCCACTGGTGTTAACGCAGTGTTTGCCTCGCCTGGTTGCTCTCAATCGTTCTCTTGTCCAGATTCGAATCTTCAAAATGCTCAACACGACTACCAGGCGAGAGTCTTCACCTTACAAAGGCTGCGCACGCAGCTGTCTGAAGCGGAACAGGAGAAGAACTTGCGCGCATCGGAGCTGGAAAAATTGACCACACAGCTGAACGTACGTCGAGTTTCAGTCGCAACACACGTTGTTCAACTTCAGCGCGGTTTACATTGGACGCTGGCCGGAAATTGCGCCGTAACGGAAAATTGAATAACTTCCGGTCCGCGTCGGTCAAATGTAAACTCGGCTTTGCTTGCCTGTGTAGTATTAAGTGAATCGTTAAGTTCTTGAATGTGTGACCCCCCCCCCCCCC
>JGI24158J21664_10007277_pt1 | contig 14697 bp, 14 predicted proteins | sample Ectturendosymbi3_FD_21664 | JGI IMG/M metagenome (IMG submission 21664) | reverse complement strand
ATGCAGGCTAGAGGGTTTCTAAATTATCGTTTAAAATATTGCTGGCCGAAAGTTATCTACTGTATATGTCAACCAAACGAACTTAAACGGGAAATTAAAAAGAAACTGGAGGGGGCCAAACAGGGGGCCAACCAAAAGTCTAGAGGAGCCATGGCCTACCCAGGCTCCCCCTTAGAACCGCCACTGCGTGTTTGATATGTAGAATATTACTCTGCGCATGCGCACATTGCGTGAAGTCAGAAATTTCGCAAGTCAGAAATTTCGCTTGACTCCAATCCAAATCCAAACAAACTCGTTACAGTCCGGATCCGGATCCAGTCCAATTCAAGTCCAGTCCAATGATCATCTCTGGCAGGCACCTCGCTCGGGACAAAGTGAACACCGCTAATGTTCCGATACAAAAAACTTAACACATCGTGAACTTGACACCATGTTGCCATTCACCAGAACAACCGAGGTGCATTCGCAAAAATAACATTTGTATTCTAGATAATAAACGCTGAAAAATACACATTGCTAAACAAACACCTTACCAAGTAGTTAAATCAAGGAAAAGAGTAACACTGCAAGTGCAACAAGTTGGTAAAACAAAATTTGAAACACACAGTTGGGGAACAAATTGCGTAAACTCTTGCATTGTCAATCAGCAAAGCAAAGTGACTCATCACTGGCACTCGTCTGCAGAGTGCACTCAGTAGTTCATGCTTTACTCTTGCAAAAAGAAAAATCAGATCAGCAAAGAAAGTATCTACTTGACAAAGGCGCAAAAGCAGAAAGTTTTTATTCGCAAATCAACAAAGTTAAATTTTCTGGTGATCGACATACTCGTATAACAGCTTCTATGAGGAGGGACTGCGCAAAGAGGCATTATGAAATACCAATGGTGACACTCGTTTCACTTCCTACGGCATAATTTCACTGATAAGTAGCAGGCCAGTGATTGGTTTACCATGTGGTAAATACAGTTTCTGCATTCTTTGGTCGTCTTTCGAGCGCTAATGAATATTTTCATATCGTATTGCAAAAGTTCTGATTAGTTTTACAAGATAGAAGACACGAAGCTACAATGGCGAGCTCGTTGTTTTCGCCTCGTGCGTTCACGTGACTGACGTGCCTTCAATCGCATTGCGCTCGCATTGCGCTCTTTTCGCTGCTTGTCGTCGTTCCTCCAGTCAGGCTTCCCCCCGTTTTGCTTGCGCTGCAACTTTCCCTGATATCTCCCCGAGCTGAACGTCATCAAAGGAAATTTCACCATTGCTATGCAACACGAGACTACCCGTTCCAGTACAAACAGAAGCAGGGATTGTGCAACGAAAGGAAAACAACATTTTGGTCTTTGTGGCGCTCGCTATTTGTCTATGACGTTGCCCGACACGGCAAAAACATTTCTTCGTATCGCTTTTTCACGTAGTCACGTATTTCCGGAAATCCTCCGAGATAAATGAACGGGTTGAGCAGCGAATTGAGGTGCGAAACGGTCAAAAGTATTTTGGTGGTCTGCACGTAGCGCTTGTCCGTTTCTCCCAAGCTGACCAGGAAGAGCACCCCCAGCGGCACGGTGCTGATGAGAAGCAAGACCAGGATGATGGTCAGTGTGCGCAGCAAGCGCATGTCTTGGTCCTGTCTCCGCTGTACGGTGACTTCGAAGTTGCTCTGCCGACGATTCATCGAACGACCGGATCCTTCACGCACCAAATCTAGACAAACATAAAATAATTTGACATTTGACTTGCGAAAACCTTTTTATGACTGGATAATGGCGTGGATAAAAAAAATTATCTTAACAGTGTGTTTATTTTTAAAAACTATCTGATCACATACCACTGACGCGTTTTTACTGCAATCTGAATCGCTTGTTAAAAAATCGTTTTGATCCAAAAATTTGGATGAAATGATCTAAAATCTCTCGTGATGTCTCTGCTTAAGGGGTTCTCCCAAACAACGCGACCTTGTATGCAGTCTAAAACAGTTGCATAAAGCAGGTCTTTAGTCAAAACGTATATGTTCTTTCAAGTGTAAAAAACTTAACCCACTGCTTTTTTCTGAAAACGTTTAGAAGTCTTATTGGTGTGCACTGAGCAAGACAGGTATGAAAAAGTAGACAGAGCAAAACTCTCTCTGTGTACTGTATGATACGAACCAATTAAAAACTAAAACATAAGGTTTGCGCGGTTGAAAGGATAAGTTGGAGCTATAAGAGACCGAGACTGTAATGAACCCTCACCAAGGCAAACAATCAAACCTTGTCAAACTATTACAACAGATTGCCTAGCAGCGGTTGCCTAGCAGCGGTTGCCTAGCAGCGGTTGCTCACCCCAGTTACCGGCGGATGATTCCCGGTGCTGGCGTTGCTGGTCCACAGTTCGACCAACCTCCTGTTTGACTTGGAAAAGTTTTGCGTACAATATGCACGGGATGGCGGGCATCAGCACGAGAATGAGCCCGAGGAAGAGCATCGAATCTTTTGTAAATGTTGGATTGATCTGCAGACATTTAGGAGGAAGATGTTTATGAGGAATAAATATCTTTGTCTTTGTAAACTGTTGTTTTTTACAAAAATTTATAAATGTCCATTAGACGAACAACAATGCAAAATTTTTTAATTGGATAGTGCAAGTGTTGCACAAAGCAAAGACGGAAAATCTAAAAATCACGCTCTTTATCAAAATATCCGTAAAATTGATAAAGAGAGGAGTTCAGCGAGAGGTGGTGACCTTTAATTGTTTCCCTATTGCTCCTTTATTTGATTATTTCTGAATCATGTGTTTTTTGTTTTAATGTTACGATACTTATCGCACAAAGATTGAGCTTGTTGAGTGAGATTCTCTGACACTTTAGTTCAGCTTATATGCCCAACTGAAATGCATTTCTGGGCCAAAAGCAATGCCACTCCCTTAATGAGGCCCGCACATTGCATCTCTTATGTTGTTCTCAGCGGACTAAAATTTAGCTTTAAAGCTGCTGAAAGCGTTCGTATCCTAACAGCGATGATAACGACTTTTTGGCACCTCTAGTCACTCCATAACTGTAGTGTCGTAGGCAAGTTTAAAGCGCCAGTGGAACCACAAAATTGAACTCAGTTTAGTGCCAATGGAACAAAAAGATAGATCTCAGGCCAGTGCCAATGGAACAACAGGGGTAGAAATCAGAAAAATAGAAATTACTTTCACAACGACGAGTCAGTGAACACATGGAAATCTGCCAGTATGCGCAATGCAAACGTGATGAAGTAGTACTGAGGACCACTGCATGAAAACGTCAAATTTAAGATTAATTACCAAAATAAAGACAGGTTGTCATTGTGTAATACAAACACAACAACGAAACCTTCAACTGAGCCGAGGGTTGGACATAGCTGCGTCAGGTCAAAGTACATACGCTCAAATCTCATGTCTTCAACAAAGTTTGGTCACTATGGGTTCATGTAAATCTGATAACAAAGCCACTGATAGCAGAATGATTGCTCATCGATGTTTTTTTATGATCACGACACGATAGGATTTCAATGGCTTCCCAACGCTTCGCCAACCACCCTTTCAAGCTTAAAAGCAAACGGAGGTTCGCTCCTATCCAGATCAATATGTATATTTTTACATTCCTTTCAGGACAAACCGAAAATTTCCCTGTCACGAAATGCATTTCGCGCATTTTGTGAAATGTGCAGCTTTTCATCCTTAACCAGAGGTAGGTTGAGCATAGCAGCAGTGGTAAGATAGCGGTCTTGACAAGTGTTTGTCTTTAAAGATAAAACGTTGAAATTTGGACCGTATCGACTGGGATAGACAGTCTTATGCAGTTGCGTGACAAGCCAGTGACAAAGATTGCTTCTGTGCGGAAGTCATGGACCGCGGCGACACTCACAATCACGTGGTCGAATCGCATGTTGATTGAGCTGCAGGTAAGCGGTTGCATAAAAAGCGAATTGCAATTTTAAAAAAATTAAAAGATACTGACAAAAAATCATCCACTTGAAGCACAGTTCAGGAGATTTTATTTTGCAATTTGCTGACTATTCAGTAGATTAGGCAGCACCTGGTAACGATAGAGATTTTCGGCATTTCCTGCATTGTTTGACCCATGCATCTTATTAGTTGTTGGGCGAATGCCGAAGCGTTCCGACCTAAACTGCAAATGCTTGAATTAAAACTTTTGAAAACTTTCGGTGAGAATTTCCGGGGCCTTTAGCTATCAACCTACCCTTCTGTGTGGAAAATAAGGTGATAGATTGCTTACTGTTGGGGTGATGACAGGCAAAGCTGTTTCCATTATTGCGTCACATGTGGTGCGACCCTAACATTCGCACGGTCAACCCGTGGACAAGTGACTGCCTGCTGCAAGAGAGCAGGAGCTTCTAGCATAAGCGTACGGGAAGGCACTTTACTGAGGGGCGGGGCGGAAAAAATTTGCCCTAAAAAAATTGTCCTGAAACTAATTTTTTTAGTTTAATCCGAATTGGGCCTGAAACCTCTTGAAAATCTGTTCTATCTGTAGATAATCGGTGAATTCGTTTATAACGGCTTTGTATGTAACTTCAATTCGTCTGTAAGGTTAAATTTTGTTCGGTCCCGATGTCATCTTCTACATGCATTTCAATTCGCTTATAACTTCAATTCGGCAATAACGTTCTTTATACAATCCCTTAGAGGTGCCGTTATAGGCAAGCAACTTGCGCTTGCCCTGAAAACAGAGTTTGCTCTGAATTCACTGTGTTGAATATATATTTTTTATCTCTCAGGATTTTTGAGCACCTTGCTCTTGCCCTGAAAACAGAGTTTGCCCTGAAAATTTTCAAGACAGGGGGGACAGCCGCTCCCCCCGACCCCCCGCCTCGTACGCCAATGGCTTCTAGTAGATCTTGTGCTGCTGCTAATCACTGATTTTATTCTCCTGTGTGCGTTACCAATGACGGGACCTCGCGACTCGTCTCGTTACCCGTTCTTGTGAGTTTCAGTCTCGTCTTGGTGTTGAAGTCTGCGAATCTATCGTCTCGAGACATTGGGTGCTCCACCGAAATGACCTGGCAATGCTTCTGCAGCTCAACCTGATTGCTGTTTGTTGTATCTTTGTAAACGGAAAAAGCATAAAAACGGGAGAAAAAGCGTAAAATTTTTCCAAGTTAGAACCCAGAAATTTTGATGATCTTGCTTGGGGCGAAATTCGAAAAACATTTCGACAAAGCCGACAAATCTGCAAGCCTTGAATCTCTGTCTCGAATATTCAGGAATCGCTCGGCTTCATATTTTTTAATGAAGTCTCGATCTTGGTACTTCAGCGTTTTGACCAAGTGTCGGTCGCGGAGGTAGCTGGACTGGATCACTGCGCAATAACCGACGGTGGGCGCGGCGTGAAACGTTCTCGCTGCCAGTTTTTTGACAGTGCTTTCGCCTGCAGCGCACATTCAGCGGCAGACAGAGTTACGGTCGTTTCAACAAAGTGATCAGTCATCGAGAACCAAGAGCTTGGAGAAGCCCAGACGTGGAGTTCATAAACTATAATTTGAGTAGCGCAGGTGTAGCCAGGCTGGAGGTCATGCTGTTCATGGCACACTATTTTGAAGACAAAAATACACCGAAGTGCAGAAAGAACAATCACGTTGTCATATTTTAGCCACAGTTGCTTCAGAAAAATTCGTTAGCTTTTTTCGGTCTTCATTTTCATTTTCAATGAAAGAATTTGAAATTTCTGTTTGACTCGTATGTTACTGGATTAAGGTTTTTGAACCGCAACTTTTGCCGCCCCCTCCCCACTTGAAAATCTTGGTTACGCTTTTCATTGTAAAGTAGCAACTCCGGACGATGGAATCTGTTAAAAAAGCCTTCGCCCTTGTAATTCCACATCTTTCAAATGTCGTGACCTCCGCTGGATATGTCGACACAAGAAAATTAACTCAACTGAACACCTGCTGCATGCGCTCCTCTGCCGCTCTTGGCAATAACCTCGGGGTCGTCGCGCTAGGCATTGCGGATTGCACCATATGAAGTACTACGAAACAGTGCAAACAGCTGTTCCGGCCATCTTGTCACTGACAATCTATATAGGCTAAATAGCTTTAGTTCCCAGGTAATAGTGCAGACAAGTAGCTAAGGCCAAGAAAAATGGCACTTTTTTCATTTTCAAAAGAATGTTAGGTTAACTTGCTTTCAACGAATCACTCTGATCATTGAAGGAAAATCTTGAAAATTTAAAAATCACTCTGAAAAAAACTTGAAAATTTGCTTTTTTGTCAACTCAAGATGAACGTTATGTTCGAGCGGTTTGAGAAGGAACGCGATTGATCTTTTGAAGCTCTAAACACTAGTACAGACTGTCAGTAAACTGCCTATGATCGGTAAACGTATTTTTCCTGAATTCGGTGGATTACAATGCTTTTGTCTTCCAGTAGCTACAGTACTGCATATGTTCTATACTTGTGTTGTGTCAACGTTAAAGAATCTAATAGGTTAAAAACTAGTTTTGTTTCGCTATTTTGACATGCCGTTGGTTTGAATGACAGGAACATTATGGTCCAGTCAATAACGCCAGGCTTTTATATTGACGAAAAGTAACTTCCTTTACCTGCGAGCATTCAGAAACTGGTGAGCAGACCATGTAGTAGACACCGGTGGTACTGTTGCTGGGCATCTTGCAAACACAGTTTCTGGCGCAGTTCCAAACAGTCACGACGGGAATGACGAAACTGACAATCGGTATAAGCCACGTTAAAGCGATTCCGAACCTGATGAACCTGCAACAAGGTTAAATGAACCTGATTAAAATGCCCTGAAAAGGCCCAGCCAATCAGCCTTCAAACAGCTTCCACACATGAGCAAAAGTTGCATTAAAAACAAATTTGAAAGGCAGACAAACACGTATTTTTTACCACGGCCGGTTAAGCATTATTTCAGCTTCGTTATTGCAATATACATTACATCTGTTTTCATTGGTTAAAAATATATACAGTACAAAGGTTTCGTAACTGTAAAAACGAAGAAAGACTCAAACATTTTATATCGACACGAGTGTTCATAAATAATTTCTTTGCTACTACTCATTTCAACAAACCGAAAGCAAACTGTTGTGGCCGAGCCTTGTGGTAAAACCCTCGAAGTAAAGATTTTCGCATTTTGAAAATTTTGTTAAACTCGTAAGGGTTCTCTTTTCTTAACTGATTTAGAGGCGGGTGCACTCTGAACATGAATCTTTTGCTTGAAGTTTACGTTTTGCAAACAAAATTTTTGTCAACAACCTGCAAAATTTGAGTAACGTGCATTCGTTCATTTTCACATTCATTTTCTCACCCACACTTCCTCTGGGGAGGGTTGGGAAGCGTCAGTCCTAGGGGCTTCGAAACACCGCACGGTTTTCAGCAATTTCAGATAGTTCTGCTGGCTCCACCCTAAGACGGGAACAAGCAAGATCGGTGATGTAATCACATCGCCTGTTCCTTGGACGACCTCTGTGCTGCTTTCCCGTGAGTTCAGCAAGCAGGACTCTCCTCGCCAATGTTTCTTGGGGCATTCTGGTCACGTGACTGAACTGCCGTCGCTAAGGTCTCTCTTTCGGAAGACAAGTGGCTCGACATTCAGCGTTTTACGAATTTCACAGCTGCGCACTTTGTCGCGAAGTTGTCACGCCGTGAACACTTCTCAAAAATCCCATCTCTGCCGCTTGTACTAGAGATAGAATTGTTTTCGGTCATTACCCAAGATTCATGGCCATAGATGAGGATCGGAACAAAGACCGATTTAAAAGCTGACAGCTTTGCGGTGTTTGAAAGCTCCCGTTGTGTGACAAGAGCAGTAAAGCTCACGCAGAACTGCATCCGCTTTGACAGTTCGCGAACCAATCTATTCTTTCCGTTTTCTGTCACTCGCGAATACCACCACATGCTGCTTGAACTTATCGACCTACTGCAGTGCATTGCCGCTTACTTGCAGTATACACTGCCTTGGGTTTCTGGGGGTGACATAACACCTCGGTCTTGTTCGTGCTACCTTTCATTCCCGTTTGATCGCACGCAGCTGAAAACCGATCAAGTGCATGTTGAAGGCCCTGTTCACAGGGTAGAAGCATGCCAATTCGTCTGCAAAAAGCAAACAAATGAGCCTGCAACTTCCAGCAGTGACACCCTCGTCGACTCGGCTGTGACTGTCCATCGAATTCATATAGACTACGAAGGGGAGTGGTGACAACACACACCCTTGTCTGAGTCCAACACCCAAGGTGAACGGTTGTGATTTAACTCCCCCGAAACGGACACAAAAATTCAGAGTAGGGATACAGCCACATCAATAAGGAACGCTCTTGAGAACATTGTTATTTTCCAAATACAGAATGGAAAAATCACGGACGAAAAACGACAATGCTCGACTTACCTCAATCTTTCTTCTTTTCCCCACCTGCACCAATGAGGGCAGTGGTGGTTTGAGCTGCTGCCAAATTCAGTGACGCAAAAATAGCGATCCACAGCAATAACGAGCTGATTTAGTATTGATGACCAGACAGTCATGGCCCAAAAGCTTTTCGGGATGAGTTCAGTGAGTGCCGTTCGAAACGGGAGCACCATCTGCCAACAAAGCGGTCAGTGTTTAACAGCAATGTTTACATTGTCTCCACGGCTCAATTTATTATCGACAAGATCCGCCACCAGAAGACGTCAGGTCAGCAGCGTGTTTGTTATCTTGCATCAGGCCCGAAACCAGGTAATTGAACCCCACCGGAAATTTTCAAAAACATCTTTAGTTGTTAGGTACAACAACAACAAATTGCAATCACTTTGCCCCACCCGAAAAATATCAGCTGGTTGCGGCCCTGGCTTGCATGCATATGTTGAAGAGAAAGCAATCAGGGGTCAATGACGTACAAAGGGCGAACGCAAAATGAACAAGCAAAATAGCTGCGGTTAGACAATGAACTTTTGCTGGAGTGGGGTGAGGCTTTCCTACTCCCATCTAGTTGCATTTGATTTGAAGGCAACTGAAAATATTTGCCGTGCAATCATGCTTGCAATCAAAGTAAACCACGGGCAGTGATTCGCATTGCGATTACGAGAAAAGCGGAGAGATTTTCCTATTTTGTCTTTGAAAAAATGAGAAAAAGAAACAACGTTCACTTGTTTATACAGACTGATTGTCACGCTTTTATAACCTGGAAAAGTTTCCTTGAAATTAAAGCTGAGAGCTAATCTGAAAGTCAAAAGTGTTACTTCAAATTTGTCAGAAAACCTATGTGTTGCCACGTTTTGCAGTAAAAGCCAATTTTTATACAAAGAAGAAAAACAACTTTAGTCTTTTAAATGTTGCTTTGTTTCTACAAAGCAATTGTTTATTCGTCCTTTCCATAGGCAGCATTTTAAACCAAGATTATCAACAAGGATCTAGTCTTTTGAGAATCTCTTAGAAAACAAACTTCGATTTCTGGCTTCTTCACATAAATGGTGTAACAGATTCATTGCCAACATACAGTATGTGATGACTTACAACAGTTTCATTCCACAAATACTCAAACGATTGTTTATCTGACCATCCAGTGAAGCTTTTACTAGGCGATAAAAAATCTGTTTTGGATGTGTTTTTGCAACTGTAGTATTTCTAAATCAAAATTCTAAATACGAACCTATTATACCAATGTTTGCTGGAAAGTTCATGCTTACTGTTTCATTCATGTTTTTGTCTCAGACTCAAGCTCCATATCATTTCTGTTAATGGTGCAGTACATGTCACTGAAAAGCGTTTTATTGATCTACGCAAATTGCAAAACAATCTTAAGTAGGTGATCAACTTCGCCAAAGACTGAACTTTTAGAAAAAACCTGACGAAGGGTCATGGATGGCACAGAAAATTGTTAGTGAGCTTAGTAGCGTTTTCTTCTGCATCACGGCTACGACTTATAGTGTCGGATAAATAAAATGACCTTACCCTTTGGATGTCAAAAATCCAGAGCAGCAGTAAACCAGCCATCATGTCCGCCACAGCCAGATTGCCTATGCAATACAACACCGGTTTGCGGCCACCAAGGCGTGACCTTCTGTCATCAAATTGTCGAATGACGCAGCTGATCGCGATGATTGTCGCAAGGTTCAGAAGAAAAATTCCTCCTCCAATCACTGTCACCAAAATTTTCAACGAAGCCGACCCCACCTCATCTTGCATGCACTGACTGCTATCCAAGTCTGTTGCGTCTGCTCGACTGTCGATGGTGTTATTGTCTTGAATCAACCATGGAAGTGACCCTCCTGCTGTAAAGCAATAACAACTTTCATTATCCACACCACAAAGAGCTAAAGGAAAAATTAAGATCCTAGCGCTCTCATTTTTTAAATAAATCACACTAGCAAGTTAAACCTCCAGTCACTTATTCTTGTTTGTTAAGTTATTTTATTAAAAAACATTGTCCGGTTGACAAAATTTGCCGCCGCTAACGTTCACTTGTTTCAAAAATCTCGCGACCAAATAATAAAGTCCGTTTTTTGTATATTTTCTTTTGTTTTTTTTAATTTTAATTCTTGCCTTTTCAACAACGTACCTGCACTAGTCGTTGTCTGTTCAGCGAAAAATCCTTGAAAATGCATATTTCACTGTTTGGATTGCTTCTAAAAATTTGCTGAGAAAGTGTCAATTAAATCGTCGACTCTGATACAATGAATATTACCTATGATCTGAAAAATACGTGACATAGTTTGCGAGCGAAGATGAAACCGAATGTGAGTTTGTTCACTGCACACGGACACAGTTAAATACCACCGAAAATGTAAGTAAATCTCAGGAAACGTAGCTTCAAAACTGGGTTTAAGCAAGAGAACAACTTTAGACATGAGTAATTTTGCCTCAAGCACAACATCATCACCGAGCGCTTCATAAACATGTTTGCCGCATATATCGGTGGAAGGTTTTGGGTAAGCCATGTGGGTTGGCATGCAAGCAACATGAAAAAACATACAGGACCGAAACAAGATACAAAATATCTTGCAGAGTGCCTGCAAACAAATATCCATAACCTTCGCTGACATATTACAAGCATACTCAACACAATATATTTTAACATATGCTTTAAGCATCGCGACGTCTCATATTTACAAATGCATGTCCGGCTGGTGCAACTGCTAACCAGATATTTAGACAGTTTAAAATAGTTCAGTAGTCGACACTCGCCAACAGCAAAGACGAGGTCTTTAAAATTAAAATTGCCTTGCTTTTGAGATAATTGTTAAACATGCTTTCGGTGTTTGCCTTGATCGCAGACTATCTGATCTGCTTCTAATCTGTTTCTGATAGAAGATATCTTTGCTCCGCCCGTTAAACCGACATGAGATCATTGATCACGCTCTGGCTGTTATGCCTTCGTCCTGTGCATTGAAGGAAATCTTGTCACATGCATTAAAAAAGGCCATTACATCACCTTGCAGCGTGCACCTGAACAGGGGTATTTTCTTTCGGTAGTCTATCGTCGAAAGCAAGCTGAGGGAAATCACCAGCAGCTTTGCAGTCGCTTGGCGAAGAATCTTCTGACAACACCGTGAGTCACGCATCGATGGAATGTAGAATTGGTGCAATAATTTGCCGTGTTACCGAAACAACAGAAGCAAGTTCTTTTCAAGAAAAAAGAACGAAAACCCAGTTTAACACAACATTGTTCTAAAAGGTTCTTTTAACAACAGGCCAGTCGCTGTGCATTCTACTGAAAGCAAAGCCTTTTTATCTTAATATCTACGCAAGAACATTTTGGTTAAAAGACTTACTTTTTCATAAATTGACTTGCTCACATATAATATTTACCAAATACTTGGAATTAATTATTAAACTAAAACAAGCCGAACAACACTGTACACCCATGCTTTTCAGCCTTTTTCACAGCTCGCTGCTTACTTTCACTGGCGTTTTTTAGAGGTTCACGATAACATCTTGCGGTAACATGACTTTTAAAGATATTACCTCACTTTTTAACGCAATCGCAGTCAATAACACGTCAACAACCAGTTGATTGTTGCGCGTTCTAATAAAAGATAAAGGGTTGTTTAAGTTCAATCATAAAACAGCTTTCTTCCGGATCGTACATAAAAAGTCCTGTTCAAGTTCAAAATGCTGCTCAATATATTTGACCACGAGTTTAAAAAACTTTATTTTTTGTACCGCAACATTTTGAAACGCGCCGCGGTCCACCTGAAATAACTTTCCAGAATACCGGTTACAAAGCGCTGTTGTAATATTTGTAGACCGCTACAAATATATCGTAAACCGTTCCGAAAAAATGAAACAAATATTTTGCTCAAGGAAACGTCGCTAGATCAACCAAAATTTTCATGGCTGTTTCCTCGTTCATTGTGTTTGTTTGTTTTACATTTGTCGCGGTGCAGGTCCTTATTTGTTACTATTTCTATTACTTTTCCCAACGCCAAGTATCAATAAACTTGGACCTTGACTAAAAGTTTTGATGCTATGGGCTGCGCCATTTATGGCAATTACTATAAGTTCTGAAAGTTCCTGCAAGGTGGCAATGCAACATTTGTGACACTCCCACAAGACCAAAGCGTTGCATATTAGGTCAAAGGTCGTTAGAATGTTGCATCTCATCGTGACGCACTGGTAGGAGTGGGAAAACCTTGCACAACGTTTTCGATCAAACACTGCAACAAGTGATGCAAGTTTGCAGCTGTAAACAATATTTTACATCACTATGGCGGTTTACTTTAATAGTTTAAATAGTTTACATCACTATGGTGGCCCGTTTGCGCCATGTAAAGATTTCATATTGAAAAGAAACATACCAAGAATTTTCTCGAAAGTAATTTTCTTTGTGAAGAATATTTCCCAAAATATATGTTTATATTTGAAAAAAATTATTTCAACTGAAAAAGAAACAATTTTTTATCAAAAAAATATCATGACCAATTTCTTTTTCATTGCTGAGTCCAACTTCGCCAACGAAGTGTTTCCCATTGAAGTTTGCGTTTTAAAATATATTGGTCAATTCATAAGTTACATGTTCGTTTTTACTGTAATTTCTTGTCTAATAAATCATCGTTAACCGTGTTTCTTCTACTTTGCTTCGCGTTATCTCAACTAGGTCTATTGTGTTTTGCTGAAGCCGATTTTAAATTATGTTTGTTATTATGACAAGCAGAAATTACAAAATGCATGCCAGGAGATGAAACATTTCGTGAGGTGGCTTTGCATTTCCCACCTTGCAGTTAGATTAATATTCAGTAGAGTGGATATATGTTATAGTTGTAACGTGGAAAGCTAAAGAACAAGCATGCCCCAGGCGCTTTCGTATTCACTACATTTTTAAGGACTCTTAAATGGGTCCTGGTGAAATCTTAAGAAAAGACATGTTGAAATGAAAGTCTAAAGCTGTTAAAGTTGTTAAACTGTTTATTTGTTGATCAACTTGCTTGTCCATACTAGAATAAAAAATCTGCATTGAAAAACGAGCATGCAAAGTATGAATTTGCCACGTAGTTTATTCGCAAACTTTAACGGAAGGCAGTTCGTTGGCAGAGTTGGCAGAGTCGGGCTCAGTAACGAAAAAAATTCATCATTACATTATTTCTTAAAATTTTTTTGAGAAAAAATTTTTGTTTTAGTTTCAAAGAATTTGTATCTTAAATAAATTTCTTGAAAAATAAAGTTTTTTGCGAAAAAAGATTTTTTCTTAGTTCAAAAACAAAAGTTCTTTACAAAAGTTTTTTATAGCATTTTTTAAAATACAGCAAAGTTTTTACATGGTGCAAACGGCCCACAATACTTCGCTAACATCACCAAAGTGCTTTGCTGCTGACAGTTAATCGTCAAAAAATAATTTTGTGAACAAAGTGATTGAACATCAAACAAAAGTACGGCTTGTCATGACAATTTCTCTGGGAACAGTTGGCTTAATCTTCATACTAGATTGTTCCCCTGGCAACCATCAACACAACCGACAGCCAACCAGAGATGGATCAGACTTGGATTTTGAAGGGGACCATCAGGAAAACGGCAGACTGCAGGCAATGACGTTCACAGTGTGGATGAGAAGCCTATGTATAGAAAAAGGGCGCATTTTCTGAAAACAGCATGGTGTTTGATAAAATGATTTGGACTCAATGCGTGCGCTACGATTATACCTCCCGCTTGGGCGAATGTGACAATCACTGTTTTGTCTCAGTGATTTGATAACAGTTTTGTGGTTCTAGTAGGCGATTGAAGGCATAGACAGGTTAAGCAAAGCTGAGTTTATGTTGTGCTTCCGGTAGTGTAGATTTACCCGAACGATCGACCCGGCGTTTACTACAGTACTTTATAAATTTGAACTCCGCGCCTCGCCGGCTTCTCCGAACTAGACTCGTCGATCACAAATGTCCTTGCACCGAATGAAGCTCTATTCGTTACTGAGAACACAGTCGAGCACACTAACGTGAAGTTTCGAAACGCTGTGACTTCAGTCAGGTAATGTGCACAACAAAACGTTAAAACCACAGCTAAACAACTGCACTTTCCCCACGAGCCCGACTACGTTATCTGCTACAGCTACGAAACTCGTCACACTGTTTATTACGTAACAGTAAGGAGCCGCACATCATGCTCTTCTATCAATGAGAATCAGGTTTACTTGTGCGTTCCCACGGAACAGCGCAGGCTAGTGGTTAAACGTACCAGAAAAATCTTACAGGCATAAACGGAACTATTCAGGATACCGCTATATGATTGAAAAGCCGAATTGCAGGTCATCGTTTCTTAACAC
>JGI24158J21664_10007276_pt1 | contig 14698 bp, 11 predicted proteins | sample Ectturendosymbi3_FD_21664 | JGI IMG/M metagenome (IMG submission 21664) | reverse complement strand
ACCTCAAACCACCTATATAGCCTTTATCAGTATTATGTTGGGTGACTAGATGAGCTGCTATGCTTTACACATGTTACATACGAAACATTTTTAATGGTGTCTCCAGAACAATTTGTTTAAGACATCAATAAAAACAAAAATCAAGCTCTCTAAATTGTATTTTGCCCCCCTCCCAACCTTAAAACCTAGCTGCGGGCCTGAAGTATGTTTAGATTTAAAAGTTTGTATATTTTCTTATACACTTTCATCACGGTTGAATTAATCTGCCATCTGAAAAGTGAAGTATGTATGGCAACATGGTTGAGGAAAATGTAATGTACTAACAGCTACATAAAATTTGTAGGGGGAAAGTTTGTGCAAAAAGTTTTTCGGGCAAATTTGGGAAAATCCGGGCAAAAAATCTTCGCACCCCCAAAAAATTACCTGCTCCTACACTTATGCCTTTGGAAATGGTTGCACGCTCTGGCGTTTTTCAAAATGCAGGCTCTGGCATTATTCAAAATTCCGCGGTATTGAATGACAACAACTGGAAAATTTTCTTATACAAATAAATTACAAACTTTGCAGTGAAAGCTTAGCTCGCCTCCTTCCCAAGACAAAATAGTGAAGAGAAAGATTTCTGGTGCTTGGCAAGCAATTACCGAACGTTGAACTGAGTTGCGCGGGTCGGCGCTACTTCTCATCAAGAATGTGTGGCTGCGCGGTGGCTGCTAAATGCGACGCGCTAAGAATAACATCCCCTGTGGCGGTGGCATCAAAACCACTGGCAGCTTTCTTTGGCCGAGTGCTTTAGCGCTCGTGCAAGCCTTTTCAAATGGTGGGGGGCACGTCGTTGTAGGGCGTTTGAAACCGCGTCATGCGACAAAGCATACGGTCCTGGTGCAAGGCTTCGCGCGAGTTCGCACGGAGTTCGGCTCCGCCTTAAAGAGAGAGGGCGAAGTGATGCAGGAGCGCGGTGGCTGCTACGGTGGCACGAAAGCCACTGGAAGTTTCCTTTGGCCGAGTGCGCCAGCGCGGGCGAGCCTTTTCAAATGTTTTGACTGATCTGCCAAACCAACGCGCTTGACACCACATGAACATGTCAAAACATATTTGCCGCAGACTGGCAAAGTTATCTTTGACTATCTTCTTGTTGGAAAGCTTCAAGTGTACTTTGCCCGCTCCTGGCACCCCCCCTTACTTCATATGTACTAAACTTATGCAGATTTTGGTGATGCTGCTCGAAAGATCACATAAAAAGCAGCTATTGGAAGGCTCACCTTGAAACGTCAGTTGTCGCATGCTTGCATCACGTCTCAGGTTCACTTGCCATACACGGAAAAAATAGACCTGAGCAGGGTTGTTCAATGGGATATTTTTAATAAATCAGTTCCACAAGCTATAGCCAGTAATTACGTGGGTTTGTCAGCCTCAGATTTTGGCAGGTGAAGTGAAGAACTCTGCAAAGGTAAAGTTGCTCAGTTTCGATAGAAAAATATTTTTCTGTGTCACTCAGAAGTATCGGAAAATGATGTTCTTGAAGCGAGATAGAACAGATCGTGTATTTGCGTCAGTAGCCTAATTTAGAGCTCATATTGTAGGTTTGACCTGCAAAAAAAATGAACCAGAGTCTGCCGATAGGCAGTGTGGGTTTAGTAGGTTTAACGCCTTTGTTTAACGGTAGAGTAAACATATGTAGTCACAGAAGAAGTCATTTCAATACGAAATGCTTGGAAAAGGTGCTCTCATTTTAATAAATTAAGAGGCGATGAACTGAAACCTAACGCAAGATCAAACAAGATGTTTCGCTATGACGGTGGTGAAGGTTTTTATTAAAAAGGACTTGAGTCGAAACATATGCACAATCTGGGCAATGCTTTACTGGATGAAGTAGTTCAGGACGATTTGCGTGACCTTAAGACGTTGTAATCACTGCTGAGGAGTTGAGCCATAAAATTGTGGATGTCATACGTGGTAGGGTTTGGAAATAGTTTTTAAAATAGACGTCTATTGCAAACGGACGAAGGTAAGAAATAACAATAACACTATGCGAGCGAAATTCGAATAAATCCACCCCAACAGCAAGACTAAGTTTGTAGGTCACGATGGCGGCTGCAAACCAACAATTGTTAATCAGAGACGGTTTTAAGCCTCTTTGACAAATTTTTATCTAAATGTCGGACGTTTCCGCTCCTGTTTGTACAGCTGGGGTATGGTTCCCTCTGCGGCCTGTGAGTGTGGCGTAGAAGAACAAACCGTCGACCATGTTGTCCTCCAATGTGCATTCCATCGGCCACCCATGGGCTGCACGCCCTGATGGTTCTGTATGATGAGACAATCGAATGGGTGCTCACACTTGCTCCGCAATCTATAGGGCGGCCTAGCAGTGGTCAGCAACAACTCGTTCAAATAAAGAAGACTACCTGAGCAAGACGGGGATACCATAGGAAATGAAAGCATAAATACAAAAAAAATTTTACATCCGTAGAGTAGGTATCCCGCCATCACTTCTCTATTTGGGCCCGCAATAACACATAGTTTGTTTTTTGTTTGATCCCTTAGAATGTGTACGCAAAAGCTAAGTGGTGCGGTTTACCGTAGACTGGAAGACAACAGGGAAGAAAATTGAACAAAAAATGAAGGATCCATAAATGCATACGTAAAGAAGGCAGAAAAATAAGAAGAGCATATGATGACAAAAGTGATGCACAACCAGAAACATAAAGGCCCATAATCGAGAATGAAAAATAAGACTCATTTTAGTTTGTGAGTGCTTGATTCAGATGTTAACGTGTTGTAATCAGGAGGGTAGTGCTAAAAAGGAAGCGTGGGAACTCACCCCAAAACAAGCCATTTTCAAGAAAATCAAGTGTGGGAACTCACGCAAAGAACTAGCCATTATCGGTAATTCTACAATTATGCTAAGGTGCTACGCAAGAGATAACATGCCATTTGTTCATTTGCGCGACGTCTGGAGCTACACACAGGAAATCTTATTAAAATACACATCTTCAATTCAGGTTACTAAAAAGGTTTGGTAACGCGTTCCCGCACCTAACGAAATGTGGGAATGCCGTTCCCACGCGTACCGCCCCGATGCACCCCTTGTTTTAATATTCATTTTATCTTTACTAAACACGAAACATGATCTTCGTTCATTTCAAATTCTTGTAAGCAATTTTAAAAGGAGGAAAGGGTGGAACATTTGTAGTCGGCCCCGGGCGACACTTAGCCTCGCTACGTCACTGTGATAAATGTATATGTTGCAGTATGATGTGGCTTGTTTTGTGTAGTATATCCATCACCTCACTCGTTATGACTCTTCTATAGACTAAGCTCACTGTAAATTAATGGACGCAATCTACCAAGGAGCAGCTGAACCCTTTTCAGCTTGCTGTAATTAGCCTTAGGAAATGGTTTGCATCACAAACCGCAAGGATTTGGTAGTTTTTGTGCAATAGTTAAAAGCTGGAATGCCAAGATGAGCAGCTCACACGATAGGATTTGAGTAAAGTGGAGAAAAATTGGCAAGTCAAACATTTTGTCCACTGTACCTTTAAATCATAACCAATCAAAAAGCTGAGTGACACAACAACGTATCAATATATGTAGAATGTCTTCCCAAAACGCGATAGTACTGTAACTTCAAAACAATGCTCTTTTTTGTCGCAACGTGTCCCATGCACGAGGCACGCTGGAGCAAACCATGGGGTACACATTACATTGGCCACGAGGAACAGGCCATGGGTACATTGCACATTGATTACGTTCCTTGTATTATAGAATGTTAATATTTGATGTCATGTAACGTTATCACTTTTTAACCTCTTTCGTCCCAGCTGCTACTTCACAGATTTCACATTATGGCAGTGTCATTTCGTGTGTTTACCTAAACCATTGAGTTACAACAATGCAGTAAACTAAAAGAACTGTTTTTGAAAGACCAGTCAGACCAATTAGACATGAGGTAAGCCATCCTTAAAAAAAGCACTACACAGACAGCTAACGTGAAATTGATATATATTCAAACTGGCATATATACATAATTCCAAGGAATTTGTAAGAGAAGTAAAGGTCACAATCAGGTTGTCCACGTTATTTTCTAACTGTTTCAAGTAGATTCTTTGCCAAAAAATTGCCTTAAGTCGATCCATGCTTTTCAAAAAATGATTTGAGTCAACCAAAAACAAAACTNGAATCGTAGTATCTTCGTTGCTAATTGCAACACAGGCCAGTTTGGGTGACAGGGTTTCTCGTAATGAGGAAATCTTAAAACGAATCTATTTTTGTTAGTTGAGCATCAAAAGGCTTTCAATTGCATCTATCTTTTTTTTAAATGGTAGACTTGTAGCAAAATGTTTCTCTAAGAGAAAAAGAAAATCGTGGGAAAACTGTTGTCAACCTTGTTTTTGAATGTGGTTTCTAATGTCCAGACAACTTTGGGATTGCGTAATATTTAGCCGGCCTAATGCATTGCAATATCCGCTGTGCTTTATACAAGTCAGAGTTGAACTTTATGGTTTTACTTTCATAAACAACTCAATATTATCCAAGCTCAACGACATTTCGCATAACGTTGAAACTAATTTTTCGCCAAGATTTTCAGTCGCAGCGGACTGACGTACAGTAATGACTCGTGGCAATATTGGTTAGCTGAGAAAAATAGTTTTGAAGGATTTTACAAGAGCGATCCGATCATTTGTCACTGTAGTTGGTAATGCATCTGGACAGAAAATAACCTCACAACAAACGTTCCCAGCACCTGCTATACTGTTTCGTATGAGACTTTGAAATCGTAAAATACCTGTTTGTGGTCAAACCGACAAATGTAATCAATTTTTTGAAGGCAGTCTTGTTCTTTTCATCTTCTTTGTTTGTAGGCGTAACTCCAGACTTAACTCCAGGCTTAACTGCAAGTACAGTTAAATAAAGGTCATACGAAAGGATGAAATGGAGAAAAGCAAAACAAGGAAAAAANTAATTTGGTAAACAATGCACGGAGTTGCTGTANATTCTTATTTCGAACAAGATAGCCCCAATTATCGAATACGTTATTTTATTCGACGTTTCAGCTTAGTCGTAAGCGATCATCAGGAATATAAATACAATAAAACAGTTAGAATGACAAAATAAGGATGCGATTTGAAGGCATACGTACCGTATTACGTGATAGAGACTATTATGTATTTAACAAAACTCGGTCCAAATATTTCTTGGTCCAGAACACGGTCCAAATCTTTCGCCTTTTTCGTTCTAACTGTTTTATTGTATTTATGTTCTTGATGATGGCTTACGACTAGGCTGAAACGTCGAATGAAATAATGTGTTCTATAATTGTGGCTATATTGTTCGCAGTAAGGAAAAGTAAGTAACACTATTTTTAACTTGTTTGAATCTGAAAACTATCTCAATCCATCTTAGGCTTAACATTCTCACATGCGACTTCCTTTTGCACATTAGTAAAATGTAGGATCAATTCAGCTATAACTTGTATTAGCGTCATTAAACTAGACGAGACTCGTACAATATCGGACGAAACCAAATAATTTTAAGATGTTCAGTCAGACGCCAAATGCCTGTTTACTGTTTCGCGGTTATTCTGAATACGAAACAACTTATCAGAAAGGGCTTTAAGACAAGAAGTGATAATCATTAACCTGTCTTGACGAACATTCAAGCACACCACCCTTTGTCACTGCGAGATTTGCAGGAAACCACATTATCCATCCTGGATGTGAGATGTCTAATGACAGTCACGATTTATCAACAGGTTTAGTTGATGACACAGTATCNTCTTTTTGGCAGGTTTTTCAATCCAGTACACAACAATCTGAAGACCACTCANNAAGAAACTNAAGTTTTGAAAATGGCGGTTATTTTGTTCTGAAACAAAACTTTCTTCAGTTGCAGAATACTTTTGATGAATTAAGAAAACTAAACAGAGACACACAGTTGAGAGACAAATTGGAAAAAACTCACTGTGCTAAGTTGCTNCTGNTTTATGGGTGGGGCGCTGTGAAACGCTCATATAGTACCAGACTCGACGTACATACTAAACACACTATGACATTTTACAGGATATTACCGGATATTTGCCGGACATTTTCCTTGGCCGGGAACGCTTCAGTAGATTAAAGCATGCTGTGTCATGCTTCAGTAGATTAAAGCATGCACTGTGCATGCAGTTACTACTGCAATGATAACGTTTGTAAAATTGGACCCAACCGGAACATCAAGTCTTTGAATGACGGTTGACATAACTTCAGCCCCAGGCCTGTAGCCAGGTTTCAAGGTTTAGGGGAGAAAAATACGTTTTATGGGAGAACATTCTTGTTTTTGTTATATGATTAAAACAAATATTTCTGGGCACAACAAAATTTGTGGGGCACAAAAATTTGGTGGGCACAAAAAAATTTCTTAGGCACTGCCCCCGAATGCTCGCCGTGGCTAAGGGCCTGTTAAACCCCATATGTCATACACATTCCATCCGTTAAATTGTACAATTAATCCAGCATTAAAGTAATAAAGCACTGCCTGGCACATTTAAACACAGCATTCGTTTCATATCACGCACATTCATTCTACACTGTCTTGTGTAAGAACTTGTAACTGTTTGTTTTAAAATAACTAGCAAAGGCAGTTGCCATTTTAAGTTGTGGAACACCAACGCAAGGTTTGATTTTATAACCATGATGTTGGGAAACCATTAGGAAAGTGTGCGTCCAAACTAACTTGCATTTAAAAGTTCTAAAAATTGTAAGGTTCAAATCTTCAAACTCGGTCCAAATCTTTCGCCGTGAAAGTCATGTCTAACCTTTTGCAAATTTGGTATTTTTTTGCGAAAGTACCAAAATTAAGTGCAATCACGTATATCTTCCAATGGATGGATTCTTGCATGTAACGCTGAGCGGTAGTGAAGGTATCCACACGTGGTTAAATGTGCTTGCATCTGTGTATGTCGCGTATCCGGAATTATTGAACAAGTTGCTTCGTTTGCGAGATAACATCACGATGTGTCAGCAATAATTCTATTAATGAAGAGTGCAAATGGGGCAGTTGCGCGATCTAACAACTTCTTCGCTCATTCACGAAACTTTGAACTTATTCTGTAATTGACCATTTAATGGCTTTGAGTTATCCTTCTAAACGGGAAAGACTCGCTGAGTTAAAAAATATAGGAAATTTTAGTGTTGCTCTCCGCGCTATCAAAAGAACCGTATTGTTTAGATCATCCATATTACCACGTCATTAATTTTACAACTTTCCGTACGATTGCATTATTTCATTGTTCGGCCGCCCAAAGCCTACTTATCGTCCCTCAATGAAATCCGTAACTGTGGTTTGTTGCTCTGTGATCGGCATCAGATGGTTTTTCAGTTTTAGTGAACGCAATTGTTTGATGACAGCGTACATTCCAGTTTCTACTTGACGCAGCTTGTGTTTGTTTTGATTTATTCATTTCAGTCTTGAGTTTGCTTACTTTCTCTGCTCATTTTTACCCACAACCATTGTTTGCACATTTCAGACTGAAGATGCGCAAAGTTACGTGAATTTGATATCCAGTTACGAAAATTTGCATATAGTTTGGACTACCTCGTCATTGTGGAGACTGATTACTTGAAGATAGGTATGTGCAAATCTGCATCACTGCAAAGTCGTGGAAGCAGAGCCTAGTGGAGTGATTCAACGAAAGCTTGTATCAAAGGCAGAGCTTTTAATTGCTGTGTGAATTTTGCGATGCTATTCAAGAGCGCCACGTGGCGTTTGGGAAAGAAAGTCGAAGATGTTTTCTGATTTCTGGAGTTACCCCCAAAAAGGTTCAATATACCGGTTTAATTGTGTTCAGGGAAAACTGCTTAAAATCCAGCATCCACAACCACCCAGTACAAAGTGTGTCAGGTCCATCAACTGCCATATATCAGCATATGAGCGTTGGGAACAGAAAAATAAGATTTGGATTTGCTTAACAGCAAAAGTAAAGGCACTTTGAAAGAACTTTCACTTCCTTCAAACAAAATGATCTTACTTGAACAGCAATTGCGGACAAATGGCCGCTGAGAAATGAGAAGATTGAACTTGTCCAAACCGATACCCAATCGTTTGCAGATACTAATTCCGATATGACGCATACATGAACACTCGATACAGATAGTCTGCTTTCTTGTAACGTTTTGCAACATAATTTTGATGCTTGTTTCATTGCTTGAGTTAATGGTTTCGAATGTTAGATTGAGCAGTTTTTAAGATTTGCACAACCTGTTTACATTAATATTAATGACACTGACATTATCAACTTCTGCACCGAATCACTCAGCTGTCATGTGAACTCCGTACTCTTCGATGGTCTTTTGATGTGTAAAATGAAAAGAGCAAAAAGTGTGAGTAAACTTAGGACTTCTCTTCATGGCCTTTATTTTCTGAAATGATATTACCAGTGAATCAGTAACAAGCGATTTTTCAACTTCAGTTGACAGAGCATGTTCTTGTTCTCCTTTTGTATACGGTGACGATGTGGTTTCGGGCAGCGACACGGCGTTAACGAAATCAAAAGAAATCTAATATATAAACTGCTAATTGGTTTGTCAGTGCGTTTTTGCTGTGGCGTGGTTGTTGAACGCGAGCTTGGTTTTAGTGAATGCATTAGATTTTGAAAACTGCAATGAAAAGAGCGGTGGGTTAGTCTCAGGTGTAAATTTTTGCTGCTTACGTGAGTTTGATTTGAACGAGCGCCCAGTGGTATCACCTGTCAATTTCGCTTCGCCAATGTTGATATACATTATTGGGTAGATTGTTCGTGTAGTCCATTGTATTTTGCAAAACATGGTACCGCACAAAACGAAAACTTAGCAGACATTGCGCTCATATTTCGGTATTTTGCACCAGTGGCGGATCCAGACCAGGCGTTTTGGGGGGACAGTCAAATAGGGGGGCGCCCAAAAGGTATTCACTTGTTTAAATACCAAAATTTGTCTGCGAAAATCGTTGGGTATCACACAAAGTTAATTAGGTTTGAGGTCAAGAAGTGGCTATTTTTGTTGTTCGAACTATGCGATCTTTCAGGGAATAACCACAGTTTGAAAGCGCTTCATATCATTAATTCAGAAAACCTTTGAAGCGGGTCACAAAAGATGGGCCTCATTTTTCACAAACTACAAAATAACTAAGAACATTTTTGATGTCGCAAACAATTTTTTATAACTACAACACTATTTAAAAGATATACCCTAGAGCAGGATCCTTCAAACTACAGCCCGCGGGCCAAATCCTGCCTGGCCGCAAAGACATTTTGTCAATAGTGCAAAGTTAATACATTTACGACGAACCTGATTTAGCAGAATGCAACATACTGTATCCCGAAACAATTGCATTACGTAGTATGTCCGGCCCTCGAACTGTTGTGCAGGAGCTAATGTGGCCCTCTGGCAAAAAAGTCTGGAAACCCAACGCATGCTGAGCGCTAATGTTTGACATTGTTTTGGATATCCATCGATCAGAAAAAACAACGTATAAAACGTATTCCCAGCATGGTTAGAAGTAGAAAACGTATTCCCAGCATGGTTAGAAGTAGAATCTTCTTACAAATGAAACCTCAAGTCCCACGACCGGAGTCAAGTAGATAGGTAAATGACAAGCACGTTTCCATACGAAGCTTGTGCAATTACATGTACATGGAAAACATGTTTATTGCTGAAGAGGCAATTCAAAAACAAAACATGAATGAAAAGCATTTGCTATGACATTACTCCCATTTTAGGTAGCTCTGTTGGTTATGGTGAAAAACAATCTCGTAATCGCATGATAGATTCACACTGGGCGCAAAAGAAATCCATTTAACGCCACTGATAAAGGTAGAATTTCACATATTTCGACATTGGGCTGCTAACTTGAAGAAAAAGCATCAATACAATCCCACTAGTTCAGGTTATGAAGAAACGTTCTGACACTGTTCAACAGAAGTGGGAGCAAGCCGGTTGAGCCTCCCCCCAAATTCACAATCACACTCAAGCTCTCGTCTCACCGATAACGTAATTTTGCAATTCGTTGTATACAACTAGGAAGCCCTCCAAATATGCTTGAAGCAGATCCATCACATGATCAACAGCATTGGAAGTGTACTTAATCCAGGTCAGCAAACATAGGTGAGAATCAACCTATAACCAATTTCAAACCACGAATCTCCGCCAACACCACAGTCACCAGTAAAACGTTTAAACTTTGTACCAGAAGATTGCTATTCTGCCCTAATTTATGCGATGCAAGCGGAATGATTTGCCCACCAATAAGCTGAGCATTCTGCTGTCCGTTGCAGATTTCGCTAACCATACCGAATTTGTCTTTTCGTGGCGGGCGTGAGATGTCTACGGGATTGCAATTGCAACAAAAGGATCAAAACCACATAAACATCAATCACTGTTGGCACGCGCGTAGCCAGGTAGGGGCGTAAGGCGCCGTCGTCCTCCAAATTTTGGTCTGCAAAACCAAATACTGGACCGTTCAACAGTTATTCATTCCACTAAGTTATACATATTTGCCAAAGTTTCTGCATGAGAGTTGAGTGCCTTTGTTGAGGCGTGTCGTGCTACCACGTATTAATTTAAACGCTACGCTTCGTTGTCCCGGTTAGCGGAGTGAGGTGTTGCAGAATTGCATTATTAGGTCATAATATAATCCCTTGAGCTAATGGAGCACGCTGATGCCTTTTTTTGCCAGATAGCGGCAAGTTGTTTGCTAACGTAGATAGCTTTTCGCACGCTGCATTATGTTTCAATCAGGGGCGCCATAGACCTGATAAAAAACTCATCCACTCACTTTTATGTTGCAAAACGTCGACGCAGTCTACTGCCGACTCACGGACTACGTTATGGTAACAATCCTCAAGCTGGTTTTACGCTTTGGATGCTTCGAAAAGCTTGCTTTAGTTATCACTTTTTCATATTGCATTCCTATTTTCACTACTGCCTTTCCTTTCAAGCTGCCATTAGGCATCAAAAAATAAACTTGCAACAAAAACAGACCAATTGTGCACAGCCTAGTGGCAAGCCGAGAACTGCCCTAGCGAAAGCGATCGCGTTTGTTATTACCAGGGCAACCAAAAGTCAAAAATTTTCTGCCTTCTTAAAAGTTTATGAAACGTCCACAAACCAAATTTCACGCTGATACCATGAGCCATTCCAAAGTTATTAGGTCAAAAAAAGCCAAAATGTCTCATTAGGTCAAAATTTATCGTTTGGTCAAAATTTTCTTGCAGCAGAGTTTTCTTCTCGTTATCGATATTTTCTTAAAGTTACAACAACAGATTTTGATATAATTTTACAAGTTTTGTTACAATTCTGAAATACTAATGGGTTTGTTGCGACTTCTGATGTAATATTGTTGTTTAGACCATTACTAAACGTTTGAATATTAAGTAGACTAGGCACGGCAATGCAAGAAACGTGGTCTTAGAGTACTTGCTTTGGCAAATGCTCAATCCATTATGCATACTGTACACAGTGTTTTGACTTCACGATATTCTCAGAGTTGACTCTACATTTATTAATATACTTATCAACATATCATGTCCGAGGTTCAACAACCAAATTCTTCAAAATTCGAAGTATACTGCATGAACACGCTTCTGAGTTTACCTCAACACCTAAGCGTGAAATAGTTTGCAAATTCTGTGGCTGCTTAGTGAAAAGTGACAAAAGGTTTATGGTAGAAGCACATCGCCGCAGTGCAAAGCATCAACGAGGTTCGTTTCAGGAAACTGGAGTAGACAGACATTTTTGAAACATGCTATACCAGATTTTGCAGACAAACTACTTTTCGTTTCATTTCAACAAAATACACCTATCAGTTAGAAAACAAACCAACAGGTTTGAACCGATAGGTTTGTTTTATACAAAGCATACTCACATACAGTATTAGAATACATAAAAGCATATTCATATACAGTACTAGAAAACACTGTCTATGGAAAGAAATCCTTTCTCAGCAAAGAATCAGACACTAAGATCTTACAGAGTATATATTTTGCCTACGGCGTAGGCAAACCTACCAAACCCATAGGTTTGTTTTCTAATACTGTATATGAATATGCTTTGTATTCCGCATTTCAATTGAAAACGAAGGATATTGATAGGTCAAAATAAAGTCAAAATTTGTAAATTATAAGGTCAAAATTTTAAGCTTTTAGTTTAAAAAATTGGTTGCCGTAGTTATTACCTAATCAGCAGTGGCGTAACTGACGGGGGGCAAGGGGGCGAGGCGTCCCCCTGGCAAGCTAAATGTAAAAACTGGGCTCCTTTGTTTGACATTTTGATATTTAGTATTCTTTAATTTGTTGTTTTTTGTCGGGTGGTTTCGTTTTTTTTTATCTTGTATGGACATCCAGAGATGCACTATCATTTCTGAACCTTTTTCTGAGTTTTGTCTAATGGGTCCCCTTCAGTTAAGCTTTGCCCCTCCTGGCTCAAACCTCTAGTTACGCCACTGCTAATCAGAGTAAGGTTGGGAAGATCTCACGCGGGAAAGAAATAATGGAATAATGGCATTATTACGACAGAATAGCATTGTTGATACTAATCGATAGTAGAGGCTGGGTAAAAGAACGGCATACAAATTCTGAATTTCAACGCAGTGTAAAGCATTGTTTAGTTTGAGTACATTTTGCTCTCTGTTTCTACTTCGATAGGCACCAAAAAGGGGCTCATTTACATCAAAGGGGCGCCATTCAACGGGGCGCTACAGTCGTTTGCGGGGCACAATTGCCCCAAACTGTCCTCCCTGTATCCGCCCCTGTTTTGCACATTTAACATACAAATTTACAAGTTACCGAAAGATTCTACGAAATTTTCTATGTGCTTGTGCAATTGTTACGTCATTGTAGAAACAAAAGGTGTGAAACTACAAGGGAAACATGCATTGTAAGCCAAACCAAGAGTAGCAACGTTGGCATTTTTAATGCCAAATTCCAGAAACTTGGCTTTTTCAAAGTGGTTTCGCATGAGAAAATGCTGTTTGGCATGTACGGTACGTCATAGGTTGGCATGCTTTTGGTCATTTTTAGTGATGTTGGCAGAAAAAAAGTTGTTTGGCATTTTTGTAAAACTTGTCTCTTTTGANGATAAACTNTTAGATTATTTTCAGCTTGTTTGGCATTTATTGATGCCATTTGGCATGTTTCGAGCAGCGATGNAACGTATTTGGTCCATCTGGACCTGGAAAGCTCAATAGTTTTCCTGTGGGTTCTCTGTGGCTGCATTTTGTCATAGATACTTTGTGGAATTGTGACATATGTAACATATCGGAAGCTTGTGGACCAGATACAAAGCAATGGAAAACTATTGCACGCGGTACATATCTGCATTTTCATTTCCTGGACTTCATTGATTCAAACACTNGTAGGTATTTTTATTANGCATTTTCTGTAAGAGGAGATGGCAATTTTNGAGAACAATTTATTCATTTAGTTATTTGCAATAATTTTAGGCTTTGTTCCATGGCAACATTGNATATTTACCGTTACTCATCCAGGTAAATCAAAACTGGCAACCATTGGCCTGTTTCNGCTTGCATGCCANTTTTTGAAGNGATGTGGCATATTTTGATGTGTGATTTGGCCTTTCTGGTCCATATGGACCTGGAAACCCTGGCGCAAGCGTGTGCTGATATCAATGTTTTGTTGCTACTCCAATTGCACAAGACCACCGTGGCTATTCAGTGCGTATGCTGAGCCACGAGCACGTTGCTGATCTCTGGTGCTGGCGATCACGTTATGCTGAGAGATTACAAGCGGAGTGTCACGACGATGAGCATCCAGATAATCAAGAATCATTATCTGTTATTTTTAGGCGAAAGTTGTTAAAATCGGCTCAGCTTTGCCTGTTTAATCCGAGTCAGGCTTAGTACGGAAAATAGCAAGTGCACCATTCTTTTTTTCAATAAACATCCAAAACACAAAAGCAAGTAGGCTTCATTCTTCAAACGACAAACACAATTTGTTGATCAGCAACGAGAATAACAGCAATTGACAGTGGCACCCTCGGATTAGCGCTTCGTATTATCATCATTAAAGATAGCTCAAGTCCTTATGTCGGCAAAGAAGCCATTTACCCTGTCAGAAAGGTTCATGAAACCCTGCCTGCAGATAGCAGCACGGGAATTTCATGGGTGACCCAATCTGTGACCGAAGTGCAGAAACTGGCATGGTCCGATAATTCCATGCAAAAGAAATTTGCGGTAATTTGCTGAATAAAGTTCTTTTAACTAAGGTTCGTGATGCGCCTCGCTTCGGGATACAATTCGATGAAACTGCTGATCTTACCAGGAAAGCTCAACTGATTGCACATGCTCGCTTGCCTGACAAGGAACGTATGAAAGTCCTCGATCATTATCTGTTTCGTTTTCCTACTGGCATAGGCACCACTGCAGCCAGTGTCTTTAGTACAGTGGTTCCTAACTGGGGGACACGCCTTCCCAGAGGGTGTCAATAAATTTCCAGGTGTCGCGAGCCCTTGCGTGCTCTGCAACATGGTAAGTTTTGAACAAGAAAGTGTTCCGTCCAATTCATTTACTTAAAGTATGGGAGGGAGGGAGTCGTGGAAAAAGGGTTTATGAACCAGTGCTTCAGAAAAGTGACAATTTTATCTCTAAACGTGGGGTCAATGCCCCTCAGCCTGCTTCTACCTACAACGATGAAACAATGGGCTGAAGGCAGAAACCAACTGTTTGTTAA
>JGI24158J21664_10007275_pt1 | contig 14699 bp, 8 predicted proteins | sample Ectturendosymbi3_FD_21664 | JGI IMG/M metagenome (IMG submission 21664) | reverse complement strand
GCACTTCCGCTTTTCGTGTACCACTTGTTCATGAACATAATGAACAAGTTTTATTGAAACAAATTGAGTTATTATTTATTTACCAATCACTTGAACTGAAGCAACTAGCTGGCAGTTTACCACAGTTTATACTTCAGTTGACAAAGTCTATATGTCACTTACAGGAGCACTTGCTGAACTGTTATTATTTCAAATGTTATGACTTTGCTAATCAGACCAAACCTTGCACACAAGGCAAAAGCCGAAACAATCACTGGAATAAACTGAATCTTTTGTTCTTGTTCGGGAAATCCTGCTCACGTTACATTTCATGTTGCAAAACATTTTTAAAGGAACACTGTAGTTGCATGATTGTCATCAGTAAAGGCGTTTGTAGGTCACATGCTTTGATGCTTTCTTTGGAAAGTTGTTTGATAAATTTTCTTTGAACATGAATTGCAATGTATTCAAGCGAGAAGCGAGAATTTAATATAATTTTGTTAATAAAATAACATGCTATAGCATTTGATACGCTCATTTTGTTTCCTAAAAATGGCAAATCAACCATTTTTGACTCGTAACGCTTAGCATAATTAACAAAAAATGGGTGTGATCATGAAAAGCCGATAAAAATGATGGCTGTTTGTGCTTACAATCTAGATGCCTGCAGTAACTAAGAGAAAGCCTCATCAAATCATAAATATCTACACGCGTAAGACATTTTCCAAAAGCAATTTTACATAAGTCTTACTAGAATGCGGTTTTTGATTCCAGTTTTTGCTTGTCGCACCTTGTGTTCTCGACATGAGTCAGTTTAGTTATATATGCTTTGACTTTTGAGCTTGCGTTATGATTTATTCCATTTAGTTTTGAGTTTGTTTGCTTTCTCTGCTCTTGCTTTTGCCTTTAAACTCTTCACCCCATCCATAAGCTTTGCCTGCAATTTTCGGGTCTGAGGATGTGTAATTTGAAGTGAAATCTATTTTCTATCAAATATTTGCTGATCGATTCCTTGCTTGCACCCACTGTTGGGAGTACGTACTTGAATATAAATTTGTGCAACTTTGAATCAGCAAAAAAAACTGAAAGGAGAGCGCACGCGACTGGTTCCCCGAATGCATGCAGAAAACCTAGTGCTTTTAACTGTAGAAGACGTATTTAACCTAATTTCCTTTTATTGGCAAACGACAGTCCGGAAGTCAAGGTCAAATTGATTTGTACGTAGTGTTTCATCACCAAACAATATTTGGATGATGAAATACCTTAGAAAGGTTTATATACAGTTTGGAAACAGAAAGCGAAGTTACGACTACTTATGATTCCTCAAAAATGCATCTAAGAAGCAACAACATTCTGATTTCGTTCTTTTACATGTGAAAGGTTCCAACTGAGCTAAATCTGTTCAGCAGTGCTGCTTTTTTACATTGTTTGCCTTCATGTAAAACCAACGGTAAGCTGGTAGTGCGACGGCTTGTATTTGTTGATAAAAATATATTTTTCTCAAGGTCGGTTGCATAACTATTCACTTGTAGCTAAACAAGATTGCAAATACATTCGCAAAGAACTCCAATTTAGGATAAAAAACAAATCGTATTACAAGGAAAGAGGACTTTAAAATAATGCACACTGTGAAAATTTCAAATGTTTATTTTGTAGCCAGGTACATTTACAAAATATCACAGTTTTGTATATTGTTTAACCTCCTGCAAAGTTTTTAATCGATATTGTTTAACCTCCTGCGAAGTTTTTAATCGATAATCTGTGAAAACGCACATCCCCATCAGGCATCAATTGATGCCCAAAGCAGCTTTGTTTTACACACACTTCTCACCACATATCAAACGCCACGTCTGATATGCGCTGACACTGACTGCTAGCAATGCGAAAACTGATTTTGGGAGCGCTAGAACGTCTAAAACAAACGAGCTACCTCATTTCCAACCTCATTGACACTTGGTTAATCAAAAGCAAACTTTTTCATGTATTTTCGTCAAATAACGTCCAAACAAGGATAAACTCAGGCTAGTTTAGAGGCAGACTTGCCTGTGTGGAAAGAAGGGCCAGCTTACACTGGGAGTTCAGTCAATCAGACAAAAGAGCGTCGCGCAGGAGAGCAGGTCAAATTACAAACACACAACTACGAAGAATATATCGTAAGGCCTTTTATAAAAAAGCAAACACAATGGGGCTTGATAAAGGGCCCACGTCATTTTCCAATTTAGCAGCATTATCGACCTGATTGCGAAGCGTGTGACCCTTAACAAAGAAACGACTTGAAACCATGAAACAAAGCATGTTTCTTTGATGCTATCCAATATCTACAGTTGTTTCAAAATTGCATTTTTATGGTAAAAAACTTTTGACGAAAGCTTTCGAAATACTAACTTCGCCATTATATTTTAAATTAAGACTAGTTTTCGTTTGTCGTTCAAGCGCTTCCTACGTGTCTAAGAACTTCGTTTTCTAAAAGGCCCCGATGATTAATCTCTTTGTCAGGAGATGTTGTTAATTGGCTTTTATGACGTAATCGTTTGATCAACATTTTGACAATATCGAAAATACTTTCCTAAGATTTCCAGTTTTCCTTCAAAAATTTTAAGTTACTGAAAAAGGTCCACAAAACACCACAACGTCTGAACATAAAGATTAGTTAAGCTTTTTCAACAGAAGACCTTGACCATAAGCGCATTCGTTTCTTGTTGTAAAACGCTTAAATAAGCGTGACTTTAGCAACTATTTGCACAAAGAGAGTTTTTTCTGTTTTTACCTACATGGTTTGCATTGCCGGTCAACGTTTATTTTACCAGTACAGCTTAATTTGATTTGGCAAAACTTCTACACTCCAGTCATGTATTAAATTTAAAGCATCAATGTCTTTTCTCGTTATTTTGGACTTAGAGTTAATTCCTGTGTGATATTAGAATCACAATACGTGGCGTTTGACAATGGATCCAAACACAAAAACACATGTCACTTGCTGCAATGTCTGTAGCTGAAATCGGAAAGGAAGTTGTGAAAAATGAAGCTTCAATCTGATTTCAAGCGCTTTTGCCACAACACTATCAACGTCTTTAATTGATTTATCTTCGCTTTTACGAATTAATTTCAGCAAATGCGCAAAACCCTTCTCCGGAAAAGCATGTCATTAGTATGTGAACAGACCAACAATCGCGTTTGCACTGAGAGTCAATATTGGGAAATGTTGATAACTGATCTGCAAACATCAGTGTAACGTAGTTTGTTGTGAANAGACCACTTTCCATAAGTGACTTTTGTCCTAGCNCACCTACGAGCTGGCTGCTTAGGCCTAGGGCTACGAGATTTTTTCTTCAAGATTACCAATGGGGTCAATTGTCCCTGGAATTGATTATGAGTATGTTGTTTGGACATTGTGCACTATTTGTCGCATCTCTTTCACATAAATTAATTTTGGCAGTGTGACCTTTGTCTGTAATGACGTTACAGTGCGTTAAATGTTACGTATTGCGCATGCGCAGTGGCAGTGCTCTCGTTTGATTTCACTGCCTTGTAGGATTGTGAATGCAAACTGCAGAAACGTTATGTTGCGGCAGAGACAGGGACGGATTTAGGGAGCGCGGAGCCCAAGGCCATCTTGGTTTTGGGCGCCCCAAGCAGGTGTAACCTATTTGGCCGCTTGTCTGAAAAGCGTGAAAGTATGCCCCATCTTATGCAGTGGCGTACGCAGAAAATTTTCATGTGGTTTTCATTCAGTAGCAAATGGTGGTCATTTTTATTTGATGTGAGCTGTTCGTGACGACACAATTTTATGTCATAATCCTGTTTCCAAACCATCGTTTTGGCGAGGTTTGTTGACATAATGACAAAATATGCATATTTTTCTGCACCCACACCCCTTATTCTATGTGACATTGCACTGAATATAAATTATTACCGCTCCAATTTGTAAGCTATAGGAGGAAAATAAACCCAACGCTACGATTCAGCAGTCCATAACTGCAAAAATATCAGGCACACACTCACCAATTCGTCAAAGCAATTTACAACTGCAAAATGAGACTTCGCTAACGTCTCGCCGAATTAGAGCAGTCGAGCATAGAAAAAGTGCGGCTGGACTGGCTGGCGCACACCCCGGTCTGAAAAATCGAATCTTGCTAAACTACACAAGAATTGAAAATGCGCATAAAGTACCAAGAAAACTTTCGACTTTTTGTTATTTATAGAAGTCCAGCAAACTTTTAGTTTTCCATTTTTGCTGCTGAGACATTATCAAATGCCTGAATGCTTCTATGCTAACAACTCCTGTTTTTGAGCTTGTGCAATAGTTCTATCATGATACAGAAATTGGTAATGTAGGCAATGCCGCCAGTGCTTGCGCTGATCAGCCTTAGCAGACAAAAATAAATGCAATTGTTTCGAATAAAGTGAACTATCACGGAACACAATCTTAAACATGCGTAGTGGACGAAAGGTCTGCAAAAAGTGCTGAGATGGTTTCTGTACGATAATCCAGGTTCCTACCGAAACATATAATTATTACTTCTTGACCCATTCACAATGTTCCTTGAAATTTGTATGCAAATTCATACCGTGGTATTTCCATGTCGACAAATTAACAAGCAAAAAGTATGCGAAAACAAATAATCTCCTTTGAGCAGGTAATAAAGTGTTTGTAAAATATCAAGCTCAAGGGGGGTTTTGACCCCCAACCTCCCATTAACAAAAAACAATTCAGTTCTTAAAAGTTATCGAGCACAACTAATGGGATGGCTGCACTTGATAATTGCTATACAGATCAATCATTTGTAGATTGATACAAGACAACGCAGGACAAAGGACATTCTTAACATTTTTCAGAAAAGATCAGTTTTTGGACTTCCTGATCATGAATTTTGAGAATACCGCTTCATACAAATATCTTGTGCAAAAGTCTAAGAGTTTATGAATGGCTAGATCAGAAATGACTGAAAATAATTGTTTTGTTCTTATCCAAAAATGACATAGGCTAAATTCTCTTTTAAATATTCCAGTTGCAAATGTTTGTCGTTTAATAACTCCACAAACTCATCCTGAGCATGGCAGGTGTGTGGCCTCCTAAAGTTTCAATTGTGTATGGTTTGTGGAAGCAACTTTCCCTGAATCAAATTCAAAAGTACTTCTGAAACTGGGTATGAAGCATTTAACGTTAGTTTGAAATTACTCGATGTGCTCTCAAAGCAGTAAGCATAGCCCCTGTAGACCTTGAGTCTAAACAGAAGCATGTCTTCGTGTCGGAATGAATGCAATAAGGTCATTATCGGTCCGTACCTTGAAACAATCATGGTGTAACAACGCATAACAGTTGTGCCTGGTTTTTATTATCATTTGACAGCTCAGGCAGGCATGACAGTAAACAACTGACAGCGTAAAGTGCGATTTTGCTCATAAAATAATAATGCAGTAGAAATAGATTGACTACAGGCCTACTTTCAATTTTCATGTAATTTTACAAAAATTGTTACATCTGATTTGTCAAGCCAATTGGTTTCGCAACCCCAAAATTACAGTTCGCGACCCCATTTCAGGCCGCAACCCATAGTTTGAGAAGCCTGCTCTACACCATAGGCCGATGTTCAACGGCATGAAGACAAGTTTTGCACAGCAGCAAAGTATTGTCGCAACACCCTCAACTAACCACATGAGGTATACCCAATGTAGGCACGTTTTTCCCAGTAAAGCTCACGAGAAACTCTTCTAGCTGATTTAACTGACATACAGAGCTTCCACAACAACAATCTGTTTGCGCAAAATCTACTAAAAACAATCAAACGTAGGATCCAAAACTGAAAATATTGCTTTTCATCGAAGTTTTGCTGTCTCTGGCGGTCTGCGTTTTTGCGAGCTTTTTGTCAGTGGAAAATTGAACATCAATTAAGTACCTTTTCTTTCTTTTTCATTATTTTTGTCACCACTTTCATAAAGACGGCCTACATCTCTCTCACGCCCAGTTGCACAATATTGTCGTGTTGTTACTCTACTGATAAGAGTCTAGGGTAGACATTTGCATTTCCGTTCGTTTCACGGTAAATTGTAAAGTTATGCCTCCGCGTAGTTTCGCAAATTTTTAGTTAATATTGAGTCGTCACAGAAAAGAGTTGCGCTGGGCCCCAAAAGCGCGGATCCCTAGGCCATGGCCTCTTTGGCCTATGCGTAAATCCGCCACCAGGCAGGCACCGAGTTTGCTAGAAAACTTTGGGGAGACAAGCTTTGTGTGATAATGCCTGTTATTCTGCATATCACACTTTTATAATATTCTTGGTTGCGTTTCGATAACTTCATCATGTTCACTCAACCCTAGTACGACCTTTTTGTAAAGGACCATGACCCAACTGCCCCAATGGGTGCGCCCATGCTGTTATGGGAGTTGCATAGAATACTGTGCTTGTACTTAAAAAAGATTACTAGGTATTTGCGAGTTTACTACGTACACAAAACGTTTGTATTGCGACGTCAAGAGCCCTTGAAAAAGTAGACAAAACAAACACAACATTTCAATTATTTTTCAAAAATAAAGAATACATTAAAAGTGGAATTTATGAACATGTATCTTCGAGATTCAAATAATTGGCAGCAACATAATGCATATCCAATTAATGAACATGTCTCTCAGATTCCATTGACCGGAACAATGACCCAAAAAGTACGCCTTAATCACACCGTTGTTTGTCGTGTTATCGGGATAGTATTTAAATTTTGCCAAACGCACGGCACCTTGCATCAAAGGACATCACAATTTCTTTGTCAATATCTTGGCAGTGAAATTTATACAACTAGATCAATATGAGGGGACAAAATTTGTTGTGTCCCTCTTTGTCCCAAAGTTGAGGAGGACATGTTTAACCGTCTCCCCTGAAACTCGGTCCTCAGTCCCGCATTGCTGGATTGCGTAGTACTTATCACCATTTAGCTTGTGAACACCAAAGCGTATGTGAAGACAATGAGGTTATCATCAATTACTTGAAATAAAAATTCAGGATTGCTCAAGAGACTTCCCGAAGACTTCCAGCAACGTTCCAGAAGACGTAGTATGTAAGTATCCTGAATCTCTCATAGTTGAGCGCTCGATAGTCGCCTTGTAGCTGCTTTTCGCAGGCATCATGTAGCTGTTTATCTCTGATACAAGTTTGCGTTTTTTTGTGATATTGTTTGGCCAAACGTCTGCTCTAGTTTTTGTTGTGCATTAATCTGTTATATCTGCGCTTGCATAAAATGAAAGGTACAATGCACAAAAATGGGCTTACAGCTCTCCAATTGATAAAGACTCCGAAGAAAATGACTTTGATTAACTCAAGCCAAGAATGCGTGAGATTGACGAAGAACTTGATAGAAGGGCGGCAATACCTCATTGGTACAGCGTCCGCCTCTAAATTGGAGGTTTGAGTGTTCGATCCACAGCCACTGAGTGAATTCCCGTAGCGCTTCTTCGGCAAGAGCGTTTATCTCAATCGCCACGGCAAGAAGCACAATTCAGGCTTTGGCCTGCCGCCAACTGCCATCACCAAAATTAACAAAACTTGACAGTAAGCAAGATACTGTGCAAGAATATTTTGTGAAGTGGAAGGTGGGGTACAGTCGACGCTTTTGTGCATTTTCAACAACTGCTACTTTATTTCAAGTCCAAACAAGCTCAAAAGTTGTCATAAAATAAAGCAACTTTATACACACAAAATATGAAAACAACGCTTTTCAGAAAACATTTCAAAAGCAATTTAAAAAGGGGTACTTTTCTGTCGAATGCGCCCCATGCCTGGGGCACACTCGACATGAGCATGGGGTACACTTGACCTGTCAATAAAAAGTTGGGTTGCATGCACATCCCATGCAAAATAGGCACTTGCTGACTGCCTCTCCACTTTTTTTCACATTTTAATTACCCACTATCACTGCATGGCAAAACAAATTTGCCCGATTACCAAACATTAAATTAAACCAATGCAGTATGCTGAAATTCATGCTTTACCATGCAAATATAATGTGCCTCTAAGCATATAATAAACCTAAAAATGCTCACAGATGAGAAATATTCTGTATTGCATTTCAAAGTAACCCCTCAAGCTTCACCTGGTTTAGACTGACCTAGTAGCAAGGTGTTATGAAGTGTTTTCAATTTAGCCTATGGGGCTTTGTTTATGCAGGCGTATAAATGAAAATGTTGCAGTAGCTTGTGTCGTAATGCTTGTGCCCATCGCACAAAGAGTTAAAAAGTTAAACAAGACTTGTTTCAGGTGAGAGATGAATTACTACTAGTTGAACAAGATTTTGCTCAGGTAAGAACAACGTATGATTCCCTTACTTGCTTTCAGTTTTGGTAGTGTGCATTTTGCCTCATGACGCAAATGCTGTGCTGGGACTAATTTTCCATTAGCGCAACATGATTCGTTTCATAAAAAGTTGTAAATGTTTGATAATAAATGTATGATTTACTTTATGTCAATGACTTTTCTAGAAGTTCATGCTTTTTGAGGCAGTTATAATATCCCGCAAATGCGCACTAATTCATATTTGTGTCAGTGCTATGTGATACGCTGTGTTTATAGTTTTGTTACTTTTTGCTATAGCAGAAAAGGCTTCTCAAAATTTGATTTCTTGTTGCCTTGAAGATTCAAACAGCAAAGCCGGAGATGTAATGGTCAAAAATACGGATCTCAATCAATTATGTTGACAGCAGTCCCGTCACCGCGGGAGCTTTTGTGGGCTTAGCCTCCCCAAACAAAACTCCAAGCCCCCCTAATTGAATTATGAAACAATATAATTTAGTGGAATTTTTGTCAAATTTGAACTTCAAGCTCCCCTTGAACGAACGCAAAGCCCCCTATTAACGACTTTCTGGCGACGGTTGTGGTTGACAGCAAACCTAAACAAGTTGCAACATATCATCACTAACACAAATGTGTTCACCGTCGTGGAATCACGGGCTTACAAAACCGCTGGAGCTTATAAAACCGCTTACTAGGAAAGTACCGTACATGCATAGTTTGAATCGTCTTAGCTGTTCAGGGTTTAGCCTTTGGACTACAGCAGCACCATCAAAGGATTTGGCATTTGTAGCAGGGCAAGTTATTGGTCGGGGTTCGTCCGGTTCAAGACAACAAAGAAGGTCTGCGTTTGTATCGAACTGCAGCCTGCCTCCAAGTGACAATGATGGTGGGGCAGCTTGTTTTCATGAGCAAAAAATCGGTCCAGATCTTGTGTGACATATAGCTGGAAATGAGATTGCAGTCGTTCTATAATGCAGTAACCAGCATCTCCTGCTTTGAGAGGGTTTGGAAGATGGGCGACCAAACAATGCTCATAAGGTTTTGTGTCGGTTTTGTGTAGTGTTTCTGTTATCGGCTTTGAACGTTGAATAAGTCTTTCATCCACAAACTTGCTGTTTTCTTCTTCTCCAAGGATTTCAGCCTTTCGCACTGTTTCTGCAACATTTGCATCCACGATGCCTCTGGTATCCAAGACCAAGAGATCTTGGCCTTCCTCTATGAAAGGATTTCCCATCTCTTCCGTTACACTAGTTAGCAACTTGACGTCTTCCGTGAAGGCTGCTTGCACCCTCGATGTTGTTCATACTGGTCATGTTAAGCGATTTGCCTTAGTCATGTTTCGCGTATGTCTTGACGAGCTTCAGGATCCTCATCAACAGATGAACTCTCAGAACTTCTTGCTTTGTTGTAAAGATTAGCGAGACACTTTTGGCTGTACGTGGCCTCAAGTGTAATTATGTGTCGATGCAAACTTGGTCAACAGGGCAGTATCTTGAGGTTCCATTCAACATCTCCACACCCTTGAATCAATGTCATACGTAGAATCTTGATGGAAAGCTGCAGAGCCTGTCGGCCTTTCGAAAAGGAAACATATTCTTATTGAAATCAAATCTCTATTTGAATAAGATGATAGGACTGACGATGCGTAGTGTTACGTGAAATCGATTTCCTATTAAAAATTTGTGATTGATTCCTGGCTTCTTTCACTTGTGGAGTGAAACTACTTGAATACAGATATGCGCAAGTTTGAATCATCGCAAAAAGATGAAAGCAGAGCCCAGTCGGCTGATTCCTCCAACGCCTATAGACAACGTCGACCTTTTTATTGTATATGAAACATTTGGTATGTACTTGGTCTATTTTTGTCGGAGGGTTTATTTCAGATCAAATTATTTGTTATATTGCAAAGCGTAAACAGAGAAACCATGAAATCAATGGTTTTTGAAGCTACATATAAAAAATTAGTGATTTTGTTTAACATTGGAGAAAGCGTGCACTTTGGGTAAGCGGAAAGCGAGACTGTGGGAGAGCTGAGAAGTTCTAAAAAAACTGAGCTTAACTCCAGGTATATGCTTTTAGTCAGCCAATGCACCCAATGGTTGGAAAGCTACGAACGCGAGTGGCAGAAGATTTAGAGAAGAGTGACTGATAGAGTTTGCATGGCTTGCAAAGCATGATTCTGCTACATACAGCTATGTATCCCTTGAGCAAAATGTGCAAAATGAAAAATTGCAAACCGCAAAGCAGCTATTGTACATCATAGTAATGCGGTGGACTGCAAAAGAAATAAAAATGCAGTTGCAGGTGTTTGAAGGTTGAATTTCCCAGCGGTTAATAAATCTGTCACCGCTATATTTAGGAAAATAGAAATTGAGCTTACAGCTGGTCTATGGTACAGTAACTAAGTGAAATCATGAAACAGCATCGAAAAAGCAGGAAGAAATTTGAAGTTATTGTTACAGAAAATTTTTGCATACATGCGATATATTTTTAGACTAGATTTGGTATATTCGTTGTAAGAAGATTTGGCAACAATGGATCCAGCTACAGTTGCAGGCAGACTTTTAAAGCAGTAAAGCAACTAGTTGCCACAGTTAATCAGAAAGCTCTACATGAGTTAAGCTATTGTTCTGTGCTTTATTAATAGGAAAGGGAAGTTGCTTTACTTGCTTAACACTTTCGCTCATCCGGTGGATGCACCTTGATAGGTGAACAGGCGACTATAAGGCTGTTTATCTTAAGGCGTTAAAGTACGCAGGTTTTGCTGAGAAAATGTGTTAGCGTCAGGATTGAAGCCGCGGTTATGCGTTGCGCTGATAAAATGCAGCATTGGCTGGCTGAAACTTTGGCCGGCAGAGCGGAGTGTGATTCTCATGCGAAATTTTTCATATTCTGGCTGAATGCGCCTGCTGTGTGCGTGCTGATGCAACTGTCCGGCCTTGGCCTGGCAGACTACGTTTCTGGCAATGTTTTTGTTGAATATGCAAGCTGTCTTTGTGCTGTAGAATTTTTTTGTCTTAAGACTGACGTAGCCCAGCGCGTTTCTTCTTTATTGACATAGGCGCGAAAAGAATTTCTTTTTCGCAAAACGATTAGGACTAGAGTTGTTGTGGTCAAGTTTACCGGTCAGTTGTCTCAAGGTCGATTAATCATTATTGTTGGTGATTTTCTTCCTAGTCACGCTTGCTAGTTGCATTTCCCCTTCGTTTATTTTTTATTTTTGTTTGCATTTCGGTTTCCTGTCATTCGCTTTGAAAATTTTTGCTTGGCTGTTAACCGTCTTGGGAGCCGAATAATGCTGACTTCGGTCATACCAACTCCCGCCCACTACAAATCTTGTGTTTGTTCGAAATGCTAATTGTTGAGTAAATGCGACAAAATCTTTGTTTTTTACGTTCATGTTTCTCAATTTGTTGTTAGCCTCATAATCTTATTTTATAGATTGGAAATAGTCCAACTTAAGGTTTTCTGTTCATAATAGTTGTTATTTGTATAGTTGTTCGAATACTCTGCTGATGTTGTGATATCTGCAAGTTGCAGTTATTTCCAGCTGCAGCTGTGCATTGGGCTCCGTGGCATGGTGTTCGGAGAGGATAACCAGTCGACAATTTGCGCTAAATTAGGGTAAAGTTCTTGCAAAAAGGTCTTCAAAAAACAAAAGATCATACCATAGTCGGCTAAGCACGATGAAATCATAAATATAACACCACTGCTCCCACCAGGGGGCGGCATTTTGTGCTAGGGCCAGGGGCGGCAAACTGTGCTCCTACGCCACTGCTGGTAACTATCACATACACAACCTCAGATGACGAACTTGCCCACTGCTTTGAAAGAGCTTGTAAATGAATATCAAGCGCAAAGTTCGCATTAGTCGGAACCAGCTGTTTTTTGGTATTCAATGATATTTATTCTACAAATGCATTTCAATCGTTTTGTTTTGAGCTAACTGGATTGGCCGTTTATTAGTTTCTGTAGGGCAGTGGTGCTCAAACGTTTTGGCTCGTGGGCCAGATTTGTCTTTCAGAAACCCTTTGCGGGCCTCAAGAATTAATAATGTCATCAAAAACTCTCTAAAAAATTCTCTTAATTCATTAAAGTGTTACGTTTTCTTTCCAATGACAATTGCTTCGCGGGCCACATGTGGCCCGCGGGCAACGGTTTGAGCACCACTGCTGTAGGGGAACAATTGTACGAAACTGGTTGAAGACCACTCGTATAGACCTATTCAGAAGTATAGTGCTGAAAAAAGAAATGTGAAATCGCTTCCAAAAACTAGCCATTTCCAACACCACATTTTCAAACCATCATTTAATAAAGTACACACTTTCATTACACTAGAAACGAAAACATCCACAGTGCTACCTCAAGCTGTAACCTTCTGCTTGATGTGGTGCGACGGAGAGTAAATTGATCACAGGCACAACACAGGCGCAATAAATGACACAATGTGCGGAATACGCAAATGCCATTCATGATAACTTAAACAGTAAATACACAATTACGCTTAGGTGTTACACAAGATGAGTATTATGTCAAAAGTATTGGTTGGCGTTCCCACCCGTTCCCGACTCACAACGCCTTGCACTTATCACGATTTTGTTCGAATCGTACAGAATCATCTGCAGGTGTGCGACGCTGCATTATGTTAAAGCAGGGGTCACTAAACTTTTTGAAACTGAGAGCTACTTCTTGGTATAGATTCATGCGAAGGGCTACCAGTTATTTGCTCAATATGTCTTCAATTATGTTATCATTCATAAAAATTAGCGATATCCATGTGAAGACACTGAACATGTTTATGCTATTGTCAGAACAAGCTCGCGGGCGACTCACGAGGTCAATGCGGGTTACTTGGGGCCCGCGGGCACAATGTTGGTGACCCCTGTGTTAAAGGATACATATTTGTTTGTACAAGATAAATCCACGAGTTCATTAAAACTAAATGTTCATTTGTTTAAAAACACACAAGATCATTGTTCCGATTTTTGCAATGTAATATTTACACATACCATTTGACTAACCGAACACTTTATGGTATTTACATTTCCAGAACCACGAGAAAAACAGAAAAGAGAATAAGGTTCATTGGCGTTGATTGTTTAGAAGCTGCATTTGCGGTCATGGTCATGATCGTAGTTGCATTTGCATTCATCGTCGTGCTATCACTCGTGGCGCTGGTTTCTGGTCATAACAAACTTATTTTTAAAATAGAGGAAAATCAATGTCAGTTATTTAAAATTGCAAAAAATAATGGACAAAATCTTCATTTTTTACGTTCAACAAAGTTTGCTAAAACGTTTCTTCAATAAATTTCTCTACATCAAACGACATGCAGATCAAAGGCACATATGCGAATTTTTTATTTTACTGATGAAGCAAACCAATCGTTGATTTCGATACTATTCTTTGTCTGCCAAAGATTGCTTATTGACTTAAAAGTCAATTTCTTAGTGTGAGTTACGTCTATAAACTATTTTGCGAAATATTTTAATTGGCTTGCAACTGTATTTTCTATTTCGAAAGAAAACTATTTTTGTGTTACTGTAACTATGAAAAATTGTAGATTTTTAAGACTGTCAACGGACAAGATCCATTTGCTAATGTTGAACAGCAGTCATAAATTTGCATTGAGATTAATCGCGAGCATTCTTAATTTTCTCAGCTCCATAAAGCAACAACCATGAAATTAAAAAACTCTTTTCGGATGTTCATGGTTTCAAAGCCATTATGGAATTCCCGAAACCTGAAATTGGCCGAAAAAAGCAACTTCGAGGGAAAAGAAAATCTGTATTTATGCTACACCAAACAAATTTCATTGAAATAATTTTTTTCATGTGGAATCTATGCTATTCGCAATATCCTATCATACCTTTTGGAGTGTGTGAAAATTGCAAATGCAACGAATCAGCAAAAGTTTTTCAATGTCTTTTGTTGCCCAGCTTCAAACACAAAAGTTCACACACCCATGCACCAATTAAAAATTCTAGGTTGGCTGCAACCTTTCGGGGAATCAGCTAAATTGTCTCTGCCTTCTTGACTTTGTGATGATTGGGTTCGCACATATCTGTTTTCAATTAAATAATCTTCGCAAATGCGACATATCCCAGTCTCTCAGCGAAACTTTCGATAAAAAAAGGAATTTTTACCAAAAATATTTACCCAAAATTCCTCTTATTATGAAACAAAACATGCTCACTTTACCATATCAACGCATGCTTAAAAATTAAAACTATGTTTTGTTTTAGATTACTAGTACATGCAATAGTATTCATTTTCTAGGAAAAATTATACTTTTCCGTACCAACACTTGTTGTCATAGTCGTTGCTTCGAACCCAGATATGCTTGCTGAAAACAAATAGCAACAATAAATACATCTACTTTTCTTCAATGCCGTGTTAAGCATTCAATGAAGTTTGGCTCATTTGACTTTTGCGATAGTAAAA
>JGI24158J21664_10007274_pt1 | contig 14702 bp, 11 predicted proteins | sample Ectturendosymbi3_FD_21664 | JGI IMG/M metagenome (IMG submission 21664) | reverse complement strand
CACAAGAGCCAGGTTCACTGTTCTGGTGTCATGCAGTGCTGAGCTTGCAGTTCATCCATGTCCGCTCCTTTTCCTGCAGGCATAGACGTAGCCAAGGGGGCTTAGGGAGCCACGTCCCCACATATTTTTATAACATGCAGTCATATGTGCTTTGAGAGACGGTGTCATAAACAAAATAGTGTTATTCGCCTAAAATCAAACATTTTGTCCCCCACAAAATTGTTTGTCCTCGCCAAACTTTTGGGCTGGCCACGCTGCTGCCTGCAGGAGCAAGTTGCCAAACTTGCGAGCGGATTGTTTTACTTTTGGTCTTTATCGTGTAATAATAACACGGCAACAAATCTTAAAATGTTCACTGCAAGTTACAGTATTAGGCGTTTTGTCACATGTGACTCTTGAACGCAGACATCTTAGCAGGTAATGCAGCGAGACAGTGACTGCTGATAGCGGCAAGCAGGGACGTCGGAGAGCGGTGGCATTGTATCCCTGGCCTTTCAAACGAGGGATAACAGGGGCAAAGGTGTCTTTTCATAGGTAATTTTATGATTTATCAAGATCGAATTGAAACAAGTTGTCTCTAGTTTATCTTTTCACACAGTATGAAATTACCGGTACGTGGTTTACCTCTATCAACAGTCGCTGTCTCGCTGCATTACCTTCCGAGATGACTGAGTTTAACAGTCGTAATGCAGCAAAACGCCTTTTACGGTAAATTGAAGTGAACCTTTGAAGATTCGTTGCCATGTTATTGTTGCGCAATAATGACCAACAGCGGAACAGTGCCTTCGCAATGTCGCAACCTGCCACTGCGAGCAAATGAGCGGACATGAGTGAACTGCAATCTCATCACTGCATGACACCAGAACAGTGAACCTTTCTCTTGTGCAGAGTGTCATACCGGCAAATAAGCTGTCATTGCAAGAATTAAATCAACTAATCGGAATTAAACTGCAAACTTCAGGTTTTTCAGAAAATTTAGGTGCTTAGTCCCAGATTCCAGGTGGGGCAAATGCCCGTTTCGCTCCCCCCTACGGACGCCCATGCTCATGAAATCAACAAATTGTGGCATAAGCGCAGATACAGAAAGAAAACAAGAAATGCAGATGATTGCCGGTGGTTTTAGCAATTAAAGCCTGCCTGAACGTTGAATTCAAATTGATCTTTGAACATTTCCCACCCGGGTTCATAACGCAAAATGTGGAGAAAATGATGCTGCTATGAAAATAGTCTTGTCTTCAAACAGGTCCAAGGGCGTACGCAAGGGAGGTGGGGTTAAAAATCCCCCTTGAGCTCGATATTTTACACAAACTTCATTACTTGCGCAAGAGAGATTAATTGTTTTCGCACACTTTTTGCTTGTTACTTTGTCGACTTAATGCAAATACCATGGAATGAATTTGCATGCAAATTTCAAGGAACATTGCAAATGGGTCAGAAAGTAATAATTAGGTTTCGGTGGGAATCTGCATTATCGTCTGCGTCCAGAAAACATCTTACCACTTTTTGCAGACCTTTCGTACACTACACATGTTTAAGATTGTGTTGCGCGATAGTTCACTTTATCCAAAACAGTTGCTTTTATTTTGTCTGCTAAGGCTGATCAGCGCAAGCGCTGACCCCACTGGCTACATCACCAATTTCTGTAGCATGATAGAACTGTTGCACTAGCTCAAAAACAGTAGTTGTCAACATAAAAGCATTCAGGCATTTGGTAGTGTCTCAGAAGGGAAAAAGGAAATCTAAAAGTTTGCTGGACTTCTATAAATAAGAAAAAATCGAAAGTTTTCTTGCGTACTTTATGCGGATTCTCAATTCTTGTGCAGTTTAGCAAGATTCGATCTTGCAAACCGGGGTGTGCGCCAGCCAGTCCAGTCGCACTTTTTCTCTGCTTGACTGCTCGTATTCGACAGGACATTAGCGCAACCTGATTTTTCCGTTGTAAATTGCTCTGACGCATTGATGAGTGTGTTTTACTCCCCTGTTTCAACGCGCAGCCTGATATTTTTGCAGTTATGAACTGTTTTAGCGTAGCGTTTACTTTATTTTCCTCCGATAGCCTAACTTGGAGCGCTAATAGCTTATATTCAGTGCAATGACACATGAACTAAGGGGAGTGGCTGTAGAAAAATATGTATATTATGTCAACAAACTTCGTCAAAACGTTGGCATGGAAACATGACTATGACGTCGAATTGTGACGTCACGAATACAAATGACCACCATATGCCACTGAATGAAAACCCCCCACACGAAAATTTTCTGCGTACGCCACTGAACAGGTGAACCACAAAAAGTATACTTTTGTTAGCTACGAAATTACGAGAGAAATGATGAATAATTAGAAACATCTAATCAAAATCAATTTACACAATGTCCTAATATAATAACCAAGTGGATGGGTCTAAATACGCTAGGAAATTTCTGGTTAGCAGCATACCATACACTTACCTGTGCTTAAATCATACTTCTATGCAGGGATATAGTCAGGTATGCAATGAATGTAGTCCGTATACGCGCCTTCAAGCTCTCGAAGGGAAGCCATTGTTTTCTTACATCTGTAACATGGCAAAATATGAGGTGAAACGACCACCGCGAGTTGTCCACAGAGCCGTATCAACTGCCATCCATGCCCCCCATTTGGGGGCACGCTGTCACAGGTTCCAGAAATTCAGCCCCGTTGCCATGCTTTTTTGTGGGCTTACCCCTTACGCAAAGCTTCAACACCCCAAAAATGAAATATGAAATACTAGAAATCAGTGAAATTTGTATCAATCCGTGTTCTATTCTGTCTTGTAATTTATAGACAGAGCAGACCTAACGCTGGTACCTAGAAAAACATCACCTGCTCATTTTTGATACGTTTGTAAGGTAACGTATTTGAGGCTTGAGAGTAAAGCGTCATCATTCATTGCTTGGAGTGTTAAACATGAAGTTGGCCTACTACATGCTTAGCTGTACACGTCCAGAAGTTAGACTCTCAGTTAATTAACGTACTTTGTGTAGTGATTGTTGTGAAAAAATGTATTATGGCTAGGCCACCAGGCAGTCTTCTCATATTTTGTGTTGCATAGAAGCAAGACAGCTGTGGTGCTTACAACCAAAGTTACATATTTGCGCAGCCTACTTACTTTTCAGCCAGCCAGCCAGATGGAATTAGTAGTTAGAACTTAGAAGAGTTTATTTATCAATGACTGCTAAGCTTATACCAACAGTGTAGTGCACTTAATGGATTATGAATGTTAACCATGTTGCGTCGACGTAGGCCTTGATCTGTACATTTGTAAACAGTTATAGCCTAGTTGAGATACAAAATGTTATAAACCTGTGCTATGCACCAGGAAATTAACAAGTCTACACTTCAGAAAGGTTTATGCTTGTGTATTTCGGGCAGTTAAAAGCATGATGCACATGCTTTTCAAGCAAAAGTCACTTAAGCTCCTTAGCTAATGGTAAAGTTTATCAATTTGCGCTAATGAAAGAAAACGTTCATAGCGGCCTACTGCTTTGTCTGACCTCAGGTTTGCTCCTTCAGCAACAGTGTTTTCATAACTGAATGATTGACTTGCTTCTGATTTCCTGCAAATTTTTGTTAACATATGCATTTTAGTACAACATCTGTAAATAAGCGTCGTTAATTACAAATGACAATGATTAAAACCCAATTCCTTTTGTTAAGCTCGTTCAAAAATTTTTATTTGCAAACTACGAGTGTATTATAGGTACTTGCGGGAAAATATTTTTAAAAAGTTGTAATTAAATCGCACAATTTGCAAATGCTGTGTTGTGAATTAAATACAAATTTTCAGAATATCTAGACCCCTGCACAAAAATGAAACCCCCCAATTAAAGACTCTCTGGCGACGGTTCTGCCGAAATTTTGTCTGCAAGTGNAGNATAAAAAATAGTGAAATAAGAAAAAACAAAGATTAGGATATTTCGTCGTGAAGGTCATTCGAATGGGCATCTGCAGGGAGAAACGGGCATTTGCCTTCCCCTGAAAATTGGGACTAAGAACCAAAAAGTTCCAAAAAGTCAGACACTTATTTCCGATTAAATAGATTTAGTTTTTGCAATGACAATCTAATTGCCGGTATGACACTCACACCGCGCAGGAGACAGATTCACCGTTCTGGTGTCATGCAGTGATGAGCTTGCTGTTTACTCATGTCCAGTGGTGTGGTGCTACCGGAGCTCCACTACGCCAGCTCTACCAGCGAATGATGGATCCTTGCCACAGTGTAAGCGACTAATAGGCAGCTTCTGCCTGGCGGGACTGCTGGCAGTGGCACCTGTAAAAAGGCCAGCAAACCCCTGCTCACGTCTGCTCCTTTGCCTGCAGAGGCAGGTAGCGAAACTTGCGAGCGGGTTGTTCTACTCTTGATTTTTATTGCGTAATACAGCAACAAATCTTCAAAGGTACTCTTCAACCGCATGTGACTGTTGAATGCAGACATCTTTCGCAGGTAATCCAGTGAGACAGTGACTGCAGATAGCGGCAAGTCATGTAGTTTTAAACTATATGAAAAAAGCATGAGTGAAAAAGAACCATTGCTGCGCCAACGAAGTGCAATGTTTGTGACTGATGCCGTAACATAGCGCATTTTCTTTGTGGTACAGAGAGGGTAAAGCGTTTTGTGAACGTCTATTTGCATTGAATAGTCAGAAAAGGATAACAAAAGGTCGACGTTGTCGCCGATTAGAAAAATTTCTTCGGACGCCCATGGCCATTCGGCCTCGTGATGTGCCATAACGTCGAAAACTTTTTTACAAATCATCATTAGAGGGGCCCTGTAAGCATATTTGGGAGCAGAGTCGGGCTGCTACGACACTGGCCACCCATAGCAATTTAACTCCGTGCGCAAGTGTGATGTCTTCAAAATTCGCAACACAAGTCTTGATTTGCTTCTGTGCTCTATAAAGAAAATTTTGTTTGTAAAGATAAAGCCGATAGGTTGCACTGCCAGAAAGCTCAAACTGATACAGGATATTCGTTTTGTAAGTTAGCGTGCGAACTCATGAGCTGTAAACAAAGCAAGAGAACGAGCATCAAGTGTTGTGTTCACAACTTTAGATTTACTGTTCCGGATCCGCAGAATTTCACAATTTTGCATCAAGACCAAAATTTTTGGGTGCAGCATTGCGGTTCTAATTTTGTTCCGAAAATTAATCTGTTAATGAACGTAGGAGTAAAACTAATTCATTAAACATCACTGGGCGGAACATCTGATAAATTACCGGCTTGAATACGGTGTTTTGTACATCACCAACGGTTAAAAACCCACAAAAATTATTGTTCCATATATGTTTGTTTTAAAACAGAATGGTTCAGCGGTTGGCAATCAAGGATTTTGTTTCACTAATCAAGCTCCCGTTCAATCTGACCGGTGCACAAGAGTGCTTGCTGCCTGGATCAAAGGCGGGGAGGTGAGAGAAATCCGTACCTTATTTAATANNTCTAGAGGTTGTAGGAGCTATCCTTCACGACAGCGACTAGTATAGCGTGATTTAAATNTTACAACAGAACTTTNAAAAAATTTTCTGCATTAGTGTGACGATTGTAAAAAAGATTCTTGTCTCTATTGACGGTTAGTATAATGTCCTTATTTATAAACAAGCAACTCAAGTAAAATGCAATGTCAGCTTTCTTTCAAACGGTTTTCATGATCATGATTCGTGATTATGATTGAGGTGTAGATATTTCAAAGTTGTGTTTATCATAATAAAAAAAATTGTCGGGTTTTTTCCCTACTGATTTGTTTAGGGTTTTTTCGGGTTTTATGATTTGTTTAGGTTTTTTTCGGGAAACCCAAAAATTGTCGGTTTTTTTCCCTACTGATTTGGTTATACCACTTTTGAATACAGATTGGTTTATTTACAAGTAACGTATGCTCACACAGATGTTTCGTTTACCTCCGGACGTGGGACTATCGTTTGGAGCAGAGGATGATTCTAGGTTTGTAGTTCTTCAAATACATTATGACAACCCCCAAGGTTTGTCTGGTAAGTGTATTGCAGAGAATTTCAAATGCATCAATGGGTAAATACAATTTTTCTCAACGATGCTTTGTTTGAGATAAATTTCTACTTNAGAAAAAACATTTGACAGTATCAAAGCCTTTGCATAAGATTCCGCTTCTTAAATGGGTTTTGACGTTAANTATTTAAAAACAATTTCTCTACGCTTAATCTCCTTTGAAAAAACATAAACATTCCAAACAATCTGTTAAGATTTATTTAATCTTGTTATTCAGTGCTAATATTTAAAATTAAAAACTACGTACCAATTTGAAACCATTGTCATTTTTATCGATCAAATTACCCAAGAACAAATGAAAGCGTGACATAATTAAACTGGTAGTTGAAGACGAGAAAAGTATCTTTTTTGTTTGACGGTGCATTGCGCTCTGCTTTCACTTTTTGATTTTTATGTCCTAAATAAAAATTTAGATGTTTTTATCTAAAATTTTTACATTTTTTCACTGGTTGCTTTGAGTTGATCATCTTGTGGGGGACTAGAAGTGATTCACCTCTCATATGCCAAAACGTTGAAAGGACAAACTGACCCAAAAGGCAGGCCCATCTGCCTGAAACGCAAACCAACACTAAAACAAGGCTTACTTGAAGCTTTCACTCCTATTGTTGGCAGAGGCGTAATCAGAACATTTGACATGTTGGGACAAATGAAAGAGGGTATTGATGTAAATGTGAAAAGACGAACGAGGTTTACAAAAGCAGCTAGAGTTGGCTGTGTGTTGCTGTGTAGGCATCCACAAGCACAAATCACTTCACGGCTAAGCTTTTCCAGTAATTATTTGTTCCGACCTAACTTCTTCAGTGGGATGGTAAAAAGCAAGCACACTGGACTACACACTAAATTACCCGTTGCATCTGGCGAAGGTCCGTCGCCAGCCTGCAAGGCCCGTGCCTAGTTTGTAGTTTGTGTCCCCTGCTGAACATACCTGATAAGCTTTGTTAAATTTTTCACTGATAGTTCTGGCTGTCAATGTTAAACCTGGCGAAGTACCTGACTTGAAAAGACGTGAAAAATTGCTAATGGCTTTCTTTATACTGTGTCAATTGCATCAAAATGCTTTGTGGAAGCAAATCGCTACAAGCAGTGGTGTAATCGGGCGTTGGACGTCAGGGGCAACGGGACGGCATTATGCGCTCCTTCACGCCAGTGATGTCGTGAATCGAATCAATGGCTCAGCTCGCTTCAATGGATCGACTCAAGTCACGATTTTTTAGTGGCTCGAATCGAGTCACGCTGAGTAACCATGCTGTGATGACTGGACTCGAATAAAATATTTTACCGAATGACTCGACTCTGGTCACAACTTACAATGAATGACTCGAGTTAGAGTCATCTTTTAAAAATCTCCAAACGTCTTACTGACAAACACAGGTACGAGTTTCCCCACAAAGAAATGAGCTTTTTACTTCAGCGACCCATGATTAATATTGGCACAAAGTTTCTGTTGTCACTGTGTCGCCAAGTGGTGTTATTCCAGTTTTGTGGTATCACGGGTTCTACCTGACGCTGAGGAAGAACTGAAATTTTGCTTTTGACTGAGTGGCCAGCAGCGCGCAACGCATTGGACACACGATCGTGGTTTAGGGCAGTCTTTACATATTGTGATTGTGGCAGTTGGCCTCATACATTTACTTTGGGTCTTTGTTGAGGCAAGTGAAGGACAAGGAGGTGTATATGTTGCGGAAGGGTTGGGTTAAACATGTGGAATTGACTGAGAGTGAAGGAGAGAAGTAAAGTAGAAACTAATACAAACTCCTTTCACCAAATTTTTAGATCTAAGTACGGTACAGTAGCCTGGTAGCAAAAGTGCTGAAACAGCATTGGGCACCACTTTGTAGCTAAATAAGCATAGGGAGAATAGTTACTTTTGCATAACTCGACATTGACTTGAGCTTGCAAACCAATGGCTTGAAGTGACTCTACAGTTCTTGTGATTCGACTCTGACTCAGCTCGAATGAAGTCATGTATTGACTCGAAAAAAATTTTAATGACTCTGACTCGACTCTAACTCAGCTCGAGGAAGTCATGTCTTGTCAAAAAAAATTTAATGACTCTAACTCGACTCTGACTTGAAGGGCTTGTGCCTCGACTCGACTTGTGAGTGACTCGACACATATGACCCGGCCACATCACTGCTTCACGCTGCACCAAAGTTTCAGGACGTGTAATCGGTTTCCGTGAAATCTCAACAGAAAAATATCCCAGCTGTGTGGACTGCCACAAGTAACGTCTTCGTTTTGATGGAATTTTCTCCCTTCTTTCTTGTCACTAAACCCTTGGACCTTCTTGGTTTAGTCTTTTCCAAAGCTGATTTTATCAAAACTGAAGATACCCCGACATGTGGGCAAAGATTTATTCCTTTTAGACCTGAATTGTAGAAACACTCATGCTACGGCATACATGGATGTCTGTGTGGGAAAAGTCTATATTAATTACTGCACTCTTAAAATGCTTATTTCAGAAAGTTGAAACGCTTGTTGGTCATCTTAAACAAAAATCTTTCTGAAATATTAAAACCTTGCAAGTGAACCCATGCTGACTGGGCAAGAATTCAAGTTTTATTCTGGACTGTTCCTTTTTAATAATTGTTTGTGGATAAATTTTATTTCAATGCTTATTTTGTAAGTTTGCAGGCTGCATACAAATCAAGCGGCTATTGTAACAAAAAATCTTCCCAAAGATAGAGGAATGTGACCCTAGATTCAGGCCGATGGCTGGAGACTTTAGTGGCACGGTCGTTTATTACATGTTTTTTACTATATTTGATAAAGAGAAACAAATCTACGGAGTTTTGCGACACTTGTGGGACAGTAAACTCAGGGAAACTACAGACAACAAATATCACTAGGTGAAAAATCTTTCACAGTTAATGCTGACCTATCTGAACTTAGACGCACAAATGAAGACTTTTTAAGCAACTTGGAAAAAATTAACTTCTTTTAATAAAGCATATTAAACCAAAGAGGCAATTGTTTTCTCCAGTAGGTTTAGTCGAGTGCATGCGTAGTTTTGTCTTTTCGAATGAATCTATTTTTTTCAGCAAAAGAATTTGTGCTCCCAAACACAAAAATGAAAATGCGATGACGTGTTTCATCTTTCCTTCTAATCACATGGTATATGCAAATTTAGTTTNCCGGTAAAGAGCAAATCTCGAATTTTTAGATCTGAACTTAAAACTTGTATTTCCAAAAGAATTAGATGATTTTGAAAAATTCGATGCAATACGACGTATTGCATATTAAATGCGTAAACCACGAACAAAAAAGTGGTGTTTGCAAACCATTGGAAGTTTTATTTTTTCTTTTCAGAAAAGTTGTTTTTTACAGAAAACCAATTAATTTTTATAGGACTTTGATAGGAAGCAGCAAAATTACAACCTCTTTAAAAACGGAACAGCTTCTGGACATTGAGCTCATGTGTTATAAAGCTGTTCAAAAAGTTATCCATGGTAAATTCCCTTAGTCTATTGCATTTCAAACAAACTTATGCCGGGCTTAAGTTTAGCCGGTGAAGTCACCTACCTTAAGTTAAGGAAATCAGATTTGCTGTCTAAATGTATCATTCTACCGGTGGGTACGAAAACTGATAACGGGCCCCCAAGCTTCTCAGGCCCTCGTTGAAACGTGTATAGCTTATTGGTATGGTAATCAGAATCATGCTATAGTGTACAAATAGATTAATTATTATCCCGGCAACTGGCTTGCACCAGTGATTTTGGGTTTGATTAAAGAAAAACTGAGAGTGCTTACTTTCATCTTCCCGGACCCCAGTACCTACCGGGACCGTGCACGATGTACCTCTTGCCCCCTCTCGTAGGCCCTGCTTATCACATAGCATTACTGCTCTCCAAGATCTTTAAATGTGACGTTATTTTTGGTTGTGATCGCTTGAAAGTACGCATTCTGGAGGTCACGACAAAAACTCGCTGACTATTTTCGCATTTTCACTGCATTAGGTTTGTTTCATGGGATTAAGTAAACATACAGGTTCGTGACTGTAGCATTCTGGAGCAAACCAACACCCAGCATTCAGACAGCAGAGGACAATGTTGCAATACTGCTCATATTAGTTAAGCGTGCGAGTCGGGACGATAAGAGGTGTGGATTTAAGGCAAATTTTGACTTGTATTTGTGTATAACTTAACAACAGTTTAGATACTTTTCCTCAATGTATGTTCGAATGGATTGCTAATTATGGAAAAAGTCAAGACTATTTCAACTGATTGCGCGAAAACTAAAAAAATATGCACAGCATCGAACAATACGCGCGTTTCTGGATTACATCTACATAAACTTATTTTATTCTGGAAAGATGTTAATTGTATTGGTCTCTTCAGGGGCATTTTCAAATCCGATGTTTTGTCAAAAGAATTGTCTCCAAAATGAGCGCCTAGATAAGATGTGCCTCGTTTAGGACACGTCGTCTACTTTTCAGTGATATGTGTGATCCTTGTAGCAAATACCTAAGGTTAAAGAAAGGGCAATATGCGTTCACCATCCTGGAAACACACTTGTAACGTGAGTTATTTTGCAGGTATTGTCGATTCATCTGGCATTCGCTTCTTTTACACCGAGCAACTACGTTCAAACGACGCTGGCGTTTTGCGGTTGGGGCATTCGCTTAGTCCAGTGTCAATAGTTATTCCACAGAACCAAACATCTTTTCCTGTGCGTGGAGATTGCAGCAATGATTGCCTGGAACAAGTAAGACCAAGGGTTTTGATATATATCTGAATCCATAGTCACATCAGACGGGGAGCCTCTTCAGACAGCTGGCTCCCTAAACATTTACAAAATGTGCTTTGTTGGTTAAAACTCACATGTGTTAAAAAAACGTTGCAAAATCGGATGAAGCCAGGAGAAATTAACGGCATAAAGAAATGTTTTGAAGAATTTTTCGAAACGTATAGGAAATAACAGTAAGTTACCTTTTTTGATCGTTCAGACTTTTCACGGAAACTGTTAAGAAACTGCTGTTTTGAGGGAAATACGATTTCAATTTCTTAGGAAAATTTATGGTTATCAAAATGTTGTATTGGAACTAAATTTTGTGCTGTCGATAGATAGTTTCGGGTTTGTTACGCCCATGTCTGAAATTTTTGTTCATCTTCATTTCCAGCATGGTGTCCACAGGTTGACCTGCATGGGCGGGTTATTTTCCATGACTGGAGTTAGAGTTCTTTAAAAAAATAAAATGCTTTGGACTTCAGTTTCAGAATTTTCTTTGCCTAAACAACTCGCAGGTATGTAAGACTAGCCCCGGAGCCGTAAACGGCCTGAACATACATTCGAAAGCGCTGTGTTTTTCCTAAATTTCCCATTTCAACTTTAAAGTTTGAAAAGTCTGTAAAGGCTTAAATGGCTTGAAGCAGTTTTCTTCAGCCACCAGCACCAGTGCCGTAGCATCCCAACGCTGAGCTCTCCCAAAATGCTTACAGGGGCCCCCCTAATGGCGATTTTTAAAAAATATTTCGACGTTATGGCACATCTTGATGCCGAATGGCCTTCACAACAAAATATCCTTATTTTTATTTTTTCTTATTTCACTATTATTTTAGTTCCACTTGCAGACACAATTTCGGCAGAACCACCGCCAGAAAGTCTTTAATTGGGGGACTTCTTTTTGGTCAGGGGGGCTAGACATTCTATAAATATATATTGAATTCACAACACAGCATTTGCAAATTGTGCGATGTAATATAAAAGTATTAAATATTTTCCCGCAAGTACCTATAATACGCTCGTAGTTTGCAAATACAAATTTTTGAACGAGCTTAACAAAAGGAATTGGGTCTTAATCATTGTCATTTGATTAACGACGATTATATAGAGATGTTGTAATGAAATGCAAACGTTAACAAAAATATGCAGGAAATCAGAATCAAACCTAGCGTTCAGTTATGAAACCACTGTTACCGAAGCAGCAAACCTGAGGCCGGTCAAAACAGTGGGTCGCGATGAACGTTTTTTTCATTAGCGCAAATTGATAAACTTTACCATGAGCTAAGGAGCTTAAGTTAATTTTGCTTAAAAAGCATGCGCATCGTGCTTTTGCATAAACCTTTCTGATGTCTAGACATGTTAATTTCTTGGTGCATGGCACATGTTTAGATTAACAAAATTTTGTATCCCAAACAGGCTATAAATGTTAACAAATATAGATTAAGGCCACGTGGACGCAACATGGTTAACATCTATATTCCACTAACAGCCCTAGTTCATTTAGTAGTGATTGCTAAATAAACTCTTCTAAGTTCGAACTACTAACTCCATCTGGCTGCTGGCTGAAAAGCAGGCTGCGCAAATGTGTAACTTTGGTCGTAACGCCAAAGTTGTCTTGCATCTATGCAATACAAAATACAAGAAGACTGTCTGCTGGGCTGCCATAATACATTTTTTCACAAGAACCACTACAAAAAATACGTTGATCAAGTAGAAGTCTTACTTCTGGACGGATACAGCTAAGCATGTAGGCTAACTTCACGTTCAACACTCCAAGCAGTGAATGATGACGTTTTTCTCTCAACCTTCAACACGTTTAATTATCTCACAAATGTATCGAAAATGACCAGGCGATGTTATTATTGGTAACAGCGGCAGCTACTGCAGTGTCTATAAATTACAAGACCGAATAGAATACGGATTGATAAAAATTTCACTGATTTCAAGTGTTTCATATTTAATTTTTAGATTTTGAAGCTTTGTTAAGACCCCGTGGCAACGGGACTGAAATTTGGGCTCCATGTGACAACTTGTATCCCCCACAATTAAGGGTATGGATGGCGACTGATACGGCTCTGACCAGCACTAAGCTCGGATGTAAATGAATGAGCACATTACCTCGGTAAAATACTCAAAGCCTATCCCCGAGTACTTTGAATTTACAGGCAATGTCCATTTCAAACACCAACCGTTTCAAAGTGTTTGCAGTCAATTTTTTTGCACGTCCATCAGCTGGAGGAGTTAATCTGAGACACATCAGGTAATTTGTGTCGTCGTACCTAAGGAGCGCCACGCGTTTTTCTAAAATTAGGTAAGAGTAAAAATGATCATTATCGCGTACAATCCTGTGTCAATTGATAATAACTCTGTAGCAAAAAGAAAAAATGAACGAAATTGGCAAAAAAATTTCTTGGAAACAAGTAAAATTATTTTTGATGAAACGTGGAAGGTGCAATAATATTCGATCGCTATTTGCAGGAATTATTTAACAAACCTTTTCCTTGTGTACAAATTAGTTTCCTTTGGTGGAATTAAAATTTAAGTTTCCAGAAAAACAGAACTACAGTAACTGTTGCTAATAATGTGCATGCTTTTTCACCTTCTCAGAAGTACAATGGAAATGGTACCTATCAGTGAAGATAGTGATTACAACGTCGACAGTCAAACAGCGAGGTACGTTCGACCTCACAGAGAAATTGTTCCCGGGGACAGCATGCAACTTGTGTGCAACTATGTCACAACAACCCGTTCCACATTTATTGAAGTGAGTCAACTTTGAAACTAACCTACAGATACCAATAACACCACCTTATAAATTGGGAGTTTTGAGGTAAAGCCGCGTGTTGGGTGATCTCAAGCTATACGCTTTTTCGAAAGCATTTGCTCAAATGAAAAAGGGCTGAAAAATAGATTTGAAACAGCGCAGAGTTTTTCATGTTGTGCGCAATTTGGTTTCAAAGGATTTCATCACCAGTTAACGCTCAGTTAAAACTAAAGTTAAGTTTTTAATATTTGACTTGCGCCGGTGATAAGCGCGTTTTTTTGGGGAGCTGAAGATAGAATTGGATTTTTTTTAAATCCACCTTTATGTCAACTTAAACAACAAAGAGTTCATTGCAGTCATGGTTTTTCTTCAATTTGTGAATTTAGAAGTCTGGAAAACGGTTAAATAACTCAAATTTTTCGACCGTGCTGCGCAACCATCCCATACACATGGCTTTTAATGCTTCATGTTCTGCCGCTTAGCATATTTCCCACCTGCTAAGAATTTAACATGGAATCAACCGACTTTCATCAAGACAAGATTGCCAACTAAATTCGGTTGAACTTGTAGCATGACGCAAAAACATTCTCCAAGAAGGGAAAATGTACCGCAGCCGCGAGCCTTCAATTTGCAACAAAACATAAAATTATGAATAATACAGCAAAAGTTTCAAAGCAAAAGGACTCCATCAGCTTAGTGTAAAATTAACATATTTCGAGTCTGGTATGGGTGAAGGGAGGTTACAATCAGTATTTAAATTTCAAAGGTCGGACTCGGTTTTTGCCAGATACGAATGAGATTCTGCCATTGAAATGTGCATTTTTTTGGAAATAGCAACATTTTCGAAATTTTTGCCAGTGTTCTGGATCTAATGTTGCTACCAATTAGTGGCATGACCTCTGCGTAATTTGTTGGATGCTGCGGCACAGAATGTGAAAAATATCTGCTCCGTTCTTGCAGAGGTTTTCCACCACACAAACGCACTGATCGCGGTTGCATACTATTCTCTTTTGTGTGAATCTAAAAGTTTACACATTGGCGTGTGAAAATAATACAGGGTGTCCATAAAGTCCTGCACACTTTTCAAAATGTAATTGCGAAGTAACTAAAGTAGATAAAATCATACAGTTTTTTGCAAAGTGAAGTTTGTTTATTAAACTTTATGAACTGTGCTTCGAGGAA
>JGI24158J21664_10007271_pt1 | contig 14707 bp, 7 predicted proteins | sample Ectturendosymbi3_FD_21664 | JGI IMG/M metagenome (IMG submission 21664) | reverse complement strand
TATAATTCATGATACCTTTCGCAGGAAACAAGATGTAAAAGCTGTTTTTAGTAAGTTCAGGTACCGCTATTGTTTCGTCAGCATCATAATGCGGCCCGCGGATTACCTTACAAGTCCTCATTTGGCCCACGGAGCAATTTGAGTTTGAGACCCCTGCTCTAGATATAGATGCCAGTTAAATGGGCTAGAACAGTTGCTCGTGAGTTTTACTTGGAAATACGTGCCAACATTTGGCATACTTCATACGGTTTGCCGCATGTTGCGAAAATACTTTCGTTGTGCAAAAACTTTCTTCATGCGGTTCACCATCAGGCTATAGAATAGAGGATTTAAAACACTATATTTTGTTGCGTGGGAAATGGCAACTTAAAAACGGCGTAAATCAATCCTGTGTCCACTGAATGGATTGTGATTTTTTGTTCCATAAAATATGTGGTTACTATAGCGCAGAAGTTTACGTACAGCTAATCAGATCGACTAGACGATATTTTCTATGGCGGCAACATCCGGCATGAAAACGTATATATCCGAGAAATAAACCTATAAAAATCGCTAGAAATCACGGAAAATTAAGGAAAGTAACTTCTCAACTACACGAAAAAGCTATAAATCCCAAAAGATCACATGGCCACTTGTTGAGAATGTAGGAAACGCTTTAATTTGTGTTGAAGATCTCAGGCAATCATAGAACTAAAATCGATACCACAAAAGATAAAATTTTGAGGTGGAATTACACGTCAGAGGGACATACTTTCACGCTTCTAGGACAAGTGACCAAATAGGTCACACCTGCGTGGGGCCCAAAAACTAAGATGTCCTAGGGCCCCGCACTCCCTAAATCCATATCTCTGTTGATGCTGAATAGTTTTGAATAGTAAGACAGACATGCAAGATCCATATTCATGGGCGTCGGAAGGATCTTTTCCAGGGGAGGGCCACCAGCGGATTTTTCCAGTAGCAGCCCAAATTATTTTTAGGGGGAGGGGCAAGAAGTGGCAAAATTTAATTTTAACCAATCGAAACTAAAAAAATTTTTGCTACAAAATTTCACAGAAAAAACGTCAAATTTCAAAATCCGGGGGAGCCCAAGGACTACCCTGCCGATGCCCATGTCTATATTCTGTGATGTACGTAATATGTGCTGTTATTTTTCCAGTAGTCTCAGTGCCAACTTCGGTTAAATGCCCCCTAAAAATCTCTGCCTCGACCTCCCAATTCCTGGTTCCACCACTGGCGCTAAATGCGTCCGTAACACTTCATGGGTTGTATCTGTCCGATATACCGCTCTGTGAGCTAAATATTTCCGGTTATCGGATATACCCCAAAATTTATACAGTATTTTTAAAAACGGTGTCGCATACACGACGCACTAGTACTCTAGTGTGCACTAGTGGCAGCATGCAACAGGCAATGTTGCGGAATGCAGTTCGCGTTTTCGTTATTGTGGGAGTTTGTTTTACAAGCATATCGTTTGTTTTAAGTTGCGGAATAGCCAATCAGGGGTATACACATCTCACTTGGTAAAAACACCTTCAGGAAAGCGATCTGTGCTGTAAAAAGTATGTCCATTATGCAGTATTTTGTGGTACAATCCCAAGTTTCCATCGACATTATGCAGATACAGATAATGGCAGATGAAATACAGGTGATAGAAAATATGAGGAAAAACAGAATAATAGCAAATTACTGTAGTACATTCATTCATGTAAGAACTTATACCTGCACAGAATCGCAAGGTTAATACAGTAGAATTTGTCTAAATCGTCAATGCGTTACTTTTTCGTCGGTCCCGGCAGAATCCCCATCTTTTGTGTACATTTCTGTTCGTCTAACTCTAATTGGTCAATTTGTTCAATTCGTCACCTCTTTCTATCCCTGAGAAGCGTTTTGTTCGGCTAATACATCATTTGCGGTTTCGCTTTTGATGTCTAAACAGCTAGTACGTGTGGGAATTCAAACAAATTAAGGATTTTTATCTGAGAATTGTTGTACCTCGCAATTTGTTTATCGAATTTATACACGAGGTGCGAAGCGCGACCCGACTCCCCGTTTAGAGAACGCGGGAAATCTTTGAAGTTTATTAAAGATCTAAAAGGTGTTAGGCTAAATGGAGGAGTTAATTGTATTCACCCATAACGTCATAAACTTGTATTTTGCTGCAAATAAAAGCACTATGTAAACGAATTACTATGATAAAGTCTACGAGCTTCTATGGTAGAGTTTTCACCTGTTTGCATAAATCATCACTTTTCTCTAATCCCCTTGAGGTGACTAATCAGGCAAATTCTACTGTATGACGAAATCAAGCAACAAAAAACTGGTTTCAAACGAAACCGTCGTATTTTTAGTTTGCTCTATTACTTTTGTTGTAATGAAAATACAACAGGAGTTTCTCAAAACTCAGATAGAAACATGGGTATTGTGCTTCTTTTAAGCCAAGAACAATCTTTCTAACATCAGTGGTTCAGGAAGTTGCGGAATTTTTTTTAATTTGGGGGTGTGCCAGCCACCTAGCGGCTGGAAAATGGGGGATGCCAGCAAAAAATGAGTTATTTTTAAGGCGTTTGTTCACTTTCGAAAACTTCACTTTTTGAATTTCGAAAAAATATTTTTTCACTATAACCTGGGACGCAATAGGCCCGCAACCAAGGTGGGAGGAAACTGGGAAATTGCCCTCCCCGAATTTTCAAACACATTTTGAAAGTGCCAAAAATTTTTTAGTTGTAAGCAGGGTTGCGGAGTCGGTGTCGCAAGGAGTCGGAAGTTTTTGGGTGGAGTCGGATTCTAACACTACGAGTCCGAGTCGTATTTTTGGTCCGACTCCGAAAGTACAACTGAATCATTTTTTACATCACATTCCTAAGTTGGGAATTCCTGTTGAAATGGTACAATTTATTTTGACACTTATTGAAACAGAGAATTCTTGCTGTTTACCACGATTTCCATTGGTTACTAGTTGCTACAAAATTGTTGACAGTAAAAAAAAAAAACAGCCCAATCATTTTTTATTATGCAAGCATTTCTTGCCAGTTAAGTGTTGATTCCTCGAGTGCCTACGCTGGAAGTGGTGAACTACGATGATCTTTACTATTGCGTTTACTATTGCGTTAGAAAGCAGGATCTTAAACACTTTTTCTATGCAAACTTAAGCAACAGTGCCAGTTTTCCAGAGCAAAGCGGCAAACTTGTAGCAACGGTCTGAAAACCAGCGACTTTTGCTGACCTTGGTGTCAAAATCTCACCAGGTTTTGATGCGGGTCAACCAGTTTTATACTGAACATAAGTAAATTCGCAGTATCAACATTTATCACGAGCCATCTGAAATATCTGGCAAACGCTTAGCTGCGTCAGTCCATTTTATCGATGTAGGAGAGTTCTTACGAAAAAATCGATCTAATCAAAATTTTACGGCCTTGTATTCGGGCGTTATACAAGTTGGTCTTCGACCACGAAAAATTGTTGGTGGGGATTTTAAAAAATTCAGTACGTCAGCAAAACTAGCCTGGTGATTTTTGTCTCCATACAAGATTGCGTGACCATGGGCATCATGATTTCGACTGCTCAAGTTATACACAAAAAAGTCAACAGCACGTCACTGTTTGAATTTACTTGAACAACAATGCGTGCAACGAGTACAAGGTTGACATCGCCATTACAAGGCGCCCAGCGAACTGCCATGAAACCTAGAAAGGTCGATTTCATACAATGTTATGAAAAATGAAAACAAAAAAACGATGGCGGAGGGGTTCCGGGCAGCGAAAGCCTTCACTGCCCGGCCTGGGTTAGTGAAGTTCGTCCGGAGTTATTTCAGTTTTTTCCGCAACGATTGAAACCTTGTGCACGTCCCTGGACAGTGGTTTGCGCATGTCGTAGGCGTCTTCATCGGCGTCGCCACTCGCCGACGAGTAATAATCGAGAACGGTCCTGCAAAGGAAATGCAGCCAATGACTGAGACTTCCCGATAATAAAAAATTTACGCAGCCAAAACCTCTAAGATGCGTGGTTACATGCAACCCAATAAGTCGCACTGGTTTTACTACAGAGGCGAGAACAGTGGCAAGCGAGACGCGATGCTGATAAGCAAAGCTACGCACAGAAATAAGGCTAAATGTAAAATTTGGCAAGGAAATAGTTACAGCAGCAAACGCAATGTTGTTCAAACAAGAAGCGTAGATCTCAAAAATGATGATATCGTTGAGCGGATAAGAAGTACACATGCACATGAAATATAGCGAGAACCCCTTTTCTGGAAGCTCTAGTTTGATTCACAACAGGCAGCACGTCAAAGGCACAACGGTCGTCGAACGCGGGAATTATCGGTTGCTTAAATTCCTTCTGCGTGTGGTGCGATTAAACACATTAATGCGTGCTGAGGCCAGAGACAGAAAATAAACGTTTGTAGCACAATCAACAAGCAAGAATTTAGTCTGAATGTACTTAATGCCTACATACGGTTTAGCTGAAGAAAACAGTGAGTTGGTGCAAGTGCAGGATAGACTTTCAGTAAAGAAATTGGGAAAACCACTTGGAAGGTCATTAGGTTAATTCGGCCACCTCCGCATGGGGGGTTTGAAACTTGGACCACTACTTGCACTAAATCGCGTAGATTCAGGCTGGCAACAAGGCGGGGGGGACACAACAGGGAAAATCTCCCCGAAACTTTGAAAAACATGTGTAGTTGTTAGGTTACACAATAAGCGAACAATCATTTTGTCCCCACCCCCCGAAAATATCAGCTGATTGCAGCCCTGCATAGATCACTTTAAAAGTGATGCAAAATCAGGGATCCATCCAGCCTAAGAAAGTAAGCTTACTGTGTTGCATCATGTTGAGCAAATGCCAAACTGCTAGACACTGATCGCGTTGAATCTGATTAACGCCCTGTTGGTTTGAAGCAATTGATCTTTCAAGATTTGAGAAACATTTGCAATGAATTTTCAATTACAGTACTAACAAGGGACTGGTCAGGTGGTATATTTGGTTGAGCACGCACCACCAAAGCTAGTAGACTTGGTTCGATTTCTGGCCGGGTCGTACCACTTCAAAAATGGTAATCGTAGCCTATCCAGCCGAGTGGTCGGTGTTAATAGTTGGGAGCTTCCATGTATGAACCATTCAATGCAGCATTCACTATGAAAGTAACCACATTGTCCATGGAGCACGCTAAAACACTTGTGACACTCTGAAGGGAGTACAGAAAGTGAGTATAAATGACACTAAAGTATAATATGAAAGCATGCGCGGCTGAAAACTGACTACGGGGATTTGGAAAAACATGTGGAACAGTTTGTATCACTGCTACAGCAAACAACAAGCATTAAAAGTGACAATATACAATTGTATATTGCTTGTTTCTCGTGAATTTTCTAAATTAGTATAACAGCTATAACGACAGTATCAAATTAGGAATACCTACAATAGGAGTAACATTTATCGCACTGATTTGCATGTAATATTCTTCTTGCATGAACCTACAAATTTAAATCATGGTGACAAAAAAATAAAATTAGGTGGATTTCTGCACAATATTGAGTTAGAAATTGCTCCTTTTAAAATCTACCATTTTTATATCCCCCTGTACATCTAAGCACCAGTTTGACATCCACAGGTTTGACTGATTTGCCTGCTAACGTCAAAATATTAATTGGTCTGCCAAATAAAAGAAATACAGGTATACCTGTATCTCTATACATAGGGAGACAAGTAGCAAATCATCAAATCCTAGATTTTAATCAAAGCAAAAGAGCACCTGTAGATGACGTAGCCCAATTTCATATACATTTTCACTGCCACTTGGTTGGATTTCCGCACGAACAAATCAACAAACATTGCTCGCTTTTTTTCTGATATCTCCTCCAGCTTGCTCATCAACTCCGCTGCCAAATGTAGGCGACGATACTCACCAGCAACTGATAGAGCTGTTACATGTCCATGCCAGTTTTCAGCACCACGACCTTCAACCTTAAACCATTTTTAAGAATTATTTTGGACAAACAAGAATCAATCTAGTTATCACATGCACCTCACTGAGTAAAAAACAAAACTGTATGTTTCTCTAAGCAAACTTTTTAGCATTTTGGGTAATATCAAAATGCAGAAAAGAAGTAATGGCCTGCTGGCATAATAACCATCCACTACTGCTTTTGTTTGAAGAGCTTCAGTCTTCATTTATTACAATGATGGAAAATATTCTATTAAACTGCAGAGCAACATAAACACTACTGATCATGGGCGTCTGAAGGATTTTTTCCAAGGGGAGGCCACAAGGGGATTTTCCCAAGATTTTTATAGGGGGGCCAAAAGTGGTGATTTGCTTTTTCCCACTCGAAACTACGAAAACAACTGTTTTTGCTAAAATTTTCAAAATCCAGAGGGCCAAGGCCCCCCTTCCATACTATTGATTTAATATATATGCACATGAAAGATGTCAATATTGATTTATTAAAAATGAGGGAATATTATAAATACATTCACACTCCAGTCGTAACTCTTGAGAAAAAATCACAAACATTAATACTTTTGATACCAGGTGGATCCCCCACAGCAGTATCCATCGTTACCAGGTGGTTTACCTTTAAGGACTGCAAGAGCCACTGTTTTGACAGAGCTTTGCAACATTATTCCTCGCCAGCTGATTGAGCTAGAGAACTGTTCAAACCCTCTACAAAATCAGCAAGTCTTCTAGTTCAAACTGAAAATTTTTTGTTTTGGCTTTGGGGTTTTCTTTGGGTGACGTCATAATGGGGGCATGTTTTTGCCTTTGTGGCCGAGATTACCTGGCCCTGGGCGTTAACCCAACAAGAAATTTTTTTGGTTCAAGTTTTTTTGGAATCTAGGTTATCGAGTCTTTTGAACCCATGTTTGGCATTCTAGCATATCTAGAACCAAAATTATAAATCAAAAACCAAAAAAGGGTAAAAATTAAATTTGAATCCCAGAAAAGGTAACCTTGGCCATTTTGGCTAAAACCCATAACTCCACCAACCAATTCAGCTAGAGAGCTGTTCAAATCCTCTAAAGACTAAGAAAGTCTTGTACTTTGGAACAAAAAAAAAACTTTTTAGGTTTTGGATGTCATGTTTTTTCTTGATGTTTACATGATGGGAGTATGTTTATGCATAGTTTGTTTACATTAGGACGACATCATTGGGCCCTGAACGACAACACCAAGAGCCATTTTTTTGACTTGAGTTTTTTTGGAAACAAGGCCATAATACGAGCCTTAAGAGGGTTTGATGAACTTTCTAGCATTTCTAGTTCCAAAATTATGGCCAAAATGCTGCAAATTAATTAGGGAAATCCCTACTAACCCCTAGGGAATTCTGGAAATATTTGGAATTTTTTCGTCATAACTTCGGACCCAGCAAGGCTAGAAAGTTGATCAAGGGCTCTAAAGACTCACATTATAGCCTAGAATCCAATAAAGCAATGAGTCACAAAATCAGCTTGTTGGATCAGCTGATAACGTTATCAAAAAAAATTCAAAACCTATCTCAATCATGACATCAACAACGAAAAACCCCAAACCCAAAACTTAAAAATGTTTTTTAGTTCTAAACTGCAAGACTTTGAGTCTTTAGAGGGTTTGAACAACTCTTCAGCTCAATCGACTGGCGAGTTATGGCCTTTAGCCAAAAATAACCAACGTTACCTTTTGTGGGATTTTAATGTTCATCCAATTTTTGGTTTTTGAGCCATGATTTCAGCTCCAGATATGCTAGAAACTCGATCAAGGGCTCTAAAGACTTGGTTGATAGCCTAATTTCCAAAAAACCCTGAGCCAAAAAATGGCTTTTTGGTTTGGCTCCTACAGCTGGAAAAACGATGATTTTTGTTAGGAATGTATATATACGTTGCCTGGTAACCGTGGCTGATTTTTCCCGCATGTATATATATGTCGGCTGGTACCGAAAGTGTTAAGACAATATTTAATGGCAAGAGCTTTGGATTATGTGCTCATCAAAAATCCTACTTCACAATTTGGAGCTGATGAAATATAAGTTGTTCAACTGTGCACAGCAAAAAATTTGCAAAAAAACATTTCAAAATGTTAAGGAAATAATATTGAAATTATTGCATTCAAATCATAAAATCATGGGATGTTATGTAATGGAAACAAAAAATTTAAATCTCTGATGCTGACTCATTCATTTCTGCATCTGGTTTTCTTCTCGGGTTTGCAGGAGCAGCAGCCCCAGGAGGTCTCAAAATACCTGTTTTCACCAATCTCTGACAGTTCTGCTGGCTCCACACAAGCCAGGTTGGAGATGTAATCACATATAAAAACAGACTTGTTCTTAATGGGCCTCTGGGTTACTTTTTACTATAGGTGTAGCCCAAACGACTCACTTCACCAACTTTTTTTGGTGCATACTGGCCTTAGCCATGCCATGGTAGCTGGGATTTCTCAAATTCAGCATAGTAGTTTGACATTCAAAGTTTTACAAATTTCACAGCAGCACATTTTTTGCTAAGCATTGCAATGTGAACTCTTTGCAAAAATCCCATCTCTGCTGCTTTTACAAAATGAAGACATTACTTTTTCATTCATTACCCAACATTCATGATCACAGGTAAGGTGAGGATCAGAACAAAGTTGGCCAAGCTCTTGTTTTGTGACTGTGCAACTGGAAAGCTCATGCAATGCTGAATTTGGTTTATAAATCCATATATCAATTTCATTGTTCTGCCTCCCATCAATTGTGAAATCACCCCAAGATCCATGAGGTTTTCAACCTGCTGCAGTGTAATGCTGTTTACTTGTAGTGTACACCACCTTGGGTTTCTATAATGCCGATTATAAATCTTAAATTTTACTAGTTGTGTGTCACTTCAGCATAATGAACAAAAGCTGAAAATCACCGACAGAATTACTGAAGTGTTCATTCTAATTTGTAGTGTTCATGTGCAAGCTGTTCATTTTTATCCAACATCTTTAATAGCCCATAAGAAATCCGATGCTTTTTGTAAGCTTTTACACTTTATTATTATGCAAAACTTTGGGGCATTACAGCAGATTCCTGTGGCTGTCTGCACATGTCTTAGCATGTTTATTCTCCCCCATTATAACTCATATGTGTAATTTGCTTGTGAGTAAAAACAGACAACCTGTTGGATCTAATTGATGCATCAATTCAAGCATGGCTGTCTACCATCAGGTTTTAACAAATTATTCACAAATTTGGACAATATACATACATATAATACCAGAAAAAAAAACATGTCAAGAATATGTAGTTCCCAGGAAAGGATCAGCTACTGGACAAGAATCTCTTGATTAATATATAGGAGTTGAAATTTGGTGGTAGTCTTTGCATCCAAATTTGTAAGTACTAAATTTTTCGGACAGTAAGTCACACTAAATGAAGTAAAACTCAGATAAGTCAAACTGTATTCAACTCTTTCACAATAACTCTCAACATTGTTCAGTTGTAACACATAAAACACAAAACAATATAGTCACTTTTTCAGTTTATTCCTCTACCACAAATCCATCAAATTCTACATCTTTAGTGTCTGAGTTTAACAGTTGGGTGATTTTGGCATCAAGCCTGCCTGGATCCCTCTCATCATTATCCAAGTTGGTCTCATTGCTGTTACAGAACAAACTAAATACGGTGCACATGTTTGGCTCAGTGTGTGCCAATGTAGTCAGGAGTCTTGCCAAGTAATATGATCTGTGCTTCAACATTAAGGTATGTGCTAGCTACTTACCACATGTGCTGCACTTTGCAATTGTTATTGGTTTATTATGTTACACGATGGGCTGTTTAAAAAAATCACTGTGATTCTGAACGCACACAGTAGCCTCCATTAAGAAATTGGACAAGATTGTCACATGGCTAACGGCAGTCTTTGAAATCAAAGACGTGCAGCAACCATAGTTAAGCTTAACTAGCAATTAAATAAATAACATCATTTACCGCATAAAATTGGTTTTAGGTAAGAAAGCACAACCAGATTCATACATTAGGTGCACTGCATTATAAGGGGCACTTTTGACTTTTGAGAAAATTAAAGTATTTTAAGTGTGCCTTATGATCCGAAAAATACAGTATATACAACCTTTTTATACTTTCAAAAAGAAATACAAATTGTACCTCCTAAACCAATATTAACCCTTGTCAAATATATGCTACTTTAAGTATTCCTCAAAACCCTTTCTCATGGTACAATGTAAACAACCCTATTAATAAAACCCTATCTCACCATTAGGCTAGTGAGGGGACCTAACTAGAAAACCACCTGGTTAAATTACATGATTTTGATTATGTTTCTGTTCTGTGCATGATGAAGGTTTTACAGACTACAACACAATGATTTGATCTTGTTTTAACTTAGAAGCCTTACTGTTATTATGCTTGGATGCTTATGATTCAGGGACCGGCGAGAAATGCAAAGACTTGTACACCGCTATGCCATCATGCACTTTCAGTTTCGTTTCATACATGAAACTAATAAGTTGAAAAAATCTTTTACATATAAAGACAAACAGAACCATCTTCGTCGCTCAAGTGTAGTCTACAAACTAACATGCACGTGTGGGTCAAATTACATTGGACAGACTCGCCTAAATTTAATAACCTGAATTAACAAACACAAAATTGATCAATGTTCTGAAATTTGCAAACATCTGTTGGCCAATCTCACACACTGTTTTAACTTCAAACAACCTCAAATAATAAGAAGCATCGTCGTTCAGAAGAAACTTCACCTGCTTGAGTCTCTTCTGATATAGCAACACCAGCCAGATCTCAACGTCGATGGTTCATCCATTCCCCTACTGCTTTTTAACACATAATGGTCTATATGACACAATACAGTACGAATGCCCTACATCGCATCCTTATTTTTTCCTTGAACTGTTGCATTTCATTTATTCCTGATGATGGCTTACGCATTGAATAAAACAATGTTTTCAATTATTGTGGCTGTTTTATTTGCAATCAGAATCTACAGCAACTCTGTGCATTGTGTACCAAAATATGAAACCTACACTACATAAACATTGAAAAACCAAGAGTTGAGTGGAGCAAATAGCAAATTTTTCTAACTCAAGTTAAACTGAGAAAATACTGGGAGACTACAAAAACTGTCGCAGGTTTGGTTGTCCAGCCAGTCAGCCCTTGACAGTTGGTTAATGTTCTTTCAAAGATATAAAATTGATGGCTGAATTACAATCAATTATTACATAAGCTTTCTGATAGGGTCACTTCACCAGTATGCAGATGTAAACACCAAAATTTCACGAAATTAGCGATTTCTGAAAAAGTATGTTAAATAACATTTTCCAAATCTAACATCACTTTGCAAAAGCCATCTATCATCCAAACCATACACCATCTGATTTCATTTGACATAACCCAAGTTACATGCACCCAATCAAACCCATGTTTTGGCTCAATATATGTGGATGATAGTGCCAGTAAGCGAATGATGCAAATGACGTAAAAACCATGAAGAAATTGATGTGATTTTAGTTGGTAACAGGAGTGAAATGTCAATATTATTTGTTTCCAGCTTTTTTAAAGTAAAAATTATGATACTCATCTAATTCACAAAAAATTATGGCTTGGTGGCTTATTAGTAGGTACAGTTTACTGTTCACATAGATCTGTATGGCGTCACACGAGCACCAACTCTTCATCCACTTTCTAATGCCAAACATACACGTGGACTGTCTCTCAGAAATCCAAAAAAATAAGGAAATGAAAAAGGTACATTTGTAGAAGTTGGCAAGCTATTAGAAGATAATTGCAAGAGCAAACATGCAAAAATCTGGAGCTCTAGAAGCAAGTTTGAGCAGCATAGTCATGTTTGTGTGGGTAAAATAGAATTGTTTTTTTGGGTCAAATGCTGTGAATGCATAGTTGGTGCAAGAAAACTGTGTGGTAAACACTAAACAGTCAGATTTCGCTAAATCTGCTTGAAATTTGGTAGAAGCATTCAAGGGAGACAAAGAAATACAACTACTATTTTTTTAAATGTTTTCCTTTTCAGTTTTTTCCATATAAGGTCACCTAACACCTTAAAGGTGTTTGTTTATCGAATTTCTGCATATTAGGCTGATCTGCATAATAGTGGTCTGACCCTGAAGCTAAATAAATTCATCTTACCTTTCCCATGATGTATCCCATCATATCTCCGGTTGGAGATTCAGCAACCATGAAGTATTCTGGCCATTTAGCAAGATATTGGAGATAAAACCCAATGGCATAAGTTTCTGTCAAAGGATCTAAATTGATCCGATTGAACTTAAGTGTATCTTGACAAGTAAATGGTCTATAAAGTGTCATATTCTTACCGGCTCACAGTGACAGTGCAACTTCACCGAGCAACACAAGCTCCACTAGTCTAGTACATACCATCAACCTGTAACAAACATATTTTGTTTAACACTAAAAATGAAGAAAAAAATGATTAAGTTGATTTGTACAATTTGCTTTGTATTCTAAGTAAGGCATGTTCTCAATTCAATGAAAGCAAAGAAAACTAAACAGCACTACACAAATGCCAATAAATCTCATGTAATTGCAATTCACTATTTAGTTATTAGGATAGTCAAGAAATAAAACTATGTTATGTGTATGACTGGTGCAAAAATATTCTTATCTACAAGTACAAATAAAGGCAGTCTTGCTTTTCTGCATGTATCCATCAAGTGCACTTTTGTGTAACATAATTAAGTGCTTAGTATGTTTGCTACTTGCATGTCTACTTAACCAGGTAAGTGCTGTTAACTTAGGATATTTATAAATATGGTAACGTAGCACTTCACAAAACACATGAAGTCAGCAACTAATATGTACTATAAACTAAAAGTGCTGTACCTTAGTGCAGACTACACACTCGTAAACATGTTATAATTCTGATCATTAAGTTCAATTGAGTTACCATCAGCCATGGTCTAAGACTAAGTAGCTACCAAGAAAAATCAACTCCACCCATTGATTGTATTTATAACGCATAGCCCCTAGGCTGCCACATCCACTCCATTTGAATGACAAACTAACTCTTTTATTTGAATTGCATCAGGCCAGGCATATCTGTAGTCACTTGCTATACTTATAGCAAGTTTTTTAAGAAAAAATTTTGGTGCCCAGTATGGACCTTTAAGGACCTGGAAACTTCTGACTAAATTTCATATAATTAGAGGTTTTTTGAGCTTGTAAGAAAGCATCCATTATTTATTACCATTTCATAATATTGATTGCATTGTCCATTCACACATTTTCCTTGCTACTGTACTTTTCTCTTATTCTAAGGACCTAATTTTCAAATTTAGGGGCCCGAATTGGGTCCCTAAATCACCTTCAAAAAAGGCAGTGTCTATTTTGCTGCCAAGTTGACAGCAGCAAAAGGCTTGGTAGAAAGGAAGTAAATGTAACAAAAAGATAAACCTACAACAAAACCCTAACCTTAGCCCCAATCCTAATCCTTACCTAACAGTAAGCTAACGTAATGCTAAGCTAACACTAACCTAACCCTAACCAAAGAGTAAACTAATGCTAACCCTAATCTAAGGCAACACTAACCTAACCATAATCCTAACCTAACAACACGAACCACTAAAGTTAACACCTTAAGCGGAGCCTGAAAAAAAGCTAAGAAAAAAAGGAAAGTCGGCAAGGGAAGGTGAGATTCGAACCAAAACCATTCCACTGGCATAGCAGCCGTAACACCAAACCGTTACAACACGAGCAGGACAGTGTTTTGCTGACAAAGTGACCTTTTTCTATGTATTGCGTCATGCCACGAGACCAAATCTTTGACTGCCGGCACAATAGCTATAGCCTATCTGTTGCCGCCAGAATATTGTTGGTAAAATAGACACTACCATAAAAAAACTGTGTTGTAGGTAGAAGTACTGATGCTTAAACTGTTGATGTCAATACTAGAGACAAATCAACAATCAAAAGTAAAAACATCTCTTAAAGCTGGAGTGCAGGTAGTGTTTAAAAATGCCTAGCAATGCAATTGATTTTGTAACACTGAGAATATAATAGATCGCAGGTTAAAATATAATGAAACTATGCACTCTACATAAATTGCAAACTGTTTAGCAAAGGTTGACTATAAAACATGAAGAAAAGTCCAGTGATCTAACCAACAGTAATACATGAATTCTTGTTTATTTAGTGCATATCCAACCAATCGCTTTGATTGTGAAATAGGCTTAGCCTATAAACACCGGACACCTGCAAATATCACAAGATCACTAAGATCGCCAAGGTCACTAAGATTGCCAAGACAAAACAAAAGATCAATAAGATTGCTAAGAGATTGCTAAGAAAAGATCGCTAAGATTGCTAAGACAAGATAATTAACTAAGATCACTAAGAACACTCCGATTAATAAGATCGCCAAGTGATCTTAGCGTCTAGCGATCTTAGTGATGTTGTGGTAGTTGCATTTTGCAGGTATCCACAAACACCTGCCACCAAGCACAAATATGAAAAGTCTGGTGAACCAAAAACTGTCCGACTTCAACATCAAAGGTGCCTTACAAATACTGTCAGGTGATAACTCTTTTGTTAGCCCCAGCAAAGAATCCCTTGATATCCTTCAACAAAAACACCCCCAGGCCCCATCTGACCTTGCGCTACCCCCTCCCCCAAGCGCTACCACTCCACCAACATACTTCAGTCAAAACCAAATACAGGCTGCAATCTCTTCCTTCCCCCATGGCTCCGGGGCAGGCCCAGAA
>JGI24158J21664_10007270_pt1 | contig 14707 bp, 8 predicted proteins | sample Ectturendosymbi3_FD_21664 | JGI IMG/M metagenome (IMG submission 21664) | reverse complement strand
TATCGGGCGAACATAAATTTTCTGTGAATCATTGTGCAGATAACATTTGCATTTCTCTGCTGCATCGTTTCATTGTTTTTTGACCATGTTGACTCTCGCTGAAAAAGCAAAATGTGCCCAGGGCCTAAGACAGGGGATACAAGAGTTGGTATATCGTACCAGAACCGTCACCAGAAATTCCTCAATAGGAGGCCTTTTCGTTTGTGCTGGGAGGCTTAACGTTCATGCAGGAGGAGCTTGACCATTAAAATTGACAAAAATTGCACTAACTTATAGTTATTCGTATTTCAATTTGGGGTCTTTGAGCTTTATTTGGGTGGGCTAAGCCTACCAAAGCCCCCCATGGCGGCAAGACTGCATCGTACACGGGCCCGGGAGAATGAAAATACGCTTGCTAAATTTTTCTATGATCAAGCCGAAAATTAGGGAAGTTGCCGGTATAAAAAAGTGTATTTCTTACCCTTAGCATGCTAGGCCTATCTGTTTTATCAAGACTCTGATTGCTATACAAACAAGCTATACAGGTTTCGATGAGGAACTCAGAAGCTAGTGGGGGTCGTATTGGTTTTTGTATCCCCAGTAACATTTCTCTCAGAGACCGTGAAAGTGTCGCATTATATTTTTAAAAAACTTTTATTAACAGAAACGTGATTTGTTTTTGCCGAATTTTCTTAAACGACTAACTCCCTGTCAGAGTTGTTTCGACGAGTTTATTTTGCTGTCACTTTAGAGGAGAAAAACAATAATCCACTTTTCGATGGTAAAGCAGCGATGAACAACAAATAAATTATATTTATTTAAAAGCTTGATTACTGCAGGCTGTAGTCTGTATTGCAATTAAGTTTAACTCCTCGAAATACTGTCACAGTTGTTTGGTGACAGAAATGACATAAAAAATGACAACACCGCCCAAATTTCGAAATTAAGAAATGTTGCATGCATTTAGGAAAGACAAAACAACACATTTTTTCCTGGAAACACAGACATCCACGTAGTGAAAACAGGGATTCATGACTTAGAAGTAACGCAACCAGTTTAAGGTGTGATTTTGCGTGGATGTCGCTCTATAGTTTCAGAGATATATTCCGCTCTATAGTTTCAGAGATATATAGTTTCAGAGATATATTCAGAGATATATGTCGCTGTATAGTTTCAGAGATAGTAAATCACTGCTTTCTACGCTAGACTGACAAAAATTAATTGACAAAAAAATTAAAAAACAATGCCTGTAACAAAATTTTAAGAGATTTTTTACCTTCAACACAAGTAGCCTACTGTCTGCAATGAAAAATAGTTTTGGTTGAAATTTAACTACCGCGAGATGTCGCTAAAAACTCCAGCCGTGTATACTCATGGAGAAGCTGTCGCCAAACCAGTGGATATGGAGAAGGAAACCCAAAATTATGCAACTCTATCCCGTTAGCGGTGTTTTCTGAGAACAAACCTATCGACTCTTTGCACAACTGTATGGCAAATTTACAAGACTCGATTTGCGCTGAAATGTTGTTTGCTTGGGACTTAAGCCACAACAGGACAACCAGATTCAAAAATAGGGTGAGCAAAAGCAGCCAAAGGCTGAGTTGAATTTCCAACAATTGAAATGGTGGAAAGTTGAATTTCTACCAATTGAAATGGTGGTGGAAAGTTGAATTTCTACCAGTTGAAATGGTCAGCACCTTGGAAGTTGTGCAAACAAAAGCAATTGAAGTTTGAGGGTACCATTGTCCCCGTAGAAAGTTAACACCAATCACTTCACATGGCAAACAGCATCGCTTCTGATAACTTCGCTGGGCCCATGGGCGTCCGCAGAAAATTTTCCAGGGGGGATAACATAGAAATTTTGCTTATCCTTTTGAGGTTCCTGACGATGCAATGCAAATGAACGTTCACAAAACGCTTCACTCTTTCTACCCCATTAGTCTGTAATGGTTGAACCTCAATTCTCAATCTTTTGTCCGAAACGTTTTGTACACTTCGGCTATCAGAAATGCTTTTTCCTTTCATAAACTGCCTAAAATCCATTTTTTCAAGCACTTTGTACAAATAAGTCATAAGGTAAGAATATTCAACGAACAGAACAACATGAACGGTGAAAAAACAAGAAAGTTAGACTCTTTCGCAAAACTATTTCAAGCAGTGAGAAGTAGATCTGTATATTGACAAGACTATCGGACAGCTTTCTAAAGTTAGAACACCACGTAGGCTTTAAAAAACTGAGCAGATGAATTACGAAAACTCGGCACAGCAAATATAGCTTTGCACTTAGTGCTAAGAAGTCAGAACTACACCTTAACGATAAAGACGTATCCCCAGCTTCCCACAAGTCTGCATAGACGTATTCTAACAAACCACGTATTTTTACACTTTGTGAAAAGAAACCTGCATCAGAATCGTTTGATTAAAGCTATTCACTCGGTCACGTTGATCACAGTCTCACACTAACAATGGATTTTTTTAACTTGTGGAAACACTGCCATAGATTTACTCGTGCTTCTTTTCACACAGTGTAAAACTACATGTGGCTTACCGCTATCAGCAATGCCACTGTCTCCCTGCATTACCTGCAGGGATGTGGAAGCAGAAGCGGAGCTGGAAGCGGAAGCGGTCTATTTTCTGTGGAAGCGGAAGCACGAAAATCCTACCGCTTCCGCTTCCACATAGGTTATTTGACTTTAAGAGTAACTTGTCGAAAAAGTTTTGTCCATTTCCCTATGTGGATTGAACGGTGAAGTTGCACTATAATCTGAATGAACGTGCGATATCAGTAGCGCGAGAGAATCTCCCGGTTATGTTCGCAACTTGAATCTGAGCTGTTTGTGCGAACTTATGTGGTAACTTAGCAGTTGTGTTTTTAACTGCCTTAGCAAACAGATGCTGATCATTAGGGCTAACGTTTGGAGACTGATTGATGCTTTGACTGAAGCTAACTATTATTTTCAGAAAGGCATATAGCATTCACTTACATTATGCTATTCACTTCACAAACAATGTTAGGTAGAGCCAAGCGTGTAATTGAGCCATTTTGAGTCAAATCACCCAACTGATCCAAGTTAACGAAACATCGCACAACAGTACGGAGTCAGGCTAGCGTAGGAAAGTCTGTGCGAAGCGGGAAGTTATGTGCAAACGTTATTTGCCCCAATGTCTGAAGACACACACACAAAAAAGTTAGTGCGTCTGTCCGCCGATTAACAGAGCTGGATAGTAAGGTATTTCTTTGGATTGACAGCATTCATCGAGAAAACTGCCCATTCCACCTTCACTAACCATTTTGAAAGCAAACGAACTTGCTGAGCAACTATATCAAATCGTGAACTTTAGCAACATAATGCTTCACGTTTAACATTTTTTATGACCGGTTGTCACGTTTGATTTGCTGTAAATACCAATAAATTGTTGAAAAAGTTGAATCCAGATTTTCTCATGACTTTGTGCGAACTTAACTGAGATATTACTGTACATATGTGTTTGCCAACTCAGTCGAAAAAGTTTTTAGCATTTCATTAACGATCTAAAAAGTTTGTCCAAAACCTTGCGTCCTAGAATTTCGCTCAAAGCATTATTACGACTTAATAATGCATGACAATCATTGCGCTTTGAAGAAAGCTCAAACGGTGCGCTATGCAATTTAGCTTGATATTTGTTAGGCTAAGGTCAGATTGTTGTAAGTGCTGTTTCTATTCATATGTCTTGAAGACAGTTTTTTAGGTTGTGTTTAGAGATAGACCGATATATCGGCCTGGCCGATATTTGGGTTTTACCGATATATCGGTATCGGCCAAAACGGCCGATTTTATCGGCTTCAGCAGGTGTTGACAAAACGCTATTATATTCCTCACGCATCCACACACCTTGCGCAAGAAAGCATAATGAACCAAGTGAAGACAGTTATCTTGCAGCAACGCTAGCAGGTGCGGTTTCATAAACAAGTAGACAAGATGAACCATGGAGCATGCGTCGGCCGTCGCAGCCAAAACAAAAGCATCGTCATTGATCAGATTAATTGAAAACCATAGCAAAATATCGAAATTGCTACAATTTGAAATATTTTAGCTCGAAGAAAAGGTAAGGCATAGAATACATTGTATTTTTGATAATGAAGCAGAAAGCAAGATTTAAAAATTTTGGAAATATCGGTATCGGCTATCGGTCCATCAATGGTCGATATATCGGTTTCTTCCTCGTCTTTGAAACTCTTAATTTTCGCCGAATAAACACAAAACACACCAAATAAGTGCAGTGCAGACAGTAACCTCCCCTATTCATTATAATCATCTCTGAAACAATTAATAATTTGACAGCTTTTACGAGGTAAAAAACTGATTTTTGAAGTTTATGAAAAAAAAGATAAGGCATAAAATGCATTGTATTTTTGATAATGAAGCAGAAAACAAGATTTAAAAATTTTGGAAATGTCGGTTTCGGCTGTCGGTCCATGAATGGGTGATATATCGATATCGGCCCATAAAAGCCATATCGGTCGATCTCTAGTTGTGTTTTTTGTAAGAGCAGGGTAGCAGTACCGTGCTGACAGATACTAACTTATGCGATCATTTTAACTAGTAATGTGCCTTTGTAAATCATAAGCTGCTGGTTTTTATAGTGATGCTTGTCAGCAAGTTCATAGATGAGATAGAGTCCAGGCTCTGTTGGAAGCGGAAGCGATAGGTGTGGAAGCGGAAGCGGTTGACGAAATAGCCGCTTCCACATCCCTGGTTACCTGCCAAGATGTCTATGTTCAACAGTCACATGCAGGACTGCAATTCTGTGATTTAAAATAAACCCAGATTGCACACCAAAAAAAATCATATTCGTACAATAAAAACCCAGAAAGCTTGTGTTACAAACAAAAACATATGAGTCTGCTTATTTGAATTGAAACGATAATCGAATACTGATTTAATTATTACAGTTCCTCTTCCAAAATTTTTTCTGCAGCGCAAACATTAACATTTGGACGACCTTTCTGTTGCTCAAGACGTTTTCATAACGCTGGTAACATACTCCGTTGATGATATCTCTCACTAATTGTAGGAGTACATTTGTAATTTAACTAGGAAATTTTGTGTAATCTTGGACTGTAGCTGAATCTAAAATCCCACAAAAGTATAATCCCAACGCCTTCCTCTGATTGAAATTTGTTTATTAATTTGTATGCATACGGAAACACCGTAATTTACAATCAGTCCTAATCCTTTTTTCACAGTTTCCTCAATTGGCATTAGAGATAATAACATTATATATACAACCCCGACCATGATCTTATATGAGGATATGAAAACGATTGAACACGTTCTGCTTCATCCGATATGCGTACTTTCTCACCTGATGTGCGCATGTAAACACTGTAATGTAAAGTTATCTTTATATTATTGAACGCACTGAAGGTGCTGATGATTTTACCACTTCAAAAAACCCTGATTTAATCCGATTTTTTATAATTAAACCTAGACACCCAGGTCGACTAAAAAAAGCAGATCTGGGTGGAAAAAGAAACGCAGTGGGAGCCCGGGTCACATGCGAAAAAACGCCTACTACCGTAACTTGAGGTGAAGGTTTAAAGATTCATTGCCATGGTACTGTTACGTAATAAAAACCAACAGCAGAACAATTCGCTTGCAAGTTACGCAACTTGCCTCTGCAGGCAAAGGAGCAGACATGAGCGAACTGCAAACTCATTATTGCATGACACCAGAACAGTGAACCTGGCTCTTGTGCAGTGTCAGTGCCATATCGGCAAATAAGCTCTTATTGCAACAATTAAATGAATTTATCGGAACTTAGCTGCTAAATTCAGGTTTTCTAAATTAATTGGTTTTAGTTTCAATTTCCAGGGGGTTGCAAATGCCCGTTTTGCCTCCCCCCCTGCGGACACCCATGCCTCGGAGATACAAACTGTGTGCATTGTCAACAAGAAATGGAATTGAACTGCAACTGAAAAACCGCGTGCCGGTTAAATTTTGACAAATCACCGTGAAAACGAACCGTTTGTTACTCAGTCTTAACCCTAACCATGATAAAAAAAGAACTGCTTCCAATTATCAGTGGTCACCGGTTCTGCGCTTTCTAGACCGGTGAAACAGGCGGTTTCACAATTACCGCAATGCATCTCACGACTTGTGGACAAGAAAAAAGCGGTTTCATGCTAGTGAATATGCGTCATAAATACGGTTTGTCAAAACAAAATCGGTAATCTTGCTAGACTTGAGGAACGAGGCACGGTCCTGTTCGTGAACTTTGTGACGTAACATATCGGCACGTTCACACAGCATCAGTTGACTCGTTCATTCACTGGTTGCTCTTTTAAAAATGTATAGATGGATAAGCAGGATATGCAGAGAAAAAACAGCGGCCCTGAGAGTTACTCAAATGCTGCTACAAAAGCTGATTTAATTATATATCGCACCAAGCAAAACTGTCTTACAACCTTACGATAAGGTGCTCTGTTGATTTTGCGAAAAATATTGCCACCCACATCAGCGAATAAATTCCTCGGCAGGCCTTTGTATTGGTGCACAGCAAGCAATATACAACCTCTGCCTTCTTTAACTCTGAATTTCAGAGGCAGTCATTCTGACAAAACCATACACCTCCAGAGCAGTTCATCAAAGTTGCCATATTCGTGCTTTTTGTAGAAAATTTACAGAGGTCAGAAAAAAGTGGCTGACAAAACACAGGAAACGTCCAAAACAAGACAAAAAATCACCAATTTTAACAGAAAGTCATTTTTACATATTTCTCAGCGAGGATTTTGTATGATAAATGTTTCATGTTAAAAACTAAAGCTTGCACTTCTAAAATACATTAGTGTGAAGGAATTTCTTCTATTGAAATACAATGTGAGCGCTAAAACTTCATCTGTGTGTTTGTAGAAGAAGGATCAAAGAACTCCCATACAGTTTCGTCAGTTTTTAAATTACATATAACAATACATAGACTGCAAAAATTTTTAGTGAAGTCAGTAAATGCAGAAATTAAACAGCTAATTTTTCCTCTTCTTAAAATCCAGCAACTTGCGCACAATCCTTTTGCTTAACTCTATTTCATTTCTGGAATGACTTCAATGAAATCTGAACATTATGAGCTTAGTGGAAAATAACAAGCTTGTTTGTGTTTATCTATTTATTTATAGACGCATTTAAAAATTAAGCAATGTACAGTGAGCCATAGCTGCAGGAGCAAGCAATTGTGTAGAGGAGAGGTGCAAAGGATATTTCTCGTGAATATTCCCAAATTTGCCTGAAAACATTTTATACGACATTTTCTGTAACTCTTGATACATTATGTTTTCCTCTCCATGTTGCCATAGACTTGAAAATAGAGAATTTGGTAGGCTACCTGAAATTTGGTTCTCAATAACCCAAGTGAAAAGAGTATACTGTACGTTAGGCTGTGCAAGAACTTTGTTAGAAACCAGCTGTCTCAGTATTCTTGAACATCTGCCTCACAGTTCTGACGTTTTCCATGCATATTCTAGCTGTTGCAGTCAGCAAGGAACCTTACACCTGCTTAGGTAAGCCTAAATCTGGTTCCTTCTCTGCATACACATATATGTGATATGTGTGGCGCATATTACAATATTCATTTTTTGTGACTTTGCCATATAAGTCTCACAACATTATCTCCTCAACTGCACATATATGCCACCATGCAAATGCTGTATGGCAAACTGTGTTCATCCAAACACTGTAGTTAAAACAAAAGATTTTCTGTAATATCCTGGCATGGACTCTTCTAACATGAAGCATGTGCTCTGCAGTATACTCGTTTACCTCAGTGTACAAGTACAGTAAAGCATATAAAGATAGTAGTAAAGCATATAAAGATATACCTTCATTTGCCAAACTTTCAAGTGAGTCAGTTACTCATCAACTCTCACAAACTAAAACGCGAAGTTTCTAGAAACAGTTTGATGTTTTTATATAATATGTTTTCTATGACATGTTAAACTTTTTTATACACTCAATCACAAGTAAGTATAAATTTCACTCTTTTCCCAAATTTTTGACTGATCAAACCTTTTGGGGATACGCTTGTACCCCATCCCCTTTCCCACTGCAACGAGCATTTGTTTTGACAATATCCCTTCTTGTGCTCCATGTCTATCAGAACTGAAAAGGCAAGTTTTTGCAATAAACATAAAACTAATATCACCAAGAGAGATCAAACATGTGCGTTCTGCTTCAAATGCCATATTTTCAGCCAGATCAGTTTTTGAAAGGAAAACACCTGGTTTTAAAAAGATCCGTTTGAAAACTTTAATTAAAAAAAAACTTTAATTGGGTCGACATTGTTACCACATGCTATATTGCTTGAGAAAATTGTACTCGATTTTTGCTAATGGCACGAAGTCCTCCTGATTGTTACACGGTTTGTTTTAAAAAAAAACGTTTTAAATCGACGATGAACTCTGTTACCCTTGACATGAATAAATGTAAAAAACGCTTGTAAGAGAAATAGGCTAAATGTCAATTTCCTGAATTTTTTTTCAACTTTTACACTTTAATTTTTGGGAAGAACTATAGATGAGATCATCAATCTGAAAGTGAAAATAATTGCACAAGATTATTATTATTTTTTAAAAATCAAGCAAAATCGTTCAAAACATTGTAATCCAAGCTATGCAGCAAGTATTTTATTTAACCCCACGATCAACTCCACAGTCCAAAAATATAAAAAATAGGCAGTTTGAAGCCGTGTTACCCTCTATCACTATTCAAAACTTTTATATTTATAACCATTATTCTTTCATAGCTACTGCATCCCCTGAAAAAACACAAATGTACCATTGGGGGTACGTGTACCGCAAGTTGAAAACCCCTGCGCTAGAGGATCATAAACACGTGACGTCATCACAGCGCACACAGTGCGAGATGTTTTCAAATAATTACCTACGTATGACGTCCGCACACCGGCATCATGAAAACAAAATCTACGCTTCATTCCATCACTAGACTCGTTGTATGACACCTGCTTGAAACAGTGTGAACGGAACAAGTTTGGAACGATATTTTCTTTGGCTGCGATGGTCGTATTGTGACGACGCCAAGCAATTTCTGTTTGCTTAGCAACGATTGGAAAAAGAGTTTCAAATGCTTTCAACAAACCTCGAACCAACTTCAGATTTTATTTTCAACCAACTTCGAACCCAACTTCAGATAGTATTTTCAACGAACCTCGAACCCAATTTCAGATTTTATTTCGTGCTGTTTTGTCCACGTTTTGTTTCAAAACCACATGCAGCGGTTTCGGCTGAGGGCTAATATCTCCCTGTGAACAAGCACTGCGCTCCTTGACGTCGCCGATTTTTTCGGTAGAGCTTTGATTTCCCTGGTCGTCTCTCTATGGATGGCAACACAAAGCAAATCCTTTACAGGAAGTGTCGCAACTGAAGTGGCCAAATGTGATTTTTTTATTGGGCACAAATGTGATTTTTTATGGACAAAAGATATTTGGATGCACAACAAGCTGAAACTAAGTAGTGGCAAGAAATGCCAGTGAAACTTATAAAAGATGAAATACGAATGTATTTGGCGAGGTTGCAGATGAAAAGAAGGGTGTTCGCTCTTTAAAAGAAAAGGGAAGAGTTTTCAAATATTCTCTAGATTTCAAACGAGCGGTGACGTAACAAAGGGGAGGGGTGCTGGGAGCTCTGTGCCCCGAACGGTATCTCCTGGGGGGCGGCAGGTTGTTGATAAGAAATTCAATTTCAAAAGTAGTTTTAACTCTTTTCAGTTTTTGTATTTAGAAACCCTAGATTAGTAGCCTAAAAAATTAGGAAATGTGGTTGCGCACCGAGCAACTTGATAAAATGTTTACTCGTTGACTTATTTCATCAAAATGTTTCCCGCACCTTGAGAGGGCCTGGCGCCAATGACAACAGATTTAATGTTTAAAACATATCCTATATCCTAAGAGAACTAAACAACTACTGAAATGTGAAGTTAGCAATGAAACATTCAGTTTATGGTGACGGCGATTGGTGGCAGGGTGAAGCCTGAATCTTTGCTTCTTGCCAGACGGGTTGAGGGGAACGCTTGTGTCCAACGAGTGATATGTGGCGATTCACTCATGGCCGTGGATCGAACATCCAACATTGAGATGCGGTCTCTCTACCACCGAGCTATTACAGCCCATTCTTTAAATTACTGAGATAGATTATAGCCTGATACAGTGGTTCTCAAACTTTCGTGAGCCGTGCCCCCCTTCAAAAGACTCTCAACACTTGTGGCCCCTGCTCATCAATAAAAATACCTAACCGTTATGCAATATCACGGCAAAGCTACCTAGTCAAGGCCTCTGCTCGTGGCCCCAAGATAACTGCTCCGTGGACCCCAAGAGGGGCCGAGGGCCCCGTTTGAGAAACCCTAGCCTAGTATATGCATGCAGTATATACACTTTTTTTAGTGAAAGACGAGGATACTACACGAAATATTAACATGCAGAAATACATGATTGTTTACATCTGTAAAGTAGGTTGCCGCCATCGCTTCTCGTAATATTTTTGTTTTTTTTTGCTTGATCCCGTGGAATGAGTAAGCGATTAAACTTAAGTGGTGAGGCTTACCGCAGCCTGAAAGACAACAGGGAAGATAGTCTTTACCGAAATGTGCCGGGTCCATAGATGGACATGCAACGAAGGCAGGGGCGACAAGCAGAAAAATCAAGACCCATAATCGAGAATGAAAAACAAGACCCCTTTCAGTTTGTAAGTGCTTGATTGTGATGTTCAAGATGCTTTATTATTCGTTACATCTTTGATAAACACGAAACGTGATCCTCTTGCATTTCTTGTGCCCAAATTTGAGGCTGGAAAAGACGGCACTCCTGTGGTCTGCCCCAGGTGGCACTTAGCCTCGCTACGCCACTGCAAACAAGGCAGATGCATTTGCATATAGAATTGGCTAACATGGTCACAAATACACGGAGATTACTTCTACAGTAAATTATTTCCACCGACTCTTAGACAGTGGTTCCCGACCGGGGGGCCACAGAAAAACGTTCGGGGTCAATGACATTTGTATTATTATTAGATGAAAGCATCTAATACTACTTCAAAATACGTAGAAGAAATTAGTATTGACTAAAAAACGATAAGTGCCAAAAAGTGAGAAGTTCTAATGTTTCCATAAAAAGTTCCACAAAGTCCAAAGCCAAACGAAGTATTAAGTTGTGAGAACAGTCGGTTGGATCCTTGCTGGAACAGATCACCATGATTAACTCAACTGATCAGCGTCGCTTATTCAGCAGTCAATATTAGTGAGACTAATTAAAAACTTACTGGGCTAATCATCGCCTAATTTTTGCCCACAGAAAAAACAAATTTTAAATCTAACGCTGACGTAAACATTTTGTCCAAAGCATACCACTAACTCTAACCTCAACCTATCAACCCTGATTAAAAACTTCGTGAGGTGCCCATACCCTGCAGGTTGGCTGGGCTAATCAATCCTAACGTCAGAGAGTTGTAAACGGGCTTCATTGTGAAACCCGAACCCGGCCCGACATTTATTCTTTAAGCTCGCTTTAGGCCCGAAAGCCAAATTTACTGAGTGAGTCAAGATAATGCGCAACTGCGGAGTACTGGTAACGTAGCAAAGTAAATACGACTAAATAATATACAATTAATCAGTTTTTTATTGAAGATTTATTCAACTCGATTCCTTCAAAGGTAACTGGCGACAAAGGTGTACGTCGTTGCGAAAAAGTTTTGTAAGCTGGCCCGAAATCGGCCCGAAACATTTTGACAAACTTAAGCCCGAAACCGGCCAGACCCGAAAAGCCCGGCGCGGCCCGACTTGCAGCTTTGTGTAACGACGCCTGAGGAGGTCAGGTAGAGGTACAGTGTTGTCAAATTCAATGTTAAAAAAGAAAAAACTATCTCGATTTCGTCTGGAAATTTTTTTCCATGCACTGGAAAATAAAATAAATTTTCACCAAATTTTCTTCTAGCAACAAGCCTCTTTTGTCAACAAGTCGTTTCAAATCTCACTAGCTTTTCAAAATTTGGTGGCGCATTTCAACATCTGGCAACACTGTTGTGTTGTACAAATCCCTTGAGTTACCTGTTGAAAATGAAATGTGATGAGCTTTCTTCTGATCGTGGTGTTTCTGACGCGACTAATTTATGGCGTGTTCTTATCATGTGAAAATTTCTCAGAACTAATAAAACTCGCGTGGAGTTATGTATGTCGTTTTCGAATGACGTTCCACGTGTGAACAAGGATTTTCGTCCGTGGAATTGATTTAAAGCAGAATGAGATCGCGCCTGACTCATTCAAATTCGAAGAATTTTCTGCTGTCCTAAGTAAGAAATTTAACTCCAAACATGGAAAAACTGCCGAAATAAAAACAAACAAACAAATCTCATTAAAAATTAAGTAAATGTAAAGTTTGTTTGCTGCTTTACCAGATCTTTCATTCGCATTTGACAATGCTACCTGGTAAATCGCTAATTATGTGAAACAACATCGATACAAGAAATATGCGATGGTATGACGCATCGGCACCGACGTTTGAAAAATTTGGCGTATGATGTAAAAAAACGTGGCCATTCCTATGACGTGAAAAAACGTGGCCATTCCTATGACGTGAAAAAACGTGGCCATTCCTATGACGTAAACAAACGTGGCCATTCCTATGACGTGAAAAAACGTGGCCATTCCTATGACGTGAAAAAACGTGGCCATTCCTGCGTAAAAAACATTTTGATTGCTATGTAATATCAATTTGTTACGTGATTGGTTCCATGAAGCATTCATGACTTGTGGTGCGCAAAGCGGATGATAAACATTTCTAGCACAGACCCCTTGCATGTAATAGTATTAACTGGTTTCATCAAAGGGGTCCACAGCTTTTAGCCAAATCGTCAAAAGGGTCCATGAGACTGAAAAGGCTGGGAACCACTGCTCTAAGAAAGGCTTTGCCATACGCTTCTGTGCACAACCTACAAATTTCTTGCACGAAGAAACAGGCTTGCTGACGAGCTATAACCAATGCAGCACGTTTCCAGTACACAACGAACAAGCTTTCTGTGCGGACATCTCTACATTGACATTTACTGAAAATCTCCAATGCCAGTCTTCTAAAAATAAATTGTGAAATTAATTCGAGTTGCAGTCGTGTGATGGGCACCATCCTGTGACGTGCACCATCCTGTGATGTGCACCATCGCCTTCCAGATTATTTGTTTATTTTCAGCTATGTAGGTCTGCGCGACTTGCACTTTTGTTTTGAAAGATATTTCTTCATGATCGAACAATGCAAACAACCAGCATTTGTCGCTATAATAAGCGATCTACCTTTGCGCAGTGTTGCCAATTTCGTTTTTTGAAGAAATACTTGTAAATTTTGGCTTTTTGTTAGCTCTTTTGGATTTTTTTCTTTGAAAAATGGAAATTTGGTTTTCTCGACTTTTTTTGACCCATTTAATTTTTAAGTCGGCTGAGCAAATTTAAAGATGATTTTTGGCAGATTTCTGGTCACTGTTTGGCACGATGTCAAATTTTATCTGGCAACTCTGCATTACAAGTTTGTAACTTTTAGTTTTGCTCTTTCAGGTTTTCAAAAAAGATATTGGAAATCATCAGAACTACCTTTTAGACATTAGATCAGATACAACAAGACGATGACTAAGTTACAGTACTGCAGTTACTCCTCAACAATACCAAAATGTTCGAGACGTTAATTAATTGAGTGAGCTTTGTTTTGTAAATGTACGTATCGTCTTTTGAAAATACGTTGTAACTTGCATGGGTGTTTGCAACTATTGTTGTGTGGTTATCTTGCATTTGACATTTTTTGGTACCTTATGACTTTTGCTGTGGTTATTGTAGCTTTTTCTCTCATGACAACCTGGCAACCCTAGCTTTTCTCTATTACGTGCTTCAGTTTAAGAGGGACCAAGATTCACTTCACACCAGGGTGTTATTTGTGGTATAGTAGTCGGACGAAAATCAGAAAAGCTTACTGGTGCTGTTTTCTGCCCCAGCTCATCTGGTAGCAAAGAACCGAAGAACTCCGAATTATTAATGACCAGAATGGATGAGAAGCACTTAAGATTGTGGCGCATTTGCTGAACGCACGTTTGTTGAACTTAGCACCTTGTTGTTTCTCATAAGTGGGTGACTGTCCGATATGAGTTAAGAATCGCTATAAATGTGGCAACATCAGATAGATAGAGCTGTAACCTATAGTTCGTTGAGTGAAAATACTTGGGCTGTACGCTGGTGCTGCTGTAACATGGCAACATACATTACCAGGTAAAATCGACATGATTTATTTAAAACCATCGCTTAAAAATGAGGAGCGTAGGTTATGTAGAGGTCTACGTGATCCACGCTATTCGCAACGCAGTTTACTGGCCCCAGCACTTCCTAATCACATTTAAGAAACTACTGTTCATTCCGGTTCGCTGGTCCAGCTTTGCCTGAAGACAACCTCACATGTGTTTGGAGAGAAACATATAAAATTGTTTTGCTGAAAACATCAGACCTGGTATTTGAACAGCACGCAGCTCTAAATCCATCGTGTAATTCGTCTGGGTATCACTTGCACAGGGTACATCTGTGACTGCAGCTTTCATAGGATCATCGAGGTAGTTCGCATCCTTAACGTACAGGGTGTCCATAAAGTCCTGCACACATTTCAAAATGTAATTGCGAAGTAACTAAAGTAGATAAAATCATACAGTTTTTTGCAAAGTGAA
>JGI24158J21664_10007267_pt1 | contig 14708 bp, 13 predicted proteins | sample Ectturendosymbi3_FD_21664 | JGI IMG/M metagenome (IMG submission 21664) | reverse complement strand
GAATAGAGATATGTGCAAGTTTGAATCATCGCAAAAAGACGAAAGCAGATGGCAGTCGACTGATTCCTCGAAAGCATACAGAAAAACTAGTGCTTTTAAGTTATGTCTTGTGATATTTTTTATCACGCAGCCGATGAAATTCGAAGTAATAAGCCAAGAGTCATCCTTTAGCTAGATGAGTCAACTAGCGGCGCCGGAACAACGGTAGGGCAAGGGGGGCAGTAAAAAAGTTGAGGGCAATGTAAACTTATAAAAAACAAACAAATCGTTACCAATATGTTTGTTTCTGTTCAGCAAAAAATATTGACCTCACAAATAATAGCAGAAATTAGAGAAAACCATTCTGAATTTTCTTGTTGAGCGAATAGCTACAATAAATTTGTTTCAAATCGATCTTGATAAACCATGAAATTACCCATGTGAGTGTTATGAAAAAAGCACTTCCGCCCCCATTGCCCCCCTTTTGAAAGAGCAAGGGGAAATGACCCCGCCATTTTCCTATTCTCACGCGTCCTGGAGTCAACTGACTTGCTGAATTGCACGTAGTTATTGGTTTACTGTCGATCCATACATGCAATTGAGTTGAAAGTCTTCATGTGTGAAAGTCTAGTCCAGAGACGACTAGCAAAGTGACTGATGATCATGAAAAAATGAATACTTTCTTTCAATAAAATAAACTCGTGGAAACACGTTAGCCTCCTATGCTCAGACGGCGCCTCTTCTATGCTCAGTGAAGTCAGGTTTTACAACTCTGGTGAACAAACGGACCTCGCACATCTTTTCTGCCCCTTGTGTTCTTCATCGACATGCACTGGCGAGTAAAGCCCTTCCAGAAAATTTGAAAATGTTTTTGAAACATGCAACTGTAACGTGTAAATTTTATCAGGGCATGGGCTCATGCTTTCAAAGTGGTTTATAAATATGAGTTGATTGATTTTTTAAACAATGCTTTCTTCCAAATTCATATCTTGCAACTGTGACTTTTCCAAATTTTGGCGTGGATTGGGCGAAGAGTTTTCTATGCTGTCTAAGCGCGAATTTGAAGTTATTATACCTTTTCAAAATACTTATTTGTGTGAGGCAGGATTTTCCTCAATAATGACCATAAAACGCAACATCATTCTCCATTGATACCCAAGAATGACATGAGAATAGCTCTTTAAACCACTGTTCCCAGAATCTCAAATATTGTGCGTAGAATACAAGCACAAAAATCTCACTGAGTGACTGGCTGATTTGAAATTGTTTGCCATTTTTCAGTCAAAAAAGAAAAATTTAAACATGGCTGTGTATTCCTTCTTCCAAACATTTCGTTCCTTGATTCACTGATATGCCGGAGCGAACCACTTCTTAAAAGTGTTCATGCTTGCATGTAAGAGCATTTTATGGTTAAAGTTTCATTGCAGAGACTGATAAACTTCATGCAAGCATTACCCTAAAATTTCTTCCAGTAAGCACAAAAATTCATGTATGTGAGTGAAAGTTTACAACGTTTTTCCAGGAGAGCCAGCCCCAGATCCTTTCCGGAAAAGCTATGCCTTGACACACTAGATATTGTTGGGGGTAAAACCAATTTTTTGATTTGGCTAAAGGGTAAATAGACAAAAATGGTTAAGAACAGTGGTTCTTGCTGCCTCAGAGCAAAACCGCTGCTCGGCTTCGATTGAACATGCGGTGTTGGTGTACATCCGAAGCGTGTAAATACAGTATAACCAGCGCAATCGTAATGGCGGCCGCGATGACTTCTTGCTCAACTGCAATATTGGTTGCAAAAAGCATACTACAGATCTAGCACTTATAGCATTGTAGCATTGAGAGGTTTACTAGCGTTTTTGCATGAAAGGTTTATGAGCAAATGGTGACATTGATCTAATATCAAAACTTTTAACACTTGTGAATTCAATGAGAGCAGACTTTTTACTGTCGGCTTAAATCTGAACACAATTGCTCAGGAGAAAACGCCAGAAACAGGCACGTTTCATGGATGAAGCTTTAAAAACAAGGAGCATTAAAAATATTTAAATGTTGAAATTAGGTAGTTGTTTGCCCCGCCTATTAACATTTCTGGCTACGCGCCTGGTTGCCACTGCTAATATTTACCAAAATCTTATGATTTGTTTTGATTATGTGATGTTGTATATTTTAATAGCAGTACGTTTTATTTCGGAACTGACCACTGACCAAATTTGAAACACAATTTTTGAGCATTTCAGTCCAACTCTCAAATAATCTTTCCATAGTAAATGCAGTGCTAAGTGCTAGATATCTAGATATAGCACCTACCACCACCATGGGTGTAGCCAGGGGAGACACTTGGGCCATGGTCAGCGCAGTATATAAATTCCATGATGTGTCCCCCATTTCGCCAGTTTTACAAAAAGGTAAAAAGGTCGTACTACGGTTGAGTGAATATGGTGACAAGCAGACGTTAAAATAGAAAATATGCTATCTGAAGGTATGAAATTCATTCCGAACCCGTCAATTGCTTTGAATATTGGAATAGAATCGACATGGCTATGTAGCGAATCATTGCAAAGGAAAGGAGTTGTTCCATCTATGGTGGAAAGCATGTAAGCTTCCTGTAAGGCAGGGTTTCTCAACCTGTTGGCTATGGCCCACTAGTGGGTCACAGAAGAATTTTTGACGGTCTGGTATTATCACAGAAGAATTTGTCACGGTCTGGTATTATTAAAATTGAGTAGCCTAAGTTTTGAAAACGTAGGTAGGTAGTTCTTCAGATACACAGGGCATAATTTGCTGTCTTTCGTCTTTATGTGTTAGAAATTATTGCGACATGGCAATTTCCACATAGCCTACCGCATTATGCACAATTCTGATTTGTCATTGGTGTTTTTGAGACCAAACTTGTAATGTCTGACTTTTTTACCTCTTTTGGATATGAATGTTTTGCTTAATACGAATATTTGCAATATGGCTGGACACTGCAACGTTTCACTATTGTAAGGCACCAAAAAAAACAATTAAAACATTTTCGTTTGTCGGTTTGCTTGAGAGGCGTTATTATTTGTCCTGCGACATTCTGATTCTCCATTGCGATTTACGTTCGTTAAAGCCTTTTCAACAGGACTACTGTTATCGCAGCGGTGAAGACAGATTATTCCGCGAAGTAAGGACCTGGAACGTTACAGCTCGAGAATACGACAAATTTTGTGAAGTAACGGAGGAACCTGCGAGCGCATTATCAGCGTATACAATTGTGATTTGACGCAACCTGGAATTTGTCTGATTCTTGCCCGCCTCACACATTTTCATTATTTTTGTCATGAATTCACTACATCAAAACTCAGCAATAATAAAGTTGCACTTACCTGTCGCAAAGGATACTGCCATTGCCACAAGCACTGTTACGACAAAAGAGATAGTTGCGTAATGGAGCGGCGATACAGCAAACAACGTGTCTTGGAGCTCTGTCCTGTAAACAAATAAAAATATATGTCAGTAAATGTTTCTTGCAATATGAGCGTGCTGGCAGTTGCTGCTTCATACATTCTTTGTAGCATAATTCAAAAAATGTTTAAGATGACGCAAAACGAATTGAGACAAAAACGGTGTATACACACTGTTTGCAATTTTTAGAAGTGAAAGAAGAACTACTTACAATTAATTTACTTGTTTCTAAAGCTTTTTCACATGTTACAAGATGCTACGATTTAGCTGAAGCTGAAAAAGGCGTGCTAAGAGTTTTTTTGTTAGCCACCTACCTTGTTAAATTTGTTCCAACTGTTTTAGTCGTGGGAAGAGTGGTGAAAACGCTTTTTTGTGTAACAAACGTTCCTGTAGAGTTGATTAATGATGCCTCAACGCACATATCAGTGGATGTTGGCAGAAAACCATAGTTTTCTGGAGGCTTTCCACATGCGAAACTACTGACTGCCACCCAACCTTGGAAGAGGGTGCCTAGTACTTGGCCTGCGATTGCTCCCTGTTGAAGAAAAGCATAAGTAAAAATCTTGACACCAACAGTGAATATGGTAAAAGTGTAATGCACTCACAAGAAACGCATTTTTGTTGCGACGTAGTGAATTGTTTTTCAGTGTCTGAAATACTGCACAAATGCTGCTGCAGACACGAAAGTAAATACAAACATCAGCAACTGACTGTAAAATTTTTAATTAAATTTATTTTAAATTATGAAGCCAGCAAAATCAGTTTCTTGAATTTGAAGGTAGTTTTAAGTCGGCTTGTGGCAAACATGATTTTTTGACATAAATTATTCTCAGAACATCTTCAAAGTGCAGCAACACAAAGTAACACCTAACTCTTCAGACATACCGTGATTTCCTATGAAAATTTGGAACTACCTTAATGTCACAAACCAGTAAAAGTGGTGTTGAATTTGAAAGGTGCCACCACTAACCTGAAGAAAAATAACGGTAGGAGTTTGACTAAAATTTTGAATTATTTTTACAAAGATTTTGTCATAACATAACCTGAAGTAATTATTCAAAATTTAAACACTTTCGTGCAGACTACCTCCTATTTGACAAATCTAGCTGCCAAGTTTATAATGTCGTGCTCTGTGCATTTTGTGCTTTGATAGTGAAACATGGAACCGCCACTGATCCTTCCCCTGAAGAAATGTTCTCAAAGTTTGTATGATGTTGAAATCTGCTGACCCCCTTCCGCAAAAGTAAAGTAAGATATCATTTCCTGTACCTCAGTTCAGTTTATTTCTGCATCCCCACCAAGCACACAATACTTCATCGGGAATGCAGCGACAAGAAGCGACAACCGTACCTGGCATTAAGTCACTGCCCCCTCAAAAATGCACAAACTTATAACTTGGTTATGTAACAAGCAATCCACTGAAAGGTATTTAGGACTTTAATTTCCAGTCTGACTGTTAACAGATACTTACAACTTTTTTCATTTTTTTACAAATGTCTTCCCATGCACCATCTTTAAAAAATATCGGATAGACCACTTGGTTATGCTGACACCTCAGGAACAACTAGTCGAAACTCAATGGCACATAGGTCAGTGGGGCATATTTAATCTTAGTCCTTAATGAAATCGTAATCAATAAACTACGTGACATTCATGAAACTACAAATGCAGGAACGTGAAAATGGTCTCACGTTATTTATTGTACAGTTAGTGTGACAATTTTCAGGAACGTTTTATCAAGGATTTATTGAACACTCTGTGGACCACTGGAAATTCCCAGTGGGCCACCGGTGGTTCACCTGGACCAAGTAGAGAATCGCTGTTTTCAGCAATTTCTTTCATGTTTTTATATGAAACTTTGAGACGCATAAAAGTAATTGCAAAATATGCAGGACCAAAGCTTGCCATAAGCAAATCTAAGAAATATTGTAATTTACATGTTTTTTGTACAAACTAGTCAACCACTTAAAACCTCTTGTTGCACAAATGTGATCCCAAAAGGATAAAACCTATTCAAAAAATTATAAACAGCCTCGTCTCTTATAAGCGGACATGTACACTTATTTTACCTTTGCGTTGCACCATGGTGAAAACAAACCCAGCGTGAATATGGCCAACATCGGACCTCCAAAACAGCCGACTATTATAAAACCTAGTTGAATGATTGTTGTGTCCATGTACTGGATGCAAAATGCGTATCCCGTTGATAGAACTCCAACCGCAGCCACTGGAAAAAAGATGCATCAGAGCGTGCAAATATGCGTTCTATTCTCGTGAAAACAAATATGAACAAAAATGTGGCTATACTACAATTACCGTACGCCTTCATTATCACACGATTCCATTTACACCACCCAAGTGCAATTTTTTCATATTTTAGTTTCTTTTAAGTATTTTTCAATTCAGAGCATGTTGCTTCGAATCTTTTCTCTTTCATTCGCAGATATGCTCATAGCTGCGGTGCATGAGTAACCCACAACTCTCACCTAGTAGCCAGTACATTTCATTCAGTACAAATTGGCTCATGAAAATCATGCAAACGTTATTGAATTGTACCATACCAATTAGTTTGCTAATGGTAATCTGCAGCGGTGGTTTGATGTTAGGCCACTTCTTTAATATGAAATCTTCTAAAATCAAAGCTCCTACAGAGTTGATTCCAGATGAAACGGTACTGAAAAAAGGAATAAATTGGCTGAGCAAAATGCGTACGCTTGAGCCTGCAATCGTTATGTACTTTTGAAATTATGGTAATTTTTTTTTGCCGACTGAGTAAGAAACTTGATCCGCATTAAAACAAATCTTTTTTCTAATCGTCAAACTTTGAAAATTGAAAAGTATGGATAAATTATGAATTGCTAAAAACATGAAGCATCGAAAAATCAATACTGCCATTAGCATTGCTATATTCAAAATTTTTTGTCAAAAATTTGCCATAAGTTGGACAAAGACATGCCATATTCCTTGTAGTATCTGGCAACCCTGTTCGTAAGTGAGCTCGCTAGTAAAATGTGTTCACGAAGCAGGTGCTTTAGCCTTGGCAGTCGCAAAAATGCCTGCTTTTGTTTGAATGATGCAAGAGTGAATTTGAATCAAGCCTGCTGTTTTGAAATCGTACAACGTGTTGATTTTATCTTACCAGCTCATCTGTGCAATTTTTGCTGCTTTTCTGGAGCTCGCAATGCATCCCCAAAGACCTACAAAAATGCTGTCACTGTCACCTAATATAAAAAACAAATAGTGGCAGCCGGCAAGATTGCAATAACTACAGAAAGATTGCCCTCCTCTCAGTGGTAAGCAAAGTTCTCGCTCGTGTTATTCTTCCAAGGCTTCAGGAGCCAACGTGGGTTTCGATCTCGTCTTTCAACCGTGGTAATGACTTTTACATTCTGACAGCTCCAGGAAGAATGCCTGTAACAGCACAAACCACTAAATGTCCTATTCATATACTTCACAGAGGCATTCCACATGGTGTGTCGAGGAGGACTGAGAACTGTTCGCAATTCTGCAACGACTTGGTTGCCCAGACAAGTTGCTGTCTATTATCAATGATTTCCCCTAACAGATACAAGCCTCTGTCCGTTACAACGGCTCCACCTCAAAAACATTCCAACTTTCCCTGCGTTACACGTGACTTTAAGCAGGGGTGCGTTCTCGCACCTACTGTGTTTTCAATTTACTTTTCGGCCATTGACTTTGTGGCCTTCCGTCCACTTCCGGCGTTTTGTTCCACTCACGTAACTCTGGAAAGCTTTTCAGTCTATCTCGTTTCCAAGCTAGCTGTAAGATCCACCATGTGTTTATACGTGAAGTACTTATGCCAACGACACTGTCTTTGCTGTCCACAGTAATGCAGATGCACAAATACTGTGCAATTTCTTTGCAGGAGCCTGCACCGGATTTGGTATGAAGATAATTTTGAGCAAGTCAGTTGTCCCTGTTCAAGGGGTCACTGACACTGTGACCATCAACAATGTTGCCTTAAAAATTATTGAAGAATTCTGCTAGCTTAGATCAAACATCACAGCATGTGTGTGTCCCTTATTTCTGAGCTAGATGCAAACTCCCTCTACCATTGAAAAAAATCGAGTCTCACGCATCTCAACAACGGTAAAGTGCATGTTGGAATCCTGTTCTGATGATGCAGGCGGTATCAAATCGTCTGCAAAATACAAATAGTTGATCCTGCAGTTGCCAACAGTAACACCCTCGTCGACTCGGCTATTGCTGTCTAGCGAATTTATACAGACTATGACGACAAGGGTGACAGTGCACACCCTTGTCCGAGTCCAGCATCCACTTTTAACGGTTGTGATTTTACGCCGCTGACACGGACATAAGCTCATGAACAACCTCTGACTTGACGGCCAGTAACCGACACGACAGCATTCAATAAATCCCTTTTTGTGTCTTGCAGCAAAGGTTTCATGAAAATACTCGCGTGGAAATTGATATTTCGTCTTCGCAACTCTAATCTTTATGTTTCAAATATCCACGGCTCCGAACATTTGAGGTTTAATAAAAATAAAATTGAGCAGATTAATCTAACTTATCCACTATTTTGGATTCTATGCATTTACGCATTAATTTGAATAAATGACATTCAATTATGTTTTACCAATAGTTTTACTTTCTGCACTACCTTCGTTTTTCTCAAAAAATCCAGGAAAACGGGAACATTTAATGTTTTAGTAAATTACATCTTTCGTCCCACCACACCAAGTCACAATATGTTAACCTTATACAGACGTTAGTACACTGAGAAATTTTGTATCTAAGGTCCACCTTGTTTGCAAGTTTCAGAAACACAGCACTGCGTATTGCAAGTCCTTTCCGTTGGAAATCTCGCGAGTGTCCTTCAGACGAAACTAAACAAGGATGCTTTGTCAGGCCTTGTCAATCCATAGAAGACAGACGAAAATCTAATTTAACCTGTGGAAAGGCCTGGCAGCGGCGTTTTTTGGAAGAACATGAAGGTCTGGCAGTTTCATGAATACAAGCAATTGGTTGTGTACTTGGCATATCTTTCGTTTCAACTGAAAAAGGTTGTTACTTTCATTGCTTGGCAAACCTCTGCTTGGCAAACCTCATTCTGTGCTTTAAATCTATGAGTGTGCTGTTTTTCGGTAACAGTAAGATAATGATTTAGAACGACTAATGAGCACATTGCAATGTACATTTGCAGTTTCCTGCCATCTTACATTTGGTTATCCTTATGGTTTAAGAGAAACCTGATTGATGGAAATTCATATCAAACATATCTTAGAACAGGAATCTCAAACACCCAGCCCGCAGGCCACATGTGGTCCGCGAGGGCATTTTGTGCGGCCCGCGATGCTTTTTGGGAATTTTCATATAAGTAACATTTAAAGTTGTTTTGTTTATTCACCGGTTTTTAAAAGTGCTTAACCAGCAAGTGAACAAATTCCTTTAAACGAACGTAGAGACGGTCAGAAATGATTTGCCTGTAACCCACGATACCTTCCGCAGGAATTAAGATGAAAAAACTGTTTCTACTAAGGTTAATGTACCGCCATTGTTGCGTCAGCATCATAAGGCGGTTCGCAGCTTGTCATAATGCGTCCCTCAGGTTACTTTATGAGTCCTAATTTGGCCCTCGGAGCAATTTGAATTTGAGACCCCTGTCTTAGAATGAAAAATACCTTAAAGTCCCGCTTACAGCGGCTGCAACAAATAAACCGGCCATTCCTGGCACTTCCTTGAAAACTTTGATCACTAACAATGGAATCATCTGGTCTGGACTTTCAATCATTCCTGCTTTGATTGGATCGCATCCCTCAAAATAGGCATACATAATCAAACCACTCACTGCCGACAGTGAAAGGAAGATGAATGTCGCAATGTATGACACCGCAGCAGCTCTGAGAAATAAACCAAACTTATTTTCTAATTCTGAAACTTTCTAAACAGAGAAACAGCGTGGCAAAAATATAACATCGATTAAAAATAAATGTGAACGCGCACAACGCAACTGTTAGAAAATGAAAGTTTTTAACTAGTAGAATTGTCCTTATCCTGCGATAACACTCTCAAATATTTGACAAGATTTTTCTATACTTTTTGCAAGTTTCTTCAATCGTTGCAGTAGCAAAAGGAAAATTTCTACGACGTACATATAAAGCACTTTTTTGGAAAGTCAACGATTTAAGGGAGCACGACAACGGGAAAATCATACTGCCATCTACTGCAATCTCTGATGTTGAAGTCCAAAAACAAGCCAGGGGCATCATGGCTTTTGTTTAAACAGGCAAATGCAGAATATTTACAAAAAACTGAATCAAGAAAGCAAACCCTTACATCCTGGCATCTTTCACAGTTTTACAAGCAAGGTATCTCTGGGTGATTTGTTGGTTAATGCAGACTCCTGTGCACCAGTTGATTCCCAGTCCCACCATGATAGTCCAGAAAGTATAAGTCACTGTTGGATCAATGTTGAAACTAAAAATTAAAGGATCAGCTGCAATCAAGAGTGACTGTGGTGAATGCAAAATATCAGGCATATTAAAAACAAGTTTTACGTTTACAGATATGACTTGAACTCATGTTTTGTGTTCAAGTTAATCCCCGCAGCTCTCCGCACACCGTGCGCCTGGTAAGAAGGCTAAAGTACCAATATGCAAGGTTGTGGTAAAACCCGGTCGGGAGTCGACCTCCACGCATACCAGCACCGAAGCGGACGCACGTATCCAGTGCCGGATTAACAATAGTAGCAAATGTAACAATTGCTACGGGCCCCGCGCTTTTGGGGGCCCCGAGGTCTTCTGTAACAAATCTTATTTATTACATTAAATATAAGATTTTTTTCAGTATAAGAAATCAGTCTTTTGCTAAATTTTCCATAAGTAGTAGCAAAGGTTTTCAATTACAGGCTGTCTGTGTGCAGAAATTTTTGTTTGATTCTTTTTCTACAATTGCGTATCAAAAGGCATAAGATTGCGGTCAGCAGTGTTGCCATTTTAGCTGATATGCCGCTAAATCTAGCAGGATTATCTCACTGTTAGCTGTAAAGTTTCCAATCTAGCAGTTAACTGATTTTCTAGCAGGATTTTACCAACCCCTTGACAGGTTTAGCAGGTTCAAATTCCTGACCAACAACCCGTTTCAACAGTTTTTCAAAATGAAAATTTTTACACCTTCTTCATTAAAAAATATTCTTCTCTTTTATGACGTTTTGATTGGGTAATACCATGCCAAACCACAACCAGCTGTTTGCAATTATTTGGAATTTTTAGTATGATGCAACGAAGCTGCTTAGTAATCAGATAGTTTGGTGAAGCTTAAATTATTTGCTTGTGTGCTTAGTGAGCGTGTAAGGTCAAAAGACAACATTGGCAGAATATGTTTTTATCCCATGACACGATATTTCCAAGCGGTTCAGTTACGCTAATAAGTAGTAATGTCTAGTAAAAAACTTCCTGGTAAACCAAAGCTGCCAAAAGTTTCGACATATATGGTTGCAAGATTCGGAACCTAAAAGTTGTCTCAATGCCATCTGCCTATCCTGCTGATTCAAGAACAGCCTTTTGCGAAGTTTGCACTTTGCGATAACGCAATCATAGCGAAACATTGTTAGCTTGAAAGGCATAACTGGTAGCAAAAGTACTCAGGTAAGACTAAAGAACTTTTTGCATGCATCCTAATGTAACGCAAAGTTTTTACAAATACCAGCCTTAGAAAGTTTTAGGGCTGAAGCTATGCTCAGATTGTTTATCGTTGAGCATTTTTCTACTGTATGAAAACATGCAGTCATTTGAAAAAGACCGTCAAAACCTGTGTGTCATACAAAAAAAGCGAGGTAAGCTGCAGTTACGTTGCTCAGTATGTTGATTGAAACAAAATCGTTGGGCCGAAAAGTGTGGTGGTCAAGATCGGCATTTTCAGCCCGCGCACATTGAGAGCGAGTGCAAGACGAAAAACTAATAGTCTTATGTTGCATAACTTCATGGGTTTCTTTTAATGATCTTAAAAATAACATATTTTTTAACAGAATTTCACTGCTTTTAGCAGATTTTAGCTGAAAATTTGTGACAAGACTTTTAGCAGAATCTAGCAGTTTTCTGTGACACCATTTAGCAGATTTAGGTCATAACCATCTGGCAACATTGGTGATCAGCATGATACACCCAGACTGTCATTTCACGATGCAAACTGGAGAGAGCATGCAGAAAGTAAAGCTAGTAGCACGGACGCCTTGCCTACACACTTTGTTATAGCATGTGTTGAGGTGTTTTTTCAACTTAGGGCCCCGCGCTCTTGAAATGCTACAGGCCCCGCGCAACCTTAATCCGGCACTGCACTCCCCACCAGACCACGGGCTGGTCACGAGCGCGAAATTGAGTTAGATGGGCCCTGTGGAACAGAGATGATCGGACAGTGGATTTTTACTACCCGATCCTATTCTGTTTTTGAAAAATGATACCCGTATCGGTATCCGAACCGAATCCTGTTTTGGTTGAAATCATACTATCCCTATCCGGATTTGTGCTGTGTCTATTTTGCCTTGTTAGGCAAAAAAGCTAATGGAGCTATTTTGCCTTTAACTGATTGGTTGAAGTAGTCACATGACAAGTTTGGAACGCATGTCCTGTTTAGTTGAACATGACATCTGTAACAGCTCAGTCCCATGCATGGATGATGGTTGTCGTGGTTTCAGGGCTGGCAAACAGTTAGCAGCTTCTTGTTTGCATTAAGTGAACTGTAGGCTAAACCCTAACTTTAAACACAGAACCCCTAAACCTAAAACTTGACCCTAAACCTTGACCAAAAGCCCTGATCCTAAACCCTAACCATAAAGTCTTAAATCCCAACCAATTGTCTATGCGTATTGTACTTGTTACAATGTTACATGACGAGGGTGGTAATGGGGTGGGAACGCGTGGGAACGGCGTTCCCATATAGCCTACCTTTTTTGGTGTGGGAATGCGTTCCCATACTTTTTTGCACTAGTAACGGTACTTGAAGATGTGGGATCTAAACGATTACATTAAAACATGGCTGCGATCTCACAGACGTGCTAGCGACACGCAAATCCGCACCGCTAGTCAAAAGTCTACAGTGAAACAGGAAGGTCCAATGTAGGAGGCGTTTGGCGTTCCCATATCACTTTCTTTAGCACTACACCCCTGCACATGACCACTTCAAACAACTGTGTTCAAATGAAGGCAAAATAGTCCCAGCACAGGTTTTGCTTAATGAAGCAGAATAGACACACTACCTGAATGCGTTATGCCACTTTGGGCCCAGACATGCTTATAAACAGAAAGTTAGACATATCTTGCAAGCTTGGCATATCGCGTGACCTAAGTACTTTTCCAAGTCAATTGCATTAAAAAGCACGCTGAAGTTTTGTCACACAGTCCCGTCGCCACGGGGGGCTTTGGTGGGCTCAGCCCTTCCAAAACAAAGCTCCAAGCTCCCCCGAATTGAAATATGAAACACTATAAAACAAGTGAGGTTTGTTCAAATTTCAGAATGTCAAGCCCCACTGCACAAATGTGAAGCCCCCCTATACAAGCTTTTCATTAGCCGTTTCCTTGTAACAATGGTTAGATTTCAACACCATCCATGAGTTCACATTGATAATTTCATTTATTAATCCTACCCATTGTTGCAATTTAACTAAACCTAACTACATAGCAATGCTAGTCTACAAACCAAAATAGCATTCAGAACAATACACTGGCTTAAAATATGTCATTTATATTGAAATGGCTGACAAAAAATTCAGTCTAACAAGTCAATGTCACAAAACGACAACTTTGTATATTATGTTTAAAAAACAAAAAAGCTACCTGGCCTGGTATCATCCAACAACCAGTCAATGCAGGCTCACGTAGAATACGCGTGAAGACTGCAAGGTCTGGTGTAGACTACAGCCCACATTAAAAGAGCTTGAGTGCTCTAGCTAGTCTAGACCACAGATCACAATAGGCCTACACTAGCTAGCATTGGCCCAGGTACGCTGCAAACAGCGTCCTTAATGTATAGGCCTACTGAAAGAGCCCTATCTTGCCACACCAGGAACAGATTCATGCTGACAAGCTTGGCGTGTCCAATTAGTAGATTAAGAGGGGAAATGGGATTACATAATGGTACAGAGATTACACCATAGACAGACTCGGAGTCATGGCACAGAAGGCTGAAAAGATGCTTCTAAAAATAATAAATGAAAGATTGTGCAATGTGCAACTTTTTCCAAAAATCTAAATCCTCGAAATATCGATAAAAGCGTTTCGGATATCCGGATCCGTATCGACTTCGGCGCTGCTAATGCTACACGTCTGGAGTTCGACTGTCGGCCGAATCTTACCAAGATCGTGTAAATGGATACTATAGCATTCTTACTAGGCGCACTGTTTGTGGAAGCGCTGTGAGGCCTTTACAGAACGCACAAAAACGAGTCAAATACTGTCAGACCTTGTAAACACTCAGTGGTGGCGTTACAAGACCACTGTAGTTATAAAGTGCAATCAAAACACTTTCTCAAAAATGTTAATAGTTGTGACGCATGAAAGACAGTCTGAATAGCTACTTAAATGCGCAAAGCTAACACATTGTTAGTAACCACAATTAGTAAGAAGAGGTATTGACAAATTGTTAGTAATCACAATTAGTAAGACGAGGTTACACTCTTAACAATTAATGGATTTCCAAAATGTGTTTTAGTGTATGTGACACTTACAACCATATTTTGCCAAAATTATTTGTTTTCGAAAAAGCTTGACTTAAAGTGCTGATTGAAAAAGCCTGGTAATGTGATTCGAGTCAGAATAAATAGTTACACCAGTTTAGCATCAGACCAGCAAACCATTTACACGTTACACTAACCTTCATTAAACTTAATGTTTTGATAAAAATCATTTCTGTCGAGGTCTGTCTTTCTTTCCAACGGAGCTGGGCAGTAGTGAGCTACTAAAAGAGCGAGCAACTCTAGCGAACTAATTTTCCAGCAGCGTTAGCGCGAGCGCCGCTCTTTTTTGAAAAAAATAACGGATGCGGTAGCGAGCTATCACCATTTTACCGCTATTCGCTATTCGCTACTTTGGCGTGAGTGGTGGCCAAAGGAAGAAGTTCGCAAGAGCTCTTCCGTCAGCACACGTTGATAGTAACTGCTCTTCTCACTGTTTTGCGCTGATTTTGGTTGATTTGTTTGCGGTAAGCTAGCAGCACTAGAAAAGCTTTAGCTCAGGTTGCTTTTGACCTGATCGATGGGTTCCACGTTAGTTCGGTAAAAACTCAGCATCAGCGACAAACTTAAAGCAGTTGGGGCTTCGAAGCAT
>JGI24158J21664_10007266_pt1 | contig 14709 bp, 6 predicted proteins | sample Ectturendosymbi3_FD_21664 | JGI IMG/M metagenome (IMG submission 21664) | reverse complement strand
TTCGGTTGATTTGATCTTTGCATTCAACTGAAAAATTGCACAGAACCTTGTCCATGGCCACACATTCAGTGGAACTATTGCAATGCATATGGCCTGGAGAACATTTTAACCCCTCATCACTAACAAGTGCTTTTGCAACTGATTTATTGGTACACAAAAATTCATCAGACCCATCAAAACAGTCGATATTTCGGTCGCAAACCTGTTTTGCTGAAATAATGAGTTTTTCGTCCAAACATAAAAAACATCGGAACTCGCCATCCACGAAACATAGATCTGAACCATCTGCGCACTGAGATGTCGAATCGTAAAGATTTTTCTGCGGCAAAAAACAGATTCTTTTTCTTGACTTTCCTGAACATCGGAAACCAAAGTTTTGCTGTTGTTCGTCACTCCCATCATCACATTGTACCTTTGAGTCGCAATAATGAGCATTGTCGATGACATGTCCGTTCTCACATTGAAAGATCTCTCCCAGACATTTTCCACACAGAGATGAAACGCAGATCCATTTGGTTGATAAGTTTACATGATGTAAGGATGGGTTGTTCATGTGGCAGGTTGTGGTGTTTTTGTTTCGATTTTGCAACAAAAACATTTTGCTTTCATTTGTTTCACATCGATTAATTATAACCTCACAATTTTCGCACCGAACTTTGGTTGCTTTGCATGGTTCGTCACTGTGGCTTGCCTTGCAATCATCTCTTGCGTCACCGATCCAAATGTTGGGAATGCACTTTCCAGATGCGGTACAATTGTCATTACCTGGAATGCATCCACACTTATGACCCTGGCTCGCACAACACACAAACTCGTCATATCCGCCTGTCATGTCTACTTTTCCATCATTTACTTTCGACCTTTCAATGCACTCGTCGTTTTTACAGTAATGTTTTGTGTTTAAACAATACTTTTCATCCGACCCATCAACACAGTCCATTCTCCCATTGCATACCCTCGATTGATAAATGCATCCCCTGTTCCCTGCACAACCATCATTAGACTTATAACAATCACATTTGAACGGTTTGTTCGAAGGACAATCGCACATTTCCTCGTCACTCTTGTCAGGACAGTCATATTCACCGTCACATACCACCGATTGTTCAATGCATCCCCTCCTTCCTGCACAACCATCATCAGACTGGTAACAATCACATTCGAACGGCGTGCCCGAAGGACAATCGCACAATTTCTCGTCACTCTTGTCAGGACAGTTATAGTAACCATTGCATAGCCACGATGATGACACGTTGCACGTTGGTGAAGGTTTGGAATCTGAGAAAATGACTTTTCTCAAAATATTGACAAAACGTACACAAAATGAGTCAAGTAAAAATGTTGGTTAAAATGAAATGTGAAAGATCAAAAAATTCCAAGAATCGATTGACTTCCACCAAACTGATGAGTCATCGCACGTTGGTGAATGTTTGAAATCAGATAAATTAACTTTTTCAAAATATTGGCAAAAAACAAATAAAAATAAGTCAAGTAAAAATGCTGGAAATGCGAGAGGGCAAAAAATTCAAAAGAAATAAAATTAACACATATTTTTATTTTCCCCAACATTTTGATATAAGTTTAAAGCAACAACTGCATTACTGGGATGATTTATGATCCATACAAGCGACATAAACTCAACGCCCAGCATGCAAAGTAAAACTCACCAACTGCTTCAACTCTTCCTTCTTTGAACAACAAAAATGACACAAGTAGCAAGAAAATTAATGACGTCAGACGCTTCGCAAACATCGTTTTTGTCATGGCAACAGGAAGACGCGCGTTCCATTTACTGCAAAGTTGTTGTTTTTCAGGTAATTCAAAAAACGTTTCGCAAATACAAAACTTGTGATTCATAACCTCGTTTATTTCAAACCAGCGGTCTTTGACGGGGATTAAATCCGCCCCTGGGGGCAACTTGGTGATTTACCAGATATGGGGGGGGGGCAATTTTACTGTTCAGAAGGGTGATTTCTGCTGGTTAGAATATACTAAATTTCTGCATTGCTTTAAAAAAATGTATTTACTGCTCTGGAACCAATTCTTTTGATGCACTTTCGACACCATGTGTTCGTAATAAAGCTTATAAAGCAAAAGATATGATAAGACTTTGACGTAACAATCAAACTGACATTGTCCAGTGTAACGCTTCACTGCACTAACTATATCCAAGGCCACGGAGAGTTTTAGTAGTTGGGAGCCAAGCACAGTGGTTCTGACAAATTTTCAGGAATACTGTTAAACCTAATAAAAGATTTTGAAGATATTAAAAATGGCCCAACATTGATAACATTGCTACCACTGAATCATCGCATCGACTTTCATTGCGATTGGGAATGTTAAACAAAAGTTGTCATTTAGTTTAGCCTCATTATGTTAGTCGTGAACTGTCAACAATCCCTTCAACTATGCATCATTTGCAACATTGCCTTGAAACAAGACTTCGCATTGTCTTCGGTAGAGCATTACCAAAACATTGCTTCGTAAACAAAACATAGTCGGTTAAAATGTTTTCATGTGTTTATGTGTTTCATTAATTTTGTTTTACTATGTGTTTCATTAACTTCGTTTTACTATTTAACTAAGTGTATTCTGTTGAAAAAATACGCGGAAAATGACTGCCGCGAGACGATTTACGTGGCATTTAACACATAGCAAAATTGGTTGTGAAACGTTCTTATCATGTTTTTCGGTCACTTAAGGAAAGGGATAAAAGTCCAACCATCCCCATCTTGGCTAAACTAAGGAGTCCAAAACATATCTTTGGTAACTTGTATTTTGAGGCTTGATAATAAGTCTTTCTGTTGTGGAGATAACGCCAAATGTTGGATTGCGTAGAAAGTCAATGGATGAAGCGCCTTTTCACCAGGCAGCTAACATATGCGAATGCGATTCCACATCCAGGAACTTTTCATCGAATTACAAAGCGATGATGAAGCCCGTGCCATATTTTTATTAACACACATGGTTAGACTTTTGGATCAAGTACAGTGAGCAGTTTCTGAAAGTTTGTACAAGACACATCAACTGTTCATTGAAATTTGAAGCTGTTATTGCTACTGCAGTTTCCCAGGACGTGTGATGCTGAGCAAGGTTTCAACCAAGTACTGCATGTGCGTAATAAATGCCGTAGTCGTCTTGACATTACAGTGGATGCAACTATCACTTAAAAACTGGCGTTTCCAAACTCGTAATTGCTTGCTGTACGTGCGGCCTGATTTGTGTCGACTTGTCATTTTGCGCCAAGGAATCTTCGCCACGTGTGTTCTCGCACACCGATCGATCAGGTGCGCTGACTTCACACCGATTCACACCGATCAGGTGCGCTGACTTCCTTTCACCAGTCGAAGTTTCATCATGTTGCTTGGACTGGTCCTTGGAAGGTCTTGCGCCATAGCACCACAATTTCCACCCACTTTCAGGTCTGGCTGCCTTGTGTTCTACATGATGTGTTCTTGTTTCAGTGCTGGTTTTGTTTAATCTTCGCTTTTTGCTGCAACTTTCATTTTCGGTTCACTTCACGCCCAGCTCCGCCATGCAACCACACATGACGGAGGCGCAAAATATGTTTGGAAAAGTCACAATTTGTGATTTGCAGTTTCTTAGAGCCCTATTTTGAGCTCCATACTAGCGGTGGTGTAGGACGCGGGGACGCAAGCGCACCCACAAACGCTTTTTTTGTCAAATACTGCCAAAACTCCTGAGCAACCGGGCAAAATGTATAAATCTGGAAAAAATCCATAATAAATATTCGCAAAATACTTGAAAATCTGGGCAAACTACCTGAAAATGCAGGCGAAAATAGCGCCCAACGTTGTTTGATTTTGAAAGATTGGCGCGCAACGTGTGCAGAAACACAAGAACACCTTTTTTTGGAAGTCATCCCAAAAGAAAGTGTTCAAGATCTGTGTGGGAGGAAATATTCGCGCCAAGAGTTACCCGAAGACTTTTCTGGAAAGTTTGGGAAAATTCGGGCAAACATTGTTCGCACCCCCAAAAATTTGCCGGCTCCTACATCTATGCATACAACCATCTACTGCATCGATACAGCACATGCAGAATGTCTTCAATAAGGGGGCCTTTCGTTTCTGCAGGGAGGCTTGACATTCTATAATTTGACCAACTCCACTAATTTATATTGCTTCATGTTTCAGTTTGGGGGGCTCAGAGCTTTGTTTTTGGGGGGCTAAGCCTACAAAAGCCCCCCGTAGTGACGGATCAGTACGGCGTTCTTAAGTAATGCAACAATTAGGGCGCATTGCGCAAGCACCAAGCATTGTGACAGAACTGTGGTATTGTGACAGAACAAGAACGCCCGCTTGCAATATCTACAAGATCTCAGTCTTCTCACGGTATGAGAAAGGCTCAATCAGTCCTTGCTGTTGCGTTTCTGACAAGAGGATGTTAGTCAGAACGAGATTATAACGAGCCAAATTCGTGACTGTGAGAAGCTGACTGTTACGCAAATAGCTGCTCTTCAACTCCACCTTTTCACAAATTACTTAAATGGTGTGACCCACTACGACTTTAAGAAATTTCTTCGATGGCCACTAGTGTCCCACGCATATAGGTTNAATGCTGGGTTGTTGAACTGTAGGGCGTGAAGGTTTGCAAGGGGGGAGGGGTATGACAGCGACATATTGTTGAAAAGCATGATGGCAGATGAAACGTTATTCTGTTTATTGTGTTTGATCTTCAGGTTAAGCACAATTCGGTCAGCTAATATATCAAAATTAATTCTGTTACGTTATTACTTAAATGTTTTCACAATCGTTATGAAAAAATAAGTGTACTATTATGTCATGGTCACTATGAATAATTTTTTATTTTAATTGCTCAAACGTTCAAAGCAAAAACAAACATACATTTTCTGGTTTAAAAAATTCATTTATTCATGGTTTAACTTTCGAAAAAATCGTGCCTATATCTAATATTTTAAATATCAAATAGGGCACACATTTAAGCTTTGCAATGGGCGCCATTTTGCACAGATAGGTCACTGTCCAAGTGTCTTTATTGCTGTAACCGCACAGAACTATGGTTGCGAATTTCGTCTCTGGGTAAATTGGGTCTATTCGGCGGAACCCCTGGCAAACACACGCCTAACCCTGGTTGAAAATCACTGATCAAAACCCATGCGACCACTTCAGATGTCATTCAGTTGGCTCGCTCGATCAACAGCGTCGCAAGCACAGCTATTACCTTTGAAGATCTCAAAGTCAGAGAATGCATTTTTCAGGTTTCCAGCAACACCTCTGTTGCGCTTTCAACGAAGCTTTCTGTATTTTATGACATTATCTTGCTTTCGTTTTCCACTTTTTCATAACCATTTCGCCTCACTTTTCATCTTCGGCATAACTGATCTCGAGCTCAACAATTTATCCCGCACCCTGCACCCCCTTACTCTTTAGGTGGTTGCTCACCAGTGGTTGTTGCTTTGAGACTGTGCTTCATGCCCAAACATTTCGCTACGCTTATCGTACTGTTTTTGAAAGTTTGTTTCCGTTCGTTTTGTGGTTGTTGGTATACCGTGTGGTTTTACGTGTGAGATATCGTGAAATTCTCCACGCTTCCTTTTTTCCAAGAGGGCATTCTTGTANAGTGGGTGCAACTATTTACCTACGAATTTGCTTTTCCAAACTTGCTGTTGTTTTCTGTACGTCGGACTGGTTTGTGTCAACTTGCCATTTTGTGCCAAGGAAGATTCGCCGCATGTGTTCTCGCACACAGATCAGGTGCGCTAACCTAGTTTCACCAGTAGACGTTTGNTTCTGCGGGGTGAACGCTATGCTTTGAGAGTTAGTCGAGTTTTGTATCCCTACCACACAGACAACGATGGCTGTTTCTGCTGTCGCGCCATCGCCGAAGCATTTTCTGCTGTTGCCAATCAGAAGCTTTTTTTGTAAATAAAGATCTGTGCGCCAGGAAATCTGGGTATACGAACATATTTAAAAAGGGGGAGAGCCCCACGCCTTGCTTCCTCTTGGCAACTTAAATACCAGGCAGTTTAGTCGGGAGTTAGAACAAGTACTCATACAACGACTGGGCTGCCTCGTTGTTAATATCGTTTGGGGGAATCCAGGTTTTCTTCATGCAACGACGACCTTCCTCGCAAGCATTCTCCACGCAGGGCTAACCCAACCTCTGCAACACGAACATGACTGGAGGAAGCGCCACACGAGTTACGCTGACCAACTTGCAAACTTCTTTAAAAAACTTGCAGATAAAAGCCAGGAGCAAGGTCCCCGGTAGTTGGAATCAACTGCTTTTAGAAATGAATGATATTTTCGCTGAAAATGCATTTTCACTCGTTTTGTTTGTTCGTTTCTGAGAAGATTGCCTATTTATACCGTTAGCACAGAATTGTTTTTCAAAATTCTGCAAAATAACATTTTTGGTCAACATTAAAATCACAGGTGAAGGGTGATTTTTAAGCGAAGTTCCTGTAGGTGGGCGATCGAATAAAAAGGGTTCTAAGCCAGTGGTTTAAACTGTAACCTGTAACCACTTAATAAATCCCAACATTTTCTCTTGGGAGGGTCGCGGGGGCAGTAGCCCAAAACTCGAAACACTATACTGTTTCCAGCAACCTCTGATGGTTCTTCTGGTTCCACACCCAGCCGAGAACAAGCCAGATCGTCTGTTTAATCACCCCACTTGACCCTCGGTCGGCGTCTGGGCCGCTTTTACCCAGGGTGTAACTGGCTGGACTCGCCTTGTATCTAGGATTTCGCTGATCGGAGAAGTGGCTCGACATGAAAGTGTCGCATCGCGACTCTTCGTCACCATAGACCAGGCCTGCACAACTCAGGAATGTCCAACATAAATTTTATGCGGGCCGCAAAAATCTATTTCATTGCACAATAGTCCAGAAAAAATTATGGAACGACAATCAATATACCCGAAGTTATATTTTCTGCAATTGAGAAACTCTCAAGGGCCACAAGAAAAGCTCTCGCGGGCAGGAAAGCGGCCGCATATCGCGGGCCGTATATTGTGCAGAACATACTGTATCGCGGGCTATATGTTGTGCAGGCCTGTCATAGAGCGATAAAGCTCACGCAGAACTTCATTGGCTTCACCAATCCCTGGACCAACTTCCTGGTTCCGCCTTACGTCACCCGTCGTGCCAGCTGGTTACACAGCACTTTGCAATGTCAGGGAGTGCCGTAGGAAGGCGGTGCTGCGGGAATATTTGTGTCGATGAGGCCTTGCATTGAATCTACTGCAAGCTCAGTCATGCAGCAATCACTGCACTTGTCAAGAGAGGCCATGTGTTGCCTTGTCACTTTTCTTTCATTGACAAGTTGGGACGATATTTTGTTATTTGCTGCCTGATGAGAGCAGACATGCAGCAATCTCTCCATCTGCAGCGTTGAGCTTTGACAGGTTGATATGAGTTTCTGTTCAAAGTATTATTGGTCTTTTTCTACAAGTTGCTTTACAGGCAGTGAGTAGATTGATACGTCAGTGGGTTTGATACGTCAGTGGGTTGGAGTTTTTGAGATAAGTTGACTTAATTAAAAGTTCAAACACGCAAAGATTTCTTAAACCTATTCCGACAAGCGTTTCTTCCCTCTGTGCAAGTTATCTCAAATCCTTCAGCAGGGTTAAAAGGCAGAGCATACATAAAAGTGTCCTTTTTATGTTGGAGATAAGCCAGTAATTGCAAATGCACCCTGTAGGCTTCCAGAACAGTAGACAAGATGAAGCCACAGAAGGTATAAACGTTGAGTTTGGGAGGCATAACCCTATTTCGCAGGCCGTTTCGAAACAAGGAGCTTAAAATATTATCTCGCCAAGTTATCACCCTCAAAGTTTTCAACGACCTTTTTCATTCGGCGCAGTTGGTGCGGGTTATTACCATCGTCTTTGAAAAAACACGAAAAAGGCCTCGAAGAAATCTGTTTGTGGGTTTTGCCCACCAAACACATTCACGCTCCACCCGCACAGTCATTTCATCGCTATTTAAAAAAGTATAGTAAAACATCCTCTTACCAGGATTTTCTTGTTCTGCACTAAATCTTGCTTGAACCGAAATTGGAAAGGTAGCAGGTTTGATATTAGTCAAGCGTCAAAACAAATACCTACATAAAAAAGTGTTGTCTTTATGTTAAACGGTATTGTGGTAACAGATCATGTGCCAGCAGAAGTACAGAAAAACATAAAAACACGTTTTTTTAACATCACTGCATTGTGGCTACTTTCTTCACCACTTCACTTATTTGATCAATGAACATAACTGACGTTGACTTCTACGTAGCCTATACTATGTCTTCACTACTTGCATAACTTTTTTAACCTGCTACGACAACACAGTAGCAAAATCCTCAAGACCCTCCTTTCTACCGGTGCATGGCTTACTACGTAGGCCGGGGAGAAAAAAAATTGTTTTGAAATTGAAAAAGTGGCCCTTCAAAAAGTTGGCAAATGGTCCAAACTCCCAATTCCATTGACATTTTTCAGCTGCTCTCTCTAGTATTCGACCAGCACAAGGCTAAAGGTCACGCAGAGGTCAAATGTAGTGAATATGCTATAACTTTATAATGAATTGCACTAGGGACCTCAAATTGGTGTCAAAAGAAGCAGAATCATTAAGTTTCTATCTGTCCTACAAGAACGTTTTGCCCTATTTTGTCTAGGAATGAAGATATTATCAAAAAATGGTATTTTAAGAGATACAATGAGTGAAATTTTGGAAAGAACACGTTGCAATTAGCAAGTCTTTCTGCCTAAACAATAAATAATCGTGAAAGATCTCCAGAGTACGTTGTTATCAACTTGTTGACATTGCATCGCAATACATAAACTAGATAAATATTCAAAGTGAGAAAACCTCTGCCAATTTTTCTCAACAGTAGCAGCAAATTGCACCAAAACATACACTCTATCTGCAAATAATGTGCAGCTGTTTATTTTATTTGTAAAACTCCTCAAAGAATGTAACAAAAAGTAATTTGGATTGATGTTACATCAGTGCTTGGCGGCTGAGTTTACGTACATCTATTCCTAAATTTCATTGGGATACCTTTCTGGTTTTTGATTCATTTTTTTGATTCAAAACATAGTGCAGGCTACGTAGTACGTACGTAGCCTATACTATTTTTCACTACTTGCATAAGTTTTTTCAACCTGCTACGACAACACAATAGCAAAATTCTCAAAACCCTGCTTTCTGCAGGTGCATGGTTTCGTGTCTAAACCCCAATACGAAAAATCCTCTTTCATTGATAAGAATGGAGATTGGGATTCTTACATCACGGAACATATTCAGGTAATGCGAGTATTCGCGGATTATTGGTCAAAAGTTTTAACCCCTTGCTGAAAATATTCCCGTGAACAAAACATCAAAACCACTGAAAGAAAACAAGCTCCATGGACCGCACATCAACAACAAATTGAAAGAGCTCCAAGAAAAAAATAAAAATCTCAAGCGGCAACATTTCTCTCTTCATCACAAACAGAGGAGCTACAATTTAAAAGCAAGCTTGACTAAATAGAACGACATCTGCACCACTTTCACATAAACAACTTGCTCACAATGAAGCTACGCCACCACCTCCCTTATCACATGAAATTAACATGAAAAGGTTCAAGAAAAAACTAAAAATCTCAGGCATCACCCATAAGCGTAGACAGACGTGGCCTAGTGGGCCATGGCCACCACACATTTTTAACATATGTGGTTATTTTGTGCTTTGAGATATCCCAAACAAAATACTGTTGCTCACCTATACTAAAAAATGTCACCCTCCAAATTATTTTGCCACACCCCAAATTTTTTTCTGGCTACCCCACTGGCGTTTACATTCTTTCTTCATCAACAACAGGAGCTAAAAGGCAAGCTTGACTACATAAAGCGACCTCTACACCGCCTTAGCATAAGCAACCTGCTCACAATCAAGCTATGCCACCACCTTCCTTATATCCACAACTTTACATGAAAAACTTCAAGAAAAATACTAATTCTAAGCGCCAACATTTCCCTCTTCATCAAAAACAGACGAGCTACAAAGCAAGCTTGACTACATAGAACGACGTTTGCACCGCTTTCGCATAAACAACCTGCTCACAATCAAACTATGGCACCACGACCCTTATCTCTTGAACAAACGCTTCAAGAAAAATACTAAGAGTTCCAAGCGGCAACATTTCTCTCTTCATCACAAATGGAGAAGTTGCAAAAGCAAGCTTGACTAAATAGAACGACTTCTACACCGCTTTCACATAAACAACCTACTTGAAACCAAGTTATGCCACCACCTCCATTATGTCCAAAACTTAACACGAAAAAGCTATGTCATAGTTTTTTACTTTATTCAACCAACGCGCAAGGCTATACGATTGAACCGGCGTCAAGTCACGAATTTTCCGTTTCTGTGAACATCTCAACTTATCCGCCTGCCACATCATCACATGTATGTACGTGTCAGACAGCGAAGGAAATATTTGCTGCAAACAGATCTATGAAACGCGTTAAAACTGGTTTACAAGAACACCGAACGATTTAAACCTAATTATCACATGAAGCACTTCCCTTGTCACACGCAATGCTAAAGCTGATGCATAGAATCAGCGAAAATGCATCGAACAACCGATTTTCATTCGGTATCTTAGGACGTGCTTTACAAGACATGAATGATGTTTCGCCTGCGTGTAAATGACATCACCATTTGACAAGGATGATTCGTCTTCCCGTTCACACTACAACCGCTTTTTGACTGGTGTATTAAAAAGTGGTATTTCATGGCCAGAAAAGTGGTTCGTGTGTGAAATCGGAATGCGTTACTGAAATGAGTGGCAAAAATCCTTGCTAAACAGGCAAAAATTTTGTTCTCAGTTCTTCTAGTTTTTGGAAAAAAGTATGAGGGATTTTTTGGTCCATGTTTCAAGATTTGCTAGCAAGCATCACTTTTTCATTTTTATTTTGTTGTGTTTGGTCTCAGAACTGAAAATGATTGCAAATAACAATTCTGAAAAAGATGAGTTTCGGAATTCTTGTGTGGGTCATTTCATGTCAAATGAATTAAAAAAATGGGAAAAGTCTACCCACCATCTCAGATTTCCCTCGAATTTAATAGGCAGATAGAAGTTATGGTTGTGCAAAATTCAGCAAAAAAATGGCGCACTCAGGACTTAAAGGTTTCATGCAACTACATTAAAATTTTAAGCAAATACTTTGTGGGACGGATATCCAAAAGAAACAAAATAAGCAATGAGGATATCTTGAGACTAAAATCTCAATGAGAGCTTTCATTACCATTCCAAATTTATGTCATGCATGAGTGATTTTAATGACTACCGATTTTCTTTACCCTAAAACTGGGGTTAGCGCATGGATTTTTTGAAATTTTTCTTCACAAGTGAATATTAGATACTTACTTGAGACATCTTTTCAAGTTTCACAGCAATTAAATGAATCATTGCAACGAGAATGATTTTGCTTTAAAGTTAGTTGATGATTTGATGTTCATCGTTACGCTTCATTGACCACAGAATGTAGTCATTTTGTATGGTCCATAACTGTGTGAAACCCCAAGCGATTTCAAAAAATTTGTTTGTTGGAATCAGCATGAAAAGTTCTATCTGCTTATTAAATTTGAGGAAAATCTGAGATGTGGGTTGACTTCGACATGAAATGACCCACACAAGAATTCCGAAACGCTTGAGGTAATGATTGGATTGAAATCGGTCAGTGTTCTTGTAAATCCGGGCACCAAGTATTCGTACGTTTTGAAGATCTGTCTACCCTTTTCAGAGACTTTTGTGCCCGGCCCCAACCTTACGCCCGTGCCGAAAGTCAAGGGGACTCAACGTTCGCTCTTTACAAGAACAAGGCGTGCTTTTTCTGTGGAAGTGAGAAGCGTCACGACTGAAAAACGTCCTGCGCGTTCTGCAGGATGCAATAAATGTCAGATGACTGGTCATTTCGCAAAAGTGCAGTATACAAAAGTTCATCCTCGGAAGCTACAACAAACACATTCGCTTACGTAAGCTCGCTTGGATTATGCTCCATGCGACATGCTCCAGAGTGCTTATCCTTCACAGTTACGGCGGTTATTTTGGGGGAAGAGATGCTTGTCCACTTTAATCGACCCTGGGAGTTAGTTGAGATTTGTGAACGAAGAAACAGCGAAGACATTGCACCTCGCAATTTATCCGTCACCCCACAACGTTTCGATGGCAGTCGGTTCACTGAAGGGATGTGTTCATGGCCACTGCTCGACGGAAATATACTAAAGGTGCAGTGTACGAAAATGTTCAGTTGAAAGTTATGCGAAACTTGTGCTGTGACGTTTTGCTGGAACAAGAAGACTTCCAGCGGCAGCACAGACGCGTTGTGTTTACATACGGTGGCACTAGGCCAGAGCTGGTAATCTCCTCACTTCCGCCTGAAACCTGTGCGGTCACTGCAGCAACAATAGAGTGTCTCTCGTTGTTTCACGACTTAACCCCGAGTCATCTGGTGGCAGTGCCGTCTTGCCGGTAGTGTGCAAGATTCGGCGTTCATAGAGTCTGAAGTTGAAGAAACTGTATGCGCAAGGTATTGTAAGACTAAGCAATTCCCCTTGGCGAGCACAACCAATTGTTGTCACTAACAACGAGACCGGCAAGGAATGCCTGTGCATCGACTATTCCCAGAGAATCAACTTAGCATTCTAGATGCCTATCCGCAACCGAAGATCGACGAGATTGTGCATAAGTTAGCGAGATACAAAGTTTTCTATACTTTCGACCTTATAAGCGCGTACCATCAGTTAAAGATGCGCGAAGACAACAAAGCTTTCACAGCCTTCGAGGCAGTAGGCTGCTTGTGGGAGTATAATAGACACCCCTTTGCTGTTTCGAAAGACCTCCCAGCTTTCCAATGATATATGGATTCGATCGTCGATTCGGAAAAAGTAGTTAACACTATTACTTGTACAACATAACAGTTGGAGTAACGATGAACACGATCTGAACGTCCAATGTAGCACCCAGGAGGAGATCCTGGTTTCTACTAAGATAAAGTTCGATATAAACCTGGTACTCAAAAAGTCCTGTCTCCGAAAACTCGTGACTAGTCCAAGAGAGCTGTTGTATTCCCTTGCGGCGATACGATTTTAGATAAATGCCGATAAAGCACTGCCAGTCGATATACAACCAGTCACATATTCAAGGAAGACAAGCTTTTAGAAAAATGTCCGTACCAGGACCAAGCAGTTACGAATAAATTCCTGGCGAAAACAAATTCGATCAGAAACAACAAAATTTTACAAGCCAAAAGAACTTCGACTTCACGACAATGCACATCACATTTCAAAAGCAAAGACCACGCGGCGATCTGCTACCAACAGTTTTCTTCGGCTCGCGGGCGCTGCGTTAATCAACGCGAGAGGAATGCGAGAAACTCGGCCGGAGGAATTGCTCGGACGTAACGTCCAACGTCTACTCATTGCTCTCAAAGGGAAAAAAATGCCATTAAATGAAACCGAACCAATCCCATCGGTATCAGATGGGGTACCTTGTAGGGTAAGGTGTGATCAGGCCCAACCCACGGCGATTGAAACCGCTGCGTGAACTGCCCGTCCCAGCAAGTAAAGGTGCGTCAAAGCGTTCTCTGGGCTTGTTCGCATACTACGCAAAATGGATACATGTTTCTCTGATAAGATCGCAAGTCTAAAAGAAGTTACAACCTTCTCTTTGGATGAAAGATGCTTGGAGGACTTCAATCTGTTGAAACAATGCACTGAAGATGCATCGCTGCAAGCAATTGACGAACATCTCCCATTTGTGGTGAGCACAATGCTTCCGAGGTCGCGATTTCAGCGACAATTATCAAAGTGGACAATCGATTGCCTTCATGTCAAGGTCGTTGAGCAAGAGTAAGCTCCATTCTCCGCAGTTGAAAAGAAAGTCACAGCAATCATCGAAGCGGTGAGGAAATGGCACAATTTCCTTGCTGGTCGCCATTTCACAATTGTCACGGATCAAAAGTCTCTGTTATGTTTGATAACCGCAAGCGCACGAAAGTAAAGAATAACAAAATTCAGTGTTGGCACGTAGAGTTGGCGTCGCTTTCGTATGATATTATGTATCGCCTTGGCAGAGAAAACAACGCTCCCGACGCGCTCACGCGAGCGTCCTGTTCTGCAGCGCCGGTTTGCAACCTGGACATGTTGCACAGGGACTAGTGCCACCACCCCGGCGTAACGCGCATGCTTCATTTTATGCGGTCAAAGACCTTACCTTTTTCAACCAGGGACGTGAGGAGAGTGCTCGTCGTGCGTTATTTGCGCTGAACTAAACCGCAAATCTATTGTCCTGTAAAGGGAACTTCGATCAAGGCTATCAAGCCCTTTGAATGCCTCAGTTTAGATTCTGAAGGTCAACTGCCATCTCAGACGCAACGCACGTACCTTCTGGTGGTTGTGAATGAATATTCCCGTTTCCCGTTTCATTTTCCGTGTCCGAACATGTTGTCATCGACTATTATCAAATGTTTAGATAAGCTGTTTTGCCCTGTGTGAGATGCCTCATTATGTTCATTCTGACTTGGGTAGATCGTTTACATCGCACGAACTTAAAGATTACTTGCTGCGCTGAGGTGTAGCGAGTAGTCACTCCACACTCAAGTCGCACAACGCTGGTCGAGCGTTATAATGAAGTTTTGTGGAAAACGATCTGGTTGTGTTTATGTCCAAGTGTACGTTGGTTGCAAAGAATACT